>Ga0181338_1000267_pt1 | contig 10964 bp, 11 predicted proteins | sample Sp13VDMM110SD_FD_122168 | JGI IMG/M metagenome (GOLD analysis project Ga0181338, IMG submission 122168) | Freshwater viral communities from Lake Michigan, USA - Sp13.VD.MM110.S.D | ecosystem: Environmental > Aquatic > Freshwater > Lake | place: USA: Michigan | collected 2013-04-23
GGGGTTCCGCCGACAGCATGGGCGTCAATTGTTGAAAAAACTTATGACCTCATCAAGGAAACTTCATCCATGCATCAACCTGCGGCCTCTGGTGGCGGGGTGCTTCGACCAAGTGGTGCGGGCGCTGTCAAAGGCGCTCCGCAATCGGGGTTTGAGGCGATGTTTGGTACACCAGCTCCGGCTGGCTACCGGGAGTAAGGGGATTCTCCACCCCAGGCGTTAGGCCCGCTCGCCACGGGTAGAGATTTGAGGTTTTGATTTTCTGGATGTGAGCGCGATTCATCCCGCGCAGTTGACGTAGTTGCCCATCGTCGGGGCGCATGTTTTCCATTCACTTTCAGGAGATTTGAAATGCCTTTTACCGCACAAGAAATCATCGACGCCGGCAAGATCGGTCTCGACTACTTCCTGGCCAACGACCCTGTTGATCAGATCAAGCTGGAGCGCCCTGTCCTCAAAGCGATGCGCGCCAAGCAAAAAGACGCCCCTGGCGGCAAGCAGTACATCGTGGAGCAACTTCGCACGAATTACGGCTCCAACTTCCAATGGTACAACGGTTCGGCTGTTGTGTCCTACAACCGCCGCGTTACCAACGAGCAGGCCAGCTACGCATGGCGTTCGTGCCACGATGGCCTGGCGCTGGATGAAGACCGCTTGGCGCAAAACGGCATCATCATGATCGACACCAGCGGCCCGACCACGGCCAGCGATGCGGAAAAGATGCAGCTGACCAACCTGTTCAAGGAACAGTCGGCCGTCCTGAAGCTCGGCTTTGAAGAGCAATTCAGCTACGCGTTGCATGTTGACGGCTCGCAATCGACTGACGCGATTGTCGGCCTGGATGCCTTGGTTTCCTCAACTCCAACGTCTGGCGTGGTCGGCGGCATCGACCGCGGCGTTGCCGCCAATGCCTACTGGCGCAACAACTTCGCCACCGGCCTGACATCCACGACCACGACCGGCACGATCCTGAACCAGATGGAAATCAACTGGCGCCAGTGCATGCGCAACGGTGGCCGCCCAGACTTGATCGTGGCCGGCTCGACCTTCGTTGACGGTTACCGCAACTTCCTGACCAGCACGTTTGGCCGCATGGACTACGGCCCTGGCGGCTTCAAGCGCGTTGGTGGCGGCACTGAAGTCATGACCTTCCAGGGTGTGGATGTGCAGTGGTCGCCCGAGTTCCAGGAGCTGGACGCACGTTACGCGCCGTCCATCCTCTGGGAAAAGCGCTGCTACTTCCTGAACACCAGCACGATCACGCTGCGCCCGCTGTCTGGTCATGACCAGATCACGCGCAAGCCTCCCCGTGCGTATGACAGGTACGAGTACTACTGGGCATTGACATGGAAGGGCGCGTTGACCATGAACCGGGCCAACGCCAACGCCTTCCTGTCGGTCGCCTGATCCGAGGCGGGCCGCTACCCGCCGTTTTTCGCAGTTGTCTCAGTTCTGGCATAGCGGTGCTAGAGCCTTTTGGGTCGGGGAAACCCGGCCCCTTTTTGCAACATAAAAAGGATCAATCATGGCCCGTCACACCGCTGAGTCAACCCGCGCATCCGAGCAGTCAAGCAAGCCGCTTTCCCGTCGAATTCATGTGATGGTCAAGCGCGACATCACATCGAGTGCATCGACAACCATCTGGCAGCATGAAAAGCCCATTCTTGAATCGCTGTTTGGTGAAGGAAATATCACCGAGGTAGAGGCCGCAACCCTGGATGAGGGTTATGCGGCTTTCGTTCGTCCAGATATGCTGGTCTACAACAAGACCCAGGACAAAATCCCGGCGCCTTCCGAGTCCCACGGCATGGGCTTTGTGTTTATCGGTAACGCTCAGGCCGAGTATGAGCGCCTTGCCGCGGCCTATGGCCGACTCAAAGACGAAAAGCGCGACACCGTGGAAGTTGTCTATGGCCGCTTTCAGGATGGACGCTTTGCCGGGCTGCTTGGCAAGCCCGAGCTTGAAGACCTGCCGTCCCACCAGTTGCGCGGCCTGATCCTGGACTATGGCTATGCGCCCATCCCACACAAGGACGCCGCGGCAGACGAGAAAAACGCTGTTTTCAAGCTGCGTAAGGAGTTGGGCGAGGCCGACAAGCCCACGCTCATCAAGATTGCAGAGTCCGTCGGCGTGCAGATCGGCTAAGCCATGGCTTACAAGACGCTGGGAACACTCCGCACAAACCTCCTTGCTAGGCTTGGCATGGCTGGTATGGGTGCGTCCGGCGGCGCCAATCTGGCGAGCATTGATTCATTCCTACAGAACGGCCAGGCCCAGCTTTACCGTATGCAGGACTGGAATCACCTGATCGACTATCAAGACAAGATTCTCGGCACTGAACAGAACCTGCTCGACTATCCGACTGCCGGCGTGATGTCGGGCCAGACTTGCGCGCGTGACAAGCGCGTTTTGCGGGTGGAAACGCTCTATAGCGGCGAATACCTCCAGCTTGCAGAGGGCATCACCACCGACATGTGGTCAACGATGGACACCCTGTCCAGTCCGACCCGTTACGAGCGATATGCCCAGCTGCTGATCTATCCGAAGGCCAACCAGGCGTACACGGTGCGGGTCTGGTTTGTCGGCGACCTCGGAAGGTTCACGGAAGACGGCGATGCCGCAACCCTGGACGATGACATGGTTTTTCTCCACGCTCTGGCCAATGCAAAGGCGCATTACCGCCAGCCAGACGCGGCCACGTATCAGGGCCAGCTCAATACCTTGCTTGGCAGTCTCCGCGGCCAGTCTTTTGGCTCGAATGGCGTCTACCGTCGCGGCAACGCTGAGCCACCCATGCGTAAACCAGCGGTTGTTGGAAGGGATATTTAAATGGGACCGACACCAAGCAAGCCATCCGGCATGGTTGCCCAAGCCAAGGGCACATTGCAGAGCCGGCCGTACCAACTTCATGTGCAGGAGTCCAAGGCCATGGGTCAACAGCCGATGACGCCTGAGCAGTTCCTGTCTCAGCAGCGCTGATGCCGGCAATCACCTACAACGAGTTTTCCGGCGGCCTTGACCGCCGTTTGTCCGTTAACAGTCAGGACGCAAACAAGCTGTGGCAGCTGAGAAACGCCTTTATCACACTAGGCAAACGCATTAAGAAGCGCCCCGGCCTGCGATTGGTCGCATCAGGCCTGTCTGGCAGCTTCGGCCTGGAGTCCGTAAGTGGCGCATTGAAGGTGTTCTGTGATACGGGTGCCGTGTTTACGCCGCCAGTTGTCGCAGGCCTGACCATCGACCGTGTCAACCTCGATATCCCGCCGGCTGGCTCGACGCTTGACAGGATCTACTATGCCGACTTGTTCCAGGGTTTTCTCTATGTAGTTGCGCGGTACGCATCGGGCTACACCCGTCACCACTATGTGGATGGTGCTACCACCTATATCTCGGACGTGAACTGTCCGCACACCAACGGAGTGACCAAGGCCGCAAGCCGGATATTCGCGCCATCTGCTGAAAACGTGAAATACAGTGCCGCTGGCGCAGCCCGGGACTGGACAACCGCATCAGATGCGGGGTTCTTGCCGGCCGGCCTGCAGCAGGACACAAAGGGACTAGTTACTGCATGCGGGACATTCCAGGACAGTCTGGTCGCATTTTTTGAGGACAGCGCGCAAATCTGGAATGTTGCCGTGGATCCAGCGGCCAACGTGCTGAGCAAGCGCATCTTCGGCGTAGGCACAAAGGCGCCTTTGTCGCTAGCTTCGTTTTTCAATGACTTGTCCTTCCTGTCGCCATTTGGCTTCAGGTCTATGACGGTTCAAGCCCAGACCAATCGCATTGATGATTCCGACGTTGGTGTTCCCATCGACTCCCTTGTGCAGCCCGATATTGCCGCGGTGTCGGCTGGCGCTGATCCAGAGGAGGTTATGGGCATCTGGATTGCCGAGCTAGGCCAATACTGGGCCGTCATGGATGTGGGCGGCGTGGCCAAGGTTTGGCAGTACACGTTCTCCCGCAGCTCCAAAATTGCCTGCTGGTCTGAATACACCTTCCCGGTGCAGATCAAAGGTATCGCAACGCAAGCCGGCAAGGTATATCTGCGCGACAGTGACAACCTGTACGAGGTTTCCCCGGATCAGTACACCGACAACAACACGTTGATCGATGTGGAGATTCAAATGGCGTTTCAGGACGCCAAGAGCCCAGGCGTGGCAAAGCAGGTCTACGGCGCGGACTATGTCACCGAGGGCACGCCTTCAGTCTCGTTCAAGTACGACCCGCGCGACACGTCCAAGGAATCTATTCCCATGGTCATCCCCGGCGACACCCGGCCCGGTGATGTCTTGCCGGTGGAGATTGTCGCGCCCGCCATTGCCCCAGTGTTCAGGCACTCGCTGGACGAGCCCATGAGTATTGATGCGATGACGCTTTATTACCAACTTTTGGGCGCGGTGTGATGGAGTTTCGCAGCCTTGACCTTGCATCGGCTGTGTACGTGGCGTCAAACATGCGCGCTCTTGATTCCGATTGCCTCACCGTGGCTACCACCATCACCAGCCCGGAAGTATTCGGCTTGAACCGCTGGCAGACAGACGGCGCGGCGTGGTCGCTTCACGACGACTCGGGCAGACCCATCGCCATGGGCGGGATTAGCCAGGTCGTGCCATGGATCGGCACCGCGTGGATGGTTGCTACCGATGACATGACCGCGGGATCGTGGAAAAAACTTATGAGGCATAGCCGTAAAGTCTTCCACAACGCTGCAAAGACGATACCGCGCATTGAGGCCCATGTTCTTCGGAGCTGGTCTGACGCCGACAAATTCGCCCGCAGCCTGAAATTCGAGCTTGAGGGCGTCCGCTATCGCGCCGGTCGAAATGGGCAGGACATTCTCACGTTCGTTTATCAGGGGAAATCATGAACATCAGTGAAGTTTCAATTGAGGCGCTTTCCGGCGGTCAGTCGGTCAAAGTGGCGACCTCCACTACCTCGGCACAGTTGCCAGTCGTTGCATTGCCGACAAACCATCCAGAGGGTGTACCTGTTAAATGCACGGTTGTGGTTGACGCTGTGAGCTTCTTCCGCAAGGGTGTGAATCCTACCGCCGTACTTGATGGGACAGATCAGATCCTTCTGGCAAATACGCTTTACCGCGTCGAATTGCTGGAGGGTGAGCGCCTTGCAGTGATTGCCGCTACCGGTACGGGCAACGCTTACTTTACTCCTGGGGCCTGATATGGGTGGCGGTGACGACAACAGCGCAACAGAGCGGCAGCAAGCGACTGAAAGCAGCAAGCAGGCGGCCAGGGATGCGCTGAATCGCCAGTTTGGCATTGGCGGAGCAGTCGCGACACGCGCGCCGGATCGCAGCGCATTCAATCAAAAAACAGTCGTTGCGCCGTACTACAAGTACAAGCATGAAGGCGATATGGGGGAGCTTGTCACCGAGGGAGACACTTACGCCTTTGATGAGGCGGGCTACAACGCGGCGCAAGACAAGTATGAGGCCGATCTTGCCCGAAACAGCCGAACCCAAGGCGCAGACACTGGGCGTCAGACGCTTTACCAGAACGTTCGCGAAAACGCTTACACGTCTGGCAAGCGCGGTCTGGACGAGGCTCGCGACGAGGCGGCAAGAAAAACAAAGTTCGAGCTTTTTGCCCGCGGCCTCAATGGCGGGTCGGAAGACATCAACCAAAACGCCATGCTGGGTAGAACTTATAACCAGGGACTTATGGATCTTGGCGCCAAGGCTGATCTTGCGGAATCACAGTTCCGCGGAAGCGACGAACAAACCAGACTTGGCTTGCTGCAGTCTATCGATGCCGGTATGGACCAAGGATCGGCCGCAAGTTCGGCTATGGAGCAAATGCGTGTCAACGCCGACAGAGCCGCGGCCGAAGCCTCAGGCACATCGCTGGGCGATCTGTTCGCCAATACCGGCCTCATCTACAACAAGGGCCAGGCGGCACAAGGTAAGGCCGCTGGCACCGAGTGGTGGAACAACATGGCCCCCTCCAGTTCGCGTGGCAGCAAGACCGCGAACGGCATGATTTCACAGGTGTAGCCATGGGACCAGAAATGATTCCAATCATGGCCATGATGGCCGGCGGCACTGCCCTGCAAATGAGCGCGGCCGAAGATCAAAAAGACGAGCGCCGCAAGATCCTCAATCAGCAGATGGAGCGGGACGAACAGGCGACCGGCAAAGCAATCAACCTTGTCCAGGATGAGGGCCGGCAGTACAGCCTTGAGGACCGTCTGGAGGGCCTAAAAAAACAAGAAGACAAGACTTACGGGCAAATTGAGTCCGATATTCAAGGTGCCGGCGGCGCAACCATTAACACTGCCCAAGACGCAGGCAATGTCAGTGAAGATTTCCTGAAAACCAAGGCTTCCCGTGCTGTAGATGAGGGGACGCGCCTGACGGCAATTGCCCGAGAGGCTGCAAAAAGCCGTGCGCCGGGCCAACTGATGAGTGATGACGCTTTGCGCCGGGCCGGGATGGCTGGCCAGTTGCAGAACACCTGGAGTTCCAACAACAACATGGCGCGCGCATCCGGTCAGGATGCCGAGGGTGTGGAGATGCCGGCCTACGGCCAACTTGGTCAGCTTGCCTCTGCTATTGGAACCAGCATGGCGGGCTCTCAGGCGGCAAAGGGTCTTGGCACCAGCCTGAAATATGCAGGCAGCTCCACAAATCCTTTGGCCGCCAACTACGTGAATTCAATGGACAGCGGCATCCGCTGGTAAGACATGCCAAGAAACGCCTTAAGTTACGCCACTCCAGGCCTCGGTCAGCTTGCCATGGCAATCGGCGGAGGTGGTGGCGCTTACGAAAATTCGAAGCAGAACGAGATTCTGATGCAGTCGAAACTCGGGCAGGCCCTTGCATCCATGAACGCCGCCAATGCAACCGCTGACTTGAACAGCGCCAAGGCTGACGCCGAACGCAGCAGTTTGGCGATGCAACAACCCGACGCCCTCCGCCGGAACGCAATGACCAATTTTGGCGTGCCGCTGGATGAGGACGCGGCAGTCTCCAGCTACCTGCAGTCCGGCAACCTGGGTGGGAAGTATTCAACACCCGTTGACGGAATCGGCCCTGCCGCGCCGCAGCCTGAGTGGGCCTCAAAGCTGGGCGATGTGGCTCGCGCCATCAGTGGCGTGCAAACCGCCGTGACCATCGGTGACAAGAACAGCGAAAACATCGCCAAAGCCGGCGCAATCAACCGCGAAAGCCGCCTGTCCGACGCCATCATTGCCGGGACTGCTGATCGCAACCGGGTTGGCGGAGCGCAGGCGGCCGTAGCTGGCAAGGATCTGTACAACCGGGATTCCACCGGCTCTGTTCTGGATCAATTCACAGGCGCGCTGGACACAGCGAACCCACTGGCGGCTTCAACCATCAACCTGCGCAGGGAGCAGGCCGGGGCGCAAAAAGCAAACGCCGCGCAGAGCTACGCGAGTGCCGACAATTCCCGCGCCAGTGCCGCCAAAACCCGCAGTGAACTCGACCGCGGCGTCAAGACGGGCGATATCGTTGTCCAGACAGACGCCGATGGCCGGATCATGCTTATCAACAAGCTGACCGGAATTTCCAGGCCGGCGACCAGCGAAGAGGGTAAGGAGTTGCGCGCCGGCGCAAAGGGCGGTGCGGGCGGAAAAGAAAAGCCGCTGACCGAGGGCCAGTCCAAGGCTCTGCTGTTTGGCGCTCGAATGCAAGATTCCAGCTCGATCATTGATGAACTTGCCTCTAAGGGGGTGAACAAGTCCATCCCTGGTGCGCGCGCCGGCTATGGTGTGGGCGCAGTTGTCAACGCCATGCAGCCTCAAGAGCGTCAGAGACTTGAGCAGTCTAAGCGCGACTTTATCAATGCCGTTTTAAGGCGCGAATCTGGAGCGGTTATCTCGGATTCTGAGTTTGCCAACGCGGAACAGCAGTATTTCCCGCAGCCCGGTGAAGGCAAGGAGACGATTGCACAGAAACGCCGCGCGCGCGACATCGCAACGCGCGGGATTTTGGCCGAGGTGCCAGATTCCGAAAACCGAGTAAGAGGCATCCGCGGAGCCGCGCCGGCTGACGCTGCACCTACTCCAGGCGGCTTCACATACCTTGGCAAGGAGGAGTAATGGCTAAGTACCGAGTAAGAGGCCCGGACGGTGCCATTCACGTATTCGAGGGGCCGGACGACGCCACGCCGGATCAGGTGACCGCGTTCGCGCAGCAGCAATTCAGTACTACCCAGCAAGCGCCGGCAAAGCCTGAAACCACTTTTCTTCAAGACGTTGCGCAAGGCGCTGGGAACCTTGCCGCAGGTGCTGTTCGTGGCGCAGGATCTATCGGCGCAACGATCTTGGCGCCGTACGACATGGCGAAAGACGCCATTGCTGGCAAAGGCCTGTCGCTTGAGTCAAACCGCGAACGTCGCGCCGGGATGGATGGTGGGTTAAGTGAGTTAGGCGCAGAAACGGATTCATTTGGCTACGGCGCCGGCAAACTGGCTGGTGAAGTTGCAGGAACGGCTGGAGCCGGTGGAGTTGTTGCTAACGCCCTGTCAAAAATCCCCGGCTTGGCAGCGGCCGCTCCCTCATTTATCAGCGCCGTCAGAACCGGCGGCATGACGACCGGAAACCCTGCGGCCGCAACCTTGGCCGGTAAGGCTGGCGATTTGGCTGTTCGCGCGGTAGGAGGCGCAATCTCTGGCGGCGCACAGGCCGGCTTAGTAGACCCTGGTGACGCCGGGACCGGGATGATCGTCGGGGGCGCTTTGCCGCCCGCTCTGGCTGCGGCCGGTAAGGTAGGCAAGGCTATCGGCGCAGCCGGTCGCACGGTCAAGGCCGTGGCCGAGCCCTTATACAAGGGGGGTCGGGAGGCTATCGCTGGGCGGACGCTGCGCGGCGCTGCTGGCGATTCTGTCGATGATGTGGTGGCGCGACTTGCCGGAGCTGCAGAGGCCGTGCCCGGGTCAATTCCAACAGCCGCTCAAGTCGCCGAAAGCGGCGGGGTCGCGGCGCTTGAGCGGACCATGGCCGCAGCCAATCCGGAAGAATTCGCCAAGCGCGGCATGGACCAGGCTGCAGCGCGGACCCAGGCGCTGCGTGAAATTGCTGGAGATGACGCCACACGCGCTGTTGCGGTAGGTGCGCGCAAGTCAGCTACAGACGATTTGTACAAGCAGGCAACAGCCGCAAATTACAAAATGGATCAGCGCCTTGAGCGTCTTTTGCAGACGCCGGCCATGCAGCAGGCTATGCAGCGCGCAAAGGCCCTGGCCGAGAACAATCAGCGTCCTTTTTCTTTTGAGGTGGCAAATGTTGACAATTTGAGCGGGCTCGGTAACAGGGCCAGCAGTGCCTCTCGCCAGATTACCGGGCAGGGTCTACAGGATCTGAAGATGGCCGTAGACGACATGTTGAAAGACCCAGCCTCCGGCTTTGCTGGAGCCGCAGGCGATGCAGTCAAAAGCCTACGTGGACAGTTGCTCAACTGGATGGAGGACGCAAATCCAGCTTTCCGAGTTGCACGCACCAAATATGCGGAAATGTCTAAGCCAGTGGCTCAAATGGACATTGGTCAGGAGCTTTTGACGCGCCTGGAGCCAGCCTTGAATGACTACGGCGGCCTTGCCCGAGAAACCGGCAACAAATACGCGCTGGCGCTTCGCAATGCCGATCAGACGGCGCGCAAGGCGACGGGCTTTAAGGGTGCAGGAATGGCCGATGTGATGGAGCCGGCTCAGATGGAGACTTTGGGCGCGATTGCAAAGGATCTGGCTCGCAAGTCAAATGCTCAGGATTTAGGCCGCGGCGTCGGTTCCGACACATTCCAGAAATTCGCGCTGTCCAACATTGCCCAAAGCTCAGGGGCTCCACGCGCAGTGGGGGCCGCCCTGAATGCGCCCGGGGTGTCTAAGGTGGCAAATTTTCTCTACTCAGCGCCAGAGCAAGAGATTCAAAGCTTGATCGCCAAAGCGCTGCTTGAGCCGCAAACCGCTGCGGCCATGATGCGCTCTGCTGGTGCGGTCAAGCCGCCGGGGGCAATAAATATGCTATTTGCAAACCCTGTGGCCCAGCAGCTGCCCTACAGGGTTGCGCCGGTCATGGCCGGCCAGTGAAGCCGCGCCAGATCCCGTAAAGCAGCGCCAAGATGACCAACACCCAGAACTTCCAAACCATCCAGTCAGTGAATTCCATTCGCGCAGTGTAGCCGATTCATTGAAAAAACTTAAGTCATAAAAAAGCCAAATACATCATGCAGCCGACACCTTACACGCCGGAAACAAGCTTTGCTGAAGACGAAAGGTCAAATGCAGGCGGGCGTTCGACTGTGCGCACCGACCGGGTGGATGCAGAGCTTGACGCAATCTCGTTGACGCTAGGTCAAACGCTCACAAATCTGGCAATTCTCCAGCGAGACGACGGCAAGTTAAACGATGGCTTTGTGGAGTACTACAACCTAAGTGCATCGGCGCGCGCGGCGCTGTTGGCCACCAAGTGGACAGCTCGCGGCCTATGGACAACCGCCACAGCCTACGCCGTCAGTGACATGGTTGATGTTGCGGGCGTTTCATATGTTTGCGCCATCGCCCACACATCCGGAATTTTTGCAACGGATTACGCGGCTGGAAAGTGGCAGATCTTTGTCACATCCAGCAGCGCCAGCGGGCAGGCATTTACTCCCACAACAACTATTTCTTCTCTCAATACGCAGGCCGCGATTGTCGAAGTGGACACCAAGTTGCGGGCGGCCTCACTCCCGGTTCTCTCTAGTCTTTTTGGAGGTTTTTAATGTCCGCATCACCATCATTCATAGCAACACCCAAAACCCCGGCCGTGGCATTTGCCAACGCAGACGGAACGTCATTTAAAACCGTAATGACGGGCGGGACCAACGGGTCGCGGATTGACACGCTCTTTGGCTCAAATTCAGATACGGGCGTTGCAACTGTTGTGCAGTTTGCACTCACCAAGTCCGCGGTTAACTATGTTATCGGGGAGGTGACAGTGGCCGCCA
>Ga0181338_1000271_pt1 | contig 10885 bp, 16 predicted proteins | sample Sp13VDMM110SD_FD_122168 | JGI IMG/M metagenome (GOLD analysis project Ga0181338, IMG submission 122168) | Freshwater viral communities from Lake Michigan, USA - Sp13.VD.MM110.S.D | ecosystem: Environmental > Aquatic > Freshwater > Lake | place: USA: Michigan | collected 2013-04-23
CTCTAAGCTGATCGGCCCCAGCACTGCGCTTGCTGCGGTGCTGATAACGATGGATGTCGAACCGTCGATCAGCGTCACGCCGGCGCTGGCAACGGTGATGACGTTGATTATCAGGCGGTGCACATAGTCACCGGCTGCACCTGTGCCGCCCAAAACCTGCCCTGTCTGCGAAACAGCTACTGTTTCATACGCATACCTGTACGGATTGCTTACGCCACTCATAATCTCTTGCTCCTTGATTTTGCGGTTGCCCACATGTCATTCAATGTAACCGTGTTTTCTGGCCCGACCATCAGCGGCTTGATTACATCCGGCGCCCTGACGGTCGGCTCTGAGCGCCAGGCTATCGCCAGCATGCGCATAGCGTCGGCCGGATGCGAGCACCAATCATGCCGCGGCGTCTGTCTAAACGCCTTCTTGTCCTCGTCATATTCTCTTTGGTATTGGCGCAGCGCCTCGATGCCTTCGCTGCACCGCTCTGCGTCAAACCATGTCTGCGGTAGCATCTGGCGAACCGCCTGGATACCGTCCTGCACGCTCAGATCCGGCACGATGGCTAGGTTGTTGATGCCCAAGTATTCGGCCAGCTGCTCGATAATGCTCTTGCCCTGCGCGGCCAGCGTCTTGGCTTTGGCGTCGTGCGGCAGGTAGTGCTTGCCATACTTGTAGGGCTTGCCAGTGACGACCGCGGCCAACTCGGCAATGTTGGCGCCCGACACCGCGTAGTAGTCGATCACGTGGATCTCGCCGCGGATGACCTGATACCACCAAATCGCGGTATCGTCCCGGTAACCCAAATCCCACGCCGTATGCACGTTTACTTCGGGCTGGTAGTCGACCTGGCAGATCCTGCCCGCCTCGGTCGCCTCGCGCATCTCGGTACCGTAGAACGCACCGAGGATTGCGGCCTCAAAGCTGCACTCGTATTCTTGGTCGTATTGGTCTTTGCTCAATTGGGCGCGCGCGGCGGCAAGCTCGCCTGGCGGCAACAGCCCTGACTTGCTGGCCGGCAGCTCAAGCAGGAACCAGTCGTCTTTAAGACGTTGCGCGGTCTGGCGTATGTCATAAAACTGATTCTTGCCTTTCGGCGTGCCGCCAAACACGCACCAGCCCTGTTTGTCGGAGAGCGCCGGGCGCACCACGTTGCCCCATACGCTGGGCTTGAAGTCGCCGAATTCATCCAGGTAAACCCCAGAAAAGCCCAGCCCGCGCATAGCGTCCGCGTTATCGGCGCCGAATAGCCGAATCTTGCTGTCGTTCACGAGCGTGACGGTTAGCTCAGCCTCGTTGCTGTCTTTGCAAATGGGTTGGCTGTAATGCTTCAGGTAATCCCACACCACCGACTTGGCCTGCGTGCGATACGGCGCCACGTAACCGTATAGCGGCATAGAGTCTTTGCTGGTGAAGGCTGCGCGGATCATGTCGTTGATAGCCGCAACCGTCTTACCGGCCCGCCTATGAGCAACCAGGCACGCCCAGCGGTGCGTCCGGTTATGGAATGGCATGAACGCTTTGCGGGGCGCATAAGGCAGCTCTATTTCTCGGACTGCCATCTGCAAATCGTTTCCACTGGCCCGCCGTCGGGTCCGCTGACTTCCGACCGGGCTAACTTCGGAATGTGGTATTCGATGGCTTTCAGATACAAGTCCAGCTTTTTAGCTGGATCATCTATGCCCGCCAACCAGACGCTCATCTGCCCAACATTGGCCGAGGCAAACGCGGCAATGGCGGCGCGAACGTCTTGCGTGGCCTTGTTTGGCACGCCCGCCCGACTACCGCCGCCAGTCTTTATGCCTTTTGCCATCGGTTTCGTTCACTCTTTATCACTGTTTGCGATTAGGCGTTACTATTTCAGTTCACGCAGTCTATAAATCGTTGTATCAATCAGCTCGCACAGCTCATCGATGATGTTCATGAGATGACTGTCATCCGGCAGCACCTTACGCATGCCGTCAACAAAATCTTTAATTTTTTGAATGTAAGTCAGCGGCACTTTCGCAATGTGAAAGTCAGCCGGGTAAGTGTCGATCACATCGTAAGCGCCCTGAAACGCCTCGGCGTACCGGTCGGCTATGTCAACCACGTTCTCGTAATAACGCTGCAAGGCTTTGTGCTGGCTATAACTTTTGCTTTGTAGGTGCATGAAATGCGCGTTCGTGCCTGAATGCAGCAGGACAGAAACGAACAGTGCCGCGTTTTTCTGATAGTCAGCCATAGCACCTCAAGACAACCGCGATCGTGTGGAGAGCGCCCGCATCGCTCAGACCGCGGTCAAGCGGGTTGCGCACTCGGAGGAGATTTACGCACTAACATCTTAGCCCTCAATAATTCTGCGCGCAAGCGCAAAAATCAGGATAAATCGACAATCTGTTTAAAACATTGCCTGTGGATAACTTTTTCCAACCCAATTTGAAGTTAGTGCTTACAAACATATCAATAACCTACTTTGTAATAAGGGTATTGGGTTAAAACTGCCTGCATCATTTCGGTAACTGTAACTCTTTCTAAGAAAGAGTTACGTTACGTTACCGGAAAAGCTGCTTTTGCCTCGGTAACGAAATTACGTAAAATTACGCTACGTTACGTTTGTTACCGCCAACTTGCCTGTGGATAAGTCTGTGGATAACTTAGTTTACCGTTCTTTTTTCCGCAAAAGCATTGCGGAGCGATAAGCGGATTCCTTTACCTGCCAGCCCTGCTCAAACGGCTCAATCATCTCAGCCAAAATCAGATCTGCGATAGGTTTTCCGGAAACGCTTGCCTTCAAATGCTGCTTTGCAGATGCATCGCTAAGACCCAAATTTTTCCTGCAATAATCAAGCATACCGGACCTGCTGATATAAGGATTACCATTTCGCTCCTCGGCGCCAGACGCCCACCAGGCATTCTCAAAAGTTTTGCAATGGCCCGCCAGTTTGCTTGGTTTCTTTGTCGCCACAGGCGCATCTGCCTTAATTACTACGGCGCTGCCAACCTCCACCCCCTCCTCGTCAAGCCACCCTGAAATCGACACAGATTGCAGATTAACCCAACACTCGCCGGTTAATTCGGCATCTTTTGACTTGCGCTGGATAATCTGGATCGGGCGGCTATCGGAGCCTGGAACAATGCTAATTTCAATATCTAAAGCGCCGCGCCAGGCACTTGATCCTCTCGCCCGGTGCTGGGCTTCTTCGGAAACGCCGGTATGATGGAGCAAACTGACGCTGCATTTAAATTCAGCCATCAAACCGGCGCAGGCATCAAGCATGGATTTTGCATCCTGAGCCGAATTTTCGTCGCCAGACAAAAACCGGTGCAAGGTGTCCACAACGATTAAATCCGGCGAAGTCGGCAGGCGCCTGATATTTTCAACCACCCTCTGATAGCCAGCCGGCGTGTTTAGATCGCACCCGTCCTGACTAAGCCACATGCTTAATAAGGCAGGCGGCCGGTGGTGTTGCTTCCAAGCCGCAATTCGCCCCCGCAGACCGTGGTGGCCTTCGCCTGCGAGGTATACGACGCTAGCAGGCATAATCTTGTGGCCGAGCCAATCCGGCGCTCCAGAAGCCATCCTGAGCGCCCAGTCCAAAACGATGAAAGTCTTGCCACCTCCAGAGGGACCGTGAACCATAATCAATGCGTTGGATTGGATCCAATGCTTAACCAGCCAACGCAGGGGAGCCGGCTCGCTGGCAAATTCGTCAGCCTGGACAAGCCAATTATCAACAATAGGAACCAGCAAACTGGCAAGATCGCCGCCCGCCGTGACATAATCGTTTGCATCCCCTTTGTTCGGAGGTATTACCACGCGCGCGCCATGTTTGGCGGCGGCCTGCTCGGCGTAACTTTTGCCGACTCCGGAAACATCGTTGTCGGCTACGATCACGATATCCTGGCTAGCGCCATGACGAGCTCTCAAAACACCTAAAACCGGCACTAAATTGCTCGCGCTGTAGGCAACTACGCATGGACGATGTGTAACCTCGTAAATCGTGGCAGCCGTGGCAAAACCTTCGGCAAGGTAAATAGTTCCCGGCTCGTCCAACGTGCCAATCATCCAAAACTTGCCTCCAGTTTGGCCGCCAGGATGATAAAGTTTGTTGCCTTCGTGATCGATGTATTGCAGGCTGGCAAGCGCGCCATCATCGCTGTAGAGAGGCACAACCAGGCGTCCATCTCCGGTCGACCTGGCGCCATGCACGCCAATACATTTTCGGGCGAGATAAGGATGGTCTAGCAAAGCGGATTGTGCGCCAGACCAGATCAATTCTACGGTGTCGGCTGCCACTTCGTGCTTTCGCATTTGCTCTGCATCACGCAAAGATTTCGCCTCAGCCATTCGACGGGCGTGCGCCATTTGATCGGCATGATTTAATTCTCGTCCGGTTTCAGCGCGCCATATTTGTTCAATTCCAGCCCGCCAGCATCCAAAGCGACCGGCAGGAATGCCGTCGCCAAATGCAATATACCAACCCGGTTTGCTGCCATGGCCGCCGCTGCCTTTTGTGCCGGATTTAAAACGATGGATTTTGCCATCCAGCTCAATTAAGTCGGGCGGCTCAAGTCCGGCATCTACCATCGCATCGCGCAGCTGCTGCTCCGGTGGATCTGGCTGCCGCAAAGCCGGAGCAACAAACGGCTGACCCCCAAACATGTAAGTGATATCAGACATTGGCAGCTTCGCGGGCGGTCAAGTATTCACTTAACGCTCGCACTGTCTCAAACAAAGGCCGATGGTTGTCTTCCGACATGAACCTATAAACCGTCGCCGGATGCAAACCAGCATTAATTGCTACCCGCTTAAGATTAGAGTCACTAAGTCGTTGTTTAATTTGCTCAATTGTAAGCATTGTATGCTCTCAAGTAAAAAGATTATGCTCCGAAGTAAATATATTTGCGAAAGTGCTTGCACGTTATCATAGTTCCTGTATTATTTGCAAATACCGCAACCGGATTGGCCGACAGCGGTTACTGAGGAGTTAGAAAATGAAGATCAAAATCGTAGAAGCAAATCGAGTGGCAATCAACGCACTGCTGGACAAAATCAACGGCAAGTCGTACTCGCACACGGCTTTTCACAAACACATTTTCGATCTCGCCGCATCAAGCGAATTGCAGCTTGAGAAATACGATATTGCAAAAAAAGATCGTTCCGGCGCAATTGCCTCTGGCATGTCCGGCGGCAACGTACCGAGCGCTTACAAATACAGCCGCATCATTAATGATTACACGATCGAACGTAAATCTTTGGACTGGTTTTTGATTGCAGTATCTAAATATGCAAATTACGGCAATTCTGCAAAACCGCGTTTGAGCCTGACCCCCGCCCAGCGGGACATTGCGGTCGCCAAATTTACCGCCCAGTTCTCGGTGCAAAAAGTCGTCGAACTGGCGGCGGCAGCATGAGTGCAGAACCATGTATGTGCGGAGCCACGGACTGCCCGGTTTGCGGTCCGCTGCAAGGCTACTCAACCAGCCACCAACCCAACGCCCACGACCGCGAGTTGGCGCTGGAAAACGTAGTGGAAACCGTAATGGACTACGGCATGTGGCCGCAGCCGGTAAAAGGCAAATTCAAGAAGTCGGAGTTTGATCTTTACGACTTTTTGTTAGAAGAGCGCGACCCTTCATATTTCCTTGAAATATATATCGGTTGCATCACCGGCAACGAGATATCAGACCGCATCCGGCGCGAGCAGGCAACAATTAAAGAAATGCTGGAAAAGCATTTCAAGGATTCGGATCTCGTAAATGATTTGGCAGCAGAATACGCGAGCGAATCATGAGCTTTTTAGAGATGGTCGGCGCCGCCGCGTGCGCCGTAGCAACATTCGCGGCAGGTTGGATTTTTCTTATTCTGTTGTTCAGTATTTAATCGGAGGAAACATGGCTATTAATTTGAAGTCTACGGGAAGTCTTGCCGCTAGTGGAGTAAAGCTGTTGGTTTACGGCGCAGCCGGAGTGGGCAAGACCGCGCTGATCGCAACGTTGCCGAGCCCTATTGTGCTGTCAGCTGAAGGCGGTCTGCTATCGCTGCAAAGTGCTGATTTGCCCTACATTGATGTGGCGAGCCTTGATGATTTGCGCGAGGCATATGCGTGGTGCAAGGACAGTGCCGAGGCAAAAGTTTATCAGTCCATCTGCCTTGACAGCATCAGCGAAGTTGCTGAAGTGGTGCTGCAACGGGAGCTCAAGGCAAACAAGGACGGCCGCGCCGCTTACGGTGAGATGAACACGACAATGGCCGAAATTATTCGGTCGTTCCGTGATATCGCCGGTCGCAATGTTTACATGAGTGCAAAGTTAGAAAAGTCAGCTGACGAACTGGGAAGAATGCTCTACAACCCTGGAATGCCTGGCAAAAGCCTGACGCAAGGATTGCCTTATTTTTTCGACGAGGTGCTGGCCTTGCGCGTTGAGAAAGATGGCGAAGGCAATACGCAACGCGCTTTGATGACAGACGGCGATGGACTGTGGCTGGCAAAGGATCGCAGCGGCAAACTGGACGGCTGGGAAACGCCTGATTTGAGCGCGATTATTGAAAAGATTGCGGCAAAAGCATGAGCGACCTCAAAAGCTTAAGCGCCGACTGGTTACGTTTTAAGATCGACGAGGAAAAGGCCACAACAGAGCGTCGCAAGATTGAAGATCAAATGGTCAAACTGCTGGCCATTCCTGATAATTTTGAAGGCACCGAGACCGCCGAACCGGAAGGCTTTGTAGTCAAAGTTTCTGGTCGGATTGACCGCAAAGTTGATTCAAATAAATTGCAAGAGCTTGCGCTTGAATCTGGTCTGTCTGATCAATTGCCAAATCTGTTTCGTTGGAAACCAGAAGTAAACATGGCTGCTTGGAAAGCTGCCGACAAAAGTATTACCCAGCTGCTTGCTGGTGCAATAACAGCTAAACCTGGCAGATCCACTTTTAAAATCACAATAAAGGAATAAACATGAAATTGTCAGAAGAATTTATAGCAACGGAAATGCCGGCAGCAACCAACAATTTTGAGCCATTGCCGGCCGGTGATTACACTGCAAATATCACTCAATCAGAGATAAAAAAGACGAACGATGGAACTGGCGAATACATCAAAATGCGCCTTGACATCACCGGTCCAACCTATCAGGGACGCGTCGTTTTTTCTAATCTTAATATTAAAAACGCTAGCCTAAAAGCGGAGGAAATTGGCAGGGCGCAGCTTGGCGAAATCATGCGCGCACTCGGACTGCCTAAGTTGCGGGACACCGATGAGATGATCGGCGGCCACATTGGCATCAAACTGTCCATTCGGCCGCCACGCACAGACGAGAAGACTGGGCGCACTTACGAGGCAAGCAACGAAGTCCGCGGATATAAAAGCCTTAACGCAGCTCCGTTGGCAACATTTAGCAAGCCCAAACCAGCGCAAGCAGAGCTCAAAAACGGCAAAACCGCGCCGCCCTGGGCAAACAAAAGTTAAAAAAATGCCCCAGCTGGGTTCCAGACTGGGGCAATTTTTAAAGGAAATAAAAAATGATTATATCGGGATTAAACAACGATATACAAAATCTGATTGATAATGCACACGAATCAAAACCAGACTTGCCCAGGGCGCACTTGGGAGCTAGTGCGCTGGGACACCCTTGCGACCGTTGGCTGTGGCTGTCTTTCCGGTGGGCAGTCCAGCAAAAGTTTACAGGTCGCATCCTGCGCTTGTTTAGACGAGGCCAGAACGAGGAGGCCACCATTGTCAGCGACCTTCGCGCCATTGGGATGGATGTGCGGAAGGATTCATCTCAGCATCGGGTAGACTTCAAAAGCCACGTTTCTGGAAGCCTTGATGCCATTATTGATTCTGGCGTTCCTGAAGCCCCCAAGTCTAAGCATATCGCCGAGTTTAAGACCCACTCTAAAAAATCTTTTGACGCGCTAGTCAAAGATGGCGTTGAAAAGTCAAAGCCAGAGCACTTTATTCAGATGCAGGTTTATATGGCCGGAACCAAGATTGACCGCGCTTTGTACGTGTCTGTCTGCAAAGACGATGATCGGATTTACACAGAAAGAGTGCGTTATGACAAGGCAATCGCAGAAAAAGCCATTGTTCGTGGACAACGCATCGCACTGGCAGACCGGATGCCGGAGCCAATCAGTTCAGATCCAAGCTGGTATCAATGCAAGTTTTGCCCAGCACATGAATTTTGTCACAAAACAAAAACAACTAAACATGTAAATTGCCGCACCTGCGCCCACGCAACGGCTAAGGCAGACAGCACCTGGCGCTGCGAGAGGCACGATGCGGATGACATTCCGTTGGATTATCAGCGCACCGGCTGCGAGAGTCATGTGCTGCATCCTGACCTGGTATCTTGGCAAAGGAAGGACAGTTTTGATCAGTGGACGGCAATTTACGTTATTGATGGCAAAGATGTTGCAAATGGCGAGGGTGATGCGCACGTTTACACCAGTAAGGAACTGCTAGCGAATCCTGCTGCTTGCGCTAATAGCGACGATTTTGTTAATGAAATTCGCAAAGATATGGGCGGGAGAATTATTAAATGATGCTCCGCGATTATCAACAAAGAACTTTGGACCAGCTTTACGCATGGTTTGAAGCTGGCAACAAAGGCAACCCTTGTATTGTAATGCCGACAGGCAGTGGCAAAAGTCACATTGTGGCTGCTCTATGCAAAGATGCAATTCAAAATTGGCCGGAAACCGTTGTTTTAATGCTCACCCATGTCAAAGAATTGATTGAGCAGAACGCCGAGAAAATGCAACAGTATTGGCCTGATGCGCCAATGGGAATTTACAGCGCCGGAATGAGGCAAAAGAAACTAGGCAATCCAATCACGTTTGGCGGCATTCAATCGTTGCGAGACAAAGCAAGCGAAATAGGGCACGTTGATCTGATCATCATTGACGAAGCGCATTTAGTTAATCACAAAGAAACGGGCGGGTATCGCAAACTGGTGCGCGATTTGAAACAGATCAATCCCGAACTGCGAGTTGTTGGTTTAACTGCAACGCCTTACCGTTTGGGCCACGGCATGATTACAGATAAGCCTGCAATATTTAGCGATCTGCTTGAGCCAATTGGCATTGAGGAATTAATTGCCAAACAGTTTTTGATGCCGCTTAGAAGTAAACACACAAAAGCAAAACTAGACACTACTGGCGTTCACAAAAAAGGCGGCGAATATATTGAGTCAGAATTGCAAGCCGCGGTAGACACCGACGATAACAACATCAACGTGGTAAACGAAACAATTGGTTTGGCTGGCAACCGCAAAGCGTGGTTGTTTTTCTGCACAGGCGTAAAACACGCCGAGCGCGTTGCAGAGGTTTTGAACGGAAATGGCATTCTGGCCGGCTGCATCCTCGGCACAACACCCAAAAAAGAGCGCGAGGAGATGTTGGCAGATTTCAAGATTGGCAAAATTCGCGCTATTACCAACGCCAACGTGCTAACCACCGGCTTTGATTATCCTGACATTGACCTGATTGCGATGATGCGCCCCACCTTGTCGCCAGGACTATACGTTCAAATGGCAGGTCGAGGAATGCGTCCAAAAAGTCACACCGATCATTGCCTGGTGCTGGACTTTGCTGGCGTCGTGGCTACGCATGGACCGCTTACGGCGGTGCAGCCGCCCAAAAAAGCTGGCGAAGGAACCGGCGTGGCGCCGGTTAAGGTTTGCGACAATTGCAACGAGTTGTGCCACCCGTCAGCAATTGTTTGCCCGTCTTGTGGTCACCCGTTTCCGTTGCCGCCAGCGCCAAAATTGCAATTGCACAATGATGACATCATGGGTTTGTCTGGCGTCAGCATGGATGTTACAGCTTGGAAATGGCGCAAGCATGTAAGCAAAATAAGTGGCAAAGAAATGCTTACTTGTACTTACTACGGAGATTTATCAGATAAGCCAGTAACAGAATATTTGGCAATATTGCATCATGGATATGCAGGAAGAAAAGCCATCCAACAATTATTTACAATGGCAAGAGATTCTGGTTTTTCATTAACAGCAAATGAAACTTTGGATGATTTAGTTGATATGTTTTCTCAAAATAACCCGCCTAAAATAATTAATTACAAAATGGACGGAAAATTTCATCGAATAATTGAAAGGAAATGGGAATGACGCACGAACTACAACGCATTTCAACAGAGCATGAAGAACAACGCGAGCTAGTGCGTTGGTTTCGGCAAACATATGCTGATGTGCGAATATTTGCCATTCCTAATGGAGGTGGTCGCAGCAAATCAGCGGGAGCGCGCTTAAAGGCTGAAGGCGTATCTGCTGGAGTGCCTGATTTGTTTATCCCTGCTTGGCGGCTGTGGATTGAAATGAAACGCATTAAAGGCGGCAGCGTTAGTTTGGAACAAAAAAACTGGATCAAATATTTGTCTGAAATTGATTATCAGACAATTATTTGTTGCGGTTTTGAAGATGCAAAAAATCAAATACAAATTTATAAAGGGTTTACAAAATGAGCAGCAACGCATTTAACCAGCTTGACCGAGAATATACCGAGCGCGAGGATTATCTAGCTAACCGCGCAGAGGAGCGCAAGACGGTAATAAACGCTTGCCCGTTCTGCGGCCACGACGACGTTGAAATTGACGAGATAGAGCTGGGCATCATTGCGATTTGCTGTCCGGAGTGCCTGACGATCGGACCGCACCAGGATGGCGCCCAGTCTGTTGAGCTGGCCATCGAAAAGTGGAACCGCAGAAAATGACACTGACGCAGTTTAAGGTCGTGCTTGAGAAGTTCATGTTAGCCCGAGGCCGCTACATGAACTCACCCACCAGCACGACCGCAAAAAAATGGAAAGATGCCGATCTGGAATTGGCGCTGGCCTATAACAAATATATGGAGACCCGGAAATGATCCAGACAAACGAAGAAAAGGTAGCGGCA
>Ga0181338_1000272_pt1 | contig 10879 bp, 5 predicted proteins | sample Sp13VDMM110SD_FD_122168 | JGI IMG/M metagenome (GOLD analysis project Ga0181338, IMG submission 122168) | Freshwater viral communities from Lake Michigan, USA - Sp13.VD.MM110.S.D | ecosystem: Environmental > Aquatic > Freshwater > Lake | place: USA: Michigan | collected 2013-04-23
GATGATACGTTCTGGGTTGGAGACTTGAGTTTCCGATGCTCGGTCGAGAGCAATCTTGGCTTGGAAGATATCGTTCTCGCCGGCGTTAGCATCAACAAAGTCATTGGCCTTCTGGAGAAGTTCCTTGTTCTCGTACGGAAAGTAAGTCCTCGCTTTGAGGAGATTGGATATAGCTTCGGGAACGCTCAGCAAACTACGCTTGAGGGCTTGAGTAGCCATGGGGTCGACTGATCCCGACAATAAATCCCCAGCGGCAAACTTTAAAAGTTTATCTATGATTTCGCCCTCCAACACCTTCTTTGCTTTTTCTAGATTTATATTCTCAACTTCTTTATAGTCTTTGTACGCAAAGTCTTTAACTAATTCCGGCCTGTACCCAAATGCCATACCGTAAGCTTCCATTCCGCCTTCATAGTTGTTCTTTTTTATAGCAACTACATTCTCGGCTGTATCCCTATTACCCCAATAAACTTGCCAAAACTTTTGCCCAGTTATATTAGATACAATCTCTTTAGAGTAACTATCCTTAAATGCTGGAATTTTTTGTAAAGTTTGTACCATTTGATCTGCTTTTTCAGCGCTCGGGAAATAAACCCCAGCCTCCCCCATTTCCCTAGACCCACCAGCAGGAACTATAAAAGTTGGCTTACCTATTCTCCCATCTGCAAAATGAATAACCACACCCTCGTCTAACAGTTCTGAGTCTATCAATAACTCCGAAAGAGACCGAATGTTTCGTTCTAGGGTCCCACCAAAAAACTTTTTAGAAAAATCTTCTGTTTCGTCAATATCTAAACCATCTGCCCCATAAGCTTTTGCCTCGGGATCTTTTTCCCGCGTTAGGGCCAAAGCGTTTCTAGCTTGCTTGATGGTTCTAAAATATGCGCTCTCAGGAACAGCAAACATCTCATTTACTATGCCCTGTAGTTGTTTTACCTCATCCCATGTAGATGGTGCAGTATTTCTAGCTGATCTAACTTTGTCTTCGGTCAAACCCATCAACTCTTCGATATTATTAATATTGCTAGAACCTAAGAAATTTAAAGTACGGACTGAAACATTTCCTCTCTCATCGATAGCAGCTAAATCTGAAATCGGCCTATCCATAAACGCCACTTGAACTGTTTTCAGATTATCTTGAGTTATTTGATTTTTGCTCCTAACAACCCAGTAAGGTCTTGTGACTACTCCTCCCGGACCAAAAGCCAAAACAAATTTATCCGGAACGCCAGCTAAAAATTCTTTGCTTCTGTTTTCGATCTCTCCTATCTTGCCCGCAGTTACGGGGTCAACCGAAGCCGACAACTGACCCGCCGAGAAGATATTATTCTCAGCTAGGGTATTGGCAACCTTCTCCCGTACGCTCTCCACGATCCTATCGTACTGACGGCTGTGCCCAAGGTTGTACTTGGCCATAATCCCCTGACGAGTCGGGGGATTCTCCATCTCCTCCGCGCGGAATAAGAAGTCAAATACATCCTGCTCACGCGAAGCAGTTTCTCCACTTGGCAAAACCTCTTGGGGGAACGAAGCAAATATTTGATCAAACACCTTCGATAGATCATTCCTTGCCGCAGCTTGCGATGGGCTGAAACCAGGAGCAGTCAGTTCACCAGAAATAGTTTTCGGTCCCAGCATCTCCTCGAACGATTGCTCTTCCTCAGCCTGTTTCCCCACAACCTCTGCGTACTTCTGGACAACTTCGTCAGCATCGCGGGACACAATGCTATTCGCCGCTTCTTCTGCTGCGCTTTCTTGTGATTCTAGCTCCGAAGCAATTTCTTCTGCGGTAGCCTCGGCAGTTACATCCTTAGGTTTCTCTACTTTCTTGATCTGTTCCGATAGGGGCTGGAACCGAGCCCGTTCAACCGAGCCAGCAACATCAGTACGCCCAGACTCATAGATGCCAGTCCTTCTCTGCTTCCCTCGAGCATCCAACAACGATCGGAAGGCTCTTTGATAAAGATAAGTGGTAAACACAGCACCTTGGCTGGGATCAAAAAATTTAACAGCATCTGGGATATCTTCCCCGACAATGGCCTCGACCTCATCTGGCTTGAATGTTGGGAATTGACCTATGAGCTTACCGACTGTCTTCGCCCATATCGCACCTTTTTTGGCTTCCCTAGGTTTTCCTAGCCCGAAATCTTCGTTGATCTTCTTAACAAGTTCTTTTTGGTAGGTCGTTTGCTCAAACCGTTTACGGATGGCCATCGGATCAAGACTTGCAGTAAGAGTTTGCTTACCTGAGATCGCCGTCCCCTGTTCATCCCTAGCCTCCCTGATCTTTGCTGGGGCATTACCGTAGATCAAATCAGATACTGCCGTATAGTAACGCTCGACGGGTGTCTGGTTGGCGTACTTCTTCGGGATTGTCTCTCCGACAAACTTTCCGAGCCAGTTCTTGATCATCCCCAACGAACGGAGAACCGAGTTGGGAGTTAGACCACGAACCTTATCCTCTGTGATATCGCCAAGCATACGGCGTTGGATGAGTGTCCGCAGATATTCCTCTGCCAGACGCCCACGACGACCCGCCACCTGTGCAAATTCTTGAATGAGCTGTTCCTTGGTCTTACCCGCCGTGTCGATACCAGCATATTTGCCGACAACTTCTTGGATTTGGCCAATGGTTAGGGAGTCTTCAATCTCCTCGCTCTGTTTGCGGAAAAAGTTTTTGAAATTCTCTGGGTTTATTTGGTCTTCGGGAACTGTCCCCGCGAATAGGTCGAAAGCTGCCCATCCATGTTGGAGGTGCAACAGCTCTTCTTCCAAAACCTTAACAAAGAAGTCAGCGGCGTCGGTCGTTAGATCAGCACGTAACCGGCTAAGTAGTCTGTCTGGGTTAACATAGATAACATCCAAGGAATTCATGTCCTCGGGGTTAGATAGAAGACCTGCTCCCTCTTCCCGAGTTGTGAATACTACCCGCTTGATCTTAGGTCCACCCTCTTGGGTGAGCTCCCCTTGTTTCCCCCGTGTCTTAGCCGCAACCTTGCGGATGTTGTTGTATACATCTGCCAACCCTAGGTTGAGGAGACGCAAGACAACCCGAGCCCGTAAAATCTTTCCTTCGCTAGGTGTCGGTCCGAGCCAAGCTTTGACCGACTCCTCGTCTACACCAAGCTTATCCGCTTCCGCTACTACTTCACCAACCTTGGCCTGAAGCTTTTTCTCAGCTTCAGTTAGTCTCTCTTCGATGGGGGCTTCGGCGGTTGGAGCAGTTGCTGTAGGTGCCACAGGTTGATCAACTTTTCCATCCGTCGGCTCGCCTTGCGGGGGGACAACAGCTTCTGTTTCTTCTTGGGCTTCTTCAATTGGTACTTTTGGGGTTTGGTTAGAAAGAATGTTCTTTGCTTGGACTCTATCTAGTGCCTCGATGTCCGCAGGTAAATACCCTAGCTTAGAAAGAGCTGTAACTTGTTTCTTGGTGGGTGGAAGTTTTTTAGTTAATGGGGTTGTAGGGGTTGAGGCTGGAGTCCCAAGAAGTCTCTTAAATATCGCTTCAACCTCTCCCTCATTTTTGGCCATTTTCCTAGCTTCCGCAAACTTTCTACTTATATCTAAAATTTTAGCATCGCTTATACCCGTAATATCTATTCCATATTTTCCGAATATTCTTTGAGCTGCTTCACGATCAACTTGGTATTCACCGGGGTCTTGTTGAATTAGATTATTTCTAAGCTCGGTAAGTTGAGGTAAGTTTAAATTGCCAATGTCTATAACTTGTCCCTTAGTAGGGGAAAGTTTTTTAGTTAATGGGGCCGGAGCTGGTTTTCCAGCTAGCTCATTGAACATTTTGTCTCTTTTTTGTTCATTGGCTTTATTGTAAAGGTCCACCCACTTCCTCATCTCGGAAACAATACTTCTCAATTTGTTAAAATCTTGATTCCCTAAAGCAATAGCCGCGTCTTTCCCAAGTTTTCCTAGTTTAGTTACTGGTTTATTAAATTTTTCGTGAGCCTCTACGTATTTTTTAAGTTCCTGCTTTGCAATCTCTTTTGATCTTTTTATCTCTGCTTCGATTTTAGACCCGTGCTCTTTCCTTAATCTTTCGTAAACCTCAAACAAAGACGTGGGTCCTCCTGGCTCTCCAACCCTGTCCCTTAGTGCCGCCAGTTCCGGTATGGATTTTAGTATTCTGTACTCCGCATTTTCTCGGTACCCCTGTTCAATCTCTCCCTCTAATGTGTTTCTTCCGTCTTGGCCGTACCTTTCAACTTTTCTTATTTTTTCTTCGACATTCGTAATAGCATTTCTTTTTTGTGCTCTATTAGAGAGATCCCCAACATGTTCTAATAAATCTATTAATGATGGAGATGACGCCGTTTCGTCTTTAAGCTTCATGGTCACATCCATCATCACTGATTCTGGCTTCCCCCTTTGGCTGTCGGCTGCATCTGAAATTATTTCTTTTAAATCTTTTTCTTGGGTTGCGAGAGCCTCAACTGCCGGTGCTTCAGCTACAGGAGCTTCAGGGGTCGGTACTGGGGCGGGAGCTTCGGCAACAGGAGCTTGCTCTTCCGAAACAGCCTGAGCTGACGCTGGAGCCACTTGCTCAAGCGGTGAGGTCTTTTGTTCGGTAAGGGGTTTTCCGTCTAGGGGTTGAACAGGGGCTGCTGTCTCTGCAACTGGTGCCGGTGTCTCAGCTACGGGGGCAGGAACTTCAGTGGCAACGGGGGCTTCAGCTTCAACTACGGGGGCTGGCTGGAACGCTTCGCGAGCCGTAGCTTCTGCTTCCTCAACCGTGGGTCCTTGTTGGGCACCCGCCTCCGCACTAAAGTCAATCTGAACTTTTCCCTTCTCTTCTTCGCTCAGGGAAGAATATGTTCCTTGCTCTTGGGTGAGCACAACGTTCGGAGCCATGCCCAACACCCTAGCTTTCTCAGCAATCGAAAGACCGTCGTAGTATTTCTGAGCATCGTTCGGCGTGGCCGCACTCGGCTGAACTCCGAGAACCTGTTCGTACTTACCCTCTGCCGCGGCTTGAACCGCTTCCCTTGTAACCTCACTAGCACTCGCGGGGGCGCCGGCTTCAATAAGAACTCGTGCTGTTTGCAACCCAGCCTTTGCCACGCTTGCAGGAGCTTGCACAAACATTTCTGCAGCAATTTCTCCGGGTTGTAATTCAATAGGTTTTCCCGTGACGAGTGGCGCAACAATCTGTGCCCCAGTTTCACCAACACCTTCTCCTACTGTTTCGACACCAGTTACCGCAGTGCCGATAGCAACTTTTCTAAGTCCCGATGTCTTGGCTACTTTACCTGCCGCGTTAACTCCTCTGAGTGCTGTTCCAATATATTTTCCAGCACCGAAGGTTGCCAACTCAGCAGCACCGATCACAACACCGCGAGCTGCGGAATAGGCCACCGCGTCTGAAACAAACGTTGGGTCATCAAGAACAGCTTGGATATCTTCAGCTTTTGCGGGGTCAAGTCCACGCTTTCCAACTTCTTCGATCACCATTTGGTTAAAATTAACAACCCCCTCTACTATTCCCGAACCCACCGCCGCCGTACTGAGACCAGCTGCAATACCACCTGCTGGACCCGCGACAGCAGTTCCGGCTACACCAGCGACAATTCCAGCCCCAACGGCTGGTGCGCTCGATCCCATGCTCTGCATAAATAGGGGCGTAGCAATATCGAAGGGGTTAGTTATGATTTTCCCGGCCGAGGCGAAAAACCCTGCTTGCTCTTCCGTAAATTTCTTGAGTTCTGGGTTTACGTACCTATCCCGCTGATCCCTATATTTCTGAGAGATAACATTGGAAGCCGTGGCGGTATCCGTCATACCAAGAGCTGATGCGTACCCAGCCGTACCCGCTTCTAAAGCTCCATATCCAGACTGAGCCTGTTGCACCAACTCTTCTACGTAATTGGGAGCGTTGAAGATGGGCTTACGCAGGTTGTCGATCTTGGCGATATCGGTGAAGATACCCTCGGTGTACTTTACATCTTCTTCGGTGGACAGTTCACCATTCTGAGCCAAGTATTCCGTGGCGTACTTCTGCCAATCATCAAACAGATTTTGTTTCTGCGCGGGGGCTAAATCTGAGAATCTGGGATCGTTCCGGTAGTCTTCCCATTGAGTGAAGGCTGGAGTCTCTTCCTGTTCTTGAACTGGAGCTTGAACTTGTTGGGGTATTTGCTGTTCCGGAACGTCCTCGAGACCAACATCTTCTGCTAGAGCTTGCTGTTCTTCCAAGGCTGTTAGAAAATCATCCTCGGTAGGTTCAGCCATAACCAATTAAGTATCAAAATTTATGACTTAGATCAACCTGAAACTGAAGCTTTGAGCCCCTCGCTAGTGACAGGAGCACCAAACGGATTAGTTACAACGGGAGCTGCGTATACCCGTCTCCCAGCAGCTTGCGCTGCCTTGTCGAACCTACCGGTAGCAGTTGAAGATATGGGGCTAGCCGAAGTCTGTGGCTTTGGTGTTGTAGTCGGGACTGGGAAGGATGGTGGCTGTAAGGTTCTCTTCTTTGTCGCACCTGCTGGGGTCACCTGTGGTTGGCCAGTAGTTTGAGGTAGTTGAGACACAGCTTTCTGCTCTAGCAACTTCACACCCATATCCAATGTTTTCTGGAGCGAGGCTTGCTTAGCGATCAAGCCATCTAGCTCGGCTTGTATTCCCGCTTTTGCGACCTGACTTTCTGCCCCCTCTAGTTCGCCCTCTTTCGTTGTTATTTGGGTTTCTACAGATTTTATTTGGTTGTCTAGAAAGTCTACATCTGCCTTTTCGAAAGTCTTAACCCCAGCAGAAGCACCAGTCCTTGACGGTGCGTACATCCTTGGTGCAGTACTTTTCAATGTCGTACCATCGGGCAACTTCATCTCCCGTGTTACAATATTACCTTCTGCAAGATTCCGTGCTGCGAATTGACCCTCCGCCTCTGCGGTACGGATCTCGTTAATTTTGCGCCTGAGTTGTCGGACAGCAGCAGCGAAACCATCTGGGTCATCGTTCTGATTCAGTTTGGCGTTTCTCCAATAATCTGTGGCGGTGGTCTCCCCAACATTTATCCCGTCGAGTATCCCGTCATCGAAAGCGCCCTGCACTTCTACTGCGTCTTCCGTATATTTGTTAGCTTTAAAAACTCCGTATTGTTCGTCGTACGGCCCAAGAATACCCTGTACAATTTTATAGGCATTAGGATTGTTCGCGAACATTTTAAACACTCGTACCCTAGCCTGTGGGTACTGTTGGTCATTTCCGCCGTTCGGAGAAAATGCTTCGAGCGCACCAATGATCTCGTCTTTTTTCGCCCATGTTTCCTCTAGTTGGTTAAAACTCCGCTTGTCGCTATCATACTTAAATTTCTTAAGTTCAAAATCTAAATCCCCAGTCCGAATATCTTGATCCTGCTTCTCCCGCTTTAGGTCGAAGTCACGATCATTCTGGACAATCAACTGTTGAAACTGCTTCTCGCGTAATGATACCTGCCGGTCAGCATTCGTAATGTTTGTTGCCGCGTTCCATTGCCGTATAAAATTATCAGCATTTTCCCGATCATCAGAAACAGTATCCCCAGATTTGTAGGATATTGCCGACATATCTGGAGTTCGGTACTCTGCGGGTGCTCTGAAACCTGCGGGGAGTGGATATGCTTCAGCCATAAATTAGAATGTCCTCTGTGGATACGAACCACCACCACCGTAGCCTCCGGGGGAAGACGGAGACAAGTAGTCGTAAATCATATTTCGACTATACTGCGGGGCCCCAAAAGAATTCTGCGGCATAGTAAACGCTTGTCCAATCGGCGTGAAGGCTGTGGCACCCAATCCAGAACCACCGCTACCATAACCTGGAATCCCTAAACTCCCGCCCCCTGAGCCCATTAGACCTCCGCCGAATAGCGAAGACCCCATCCCAGCCATAGAACTCATCAACCCGCCGGACTGACCAGACCCGAGAGAAAAACCACCACCACCAGCGAGACTTCCTAAACCACCCCCGAGCATACCGCCGATAGCGGTACCAACTCCAGGCATAATGGCTGATCCAATAGCGCCACCAACAAGACCACCTATTGACCCGAACAGACCCCCACTACTTTTTGATTTTGCTACGTCGTAGTTGTATTTGTTCATGGCGTTTTGATTGTCTGCCGCTGTTTTATTCGTGGCGTTTTGATTAGCGACGTCTGCAATCTGTTGAGCCCGACCCAAGTCTTCTCCCCTTAATTGTCCGGTTGTAAATAGGTAATTTTGAGTCTGTTGCGGAGATAAATAATTAGCCATCTCTAACAAACCGGGAGCATACGCTGCTCCTTGTTGCATTAGATTCATCGAGGTAAACCCAAAATCACGAGCTTGCAAGTTACGAGACATCTCACCTGTAGCCGGCAGTCCTAGCGCTTGAGCTTGTTCGGCGCTACTCCTACGAACTTGAGACTGTACATCAGCAGGAATTTCCCCCTCGAGCAACTGGTTAACTAACCGGCTTATTTGCGTTGTCGCTCCGATAGATCCAGGCAATCCTGTTTCTAGTTGCTGTCTGAACTCTTTATTCAAATTAGCGGCAAAAGAAGAAAGAGCCGGAACCTGAGATTCTTGGCTAAGAAATCTCCCAAAGGTTTCCGGAAGGGGGACTTCCCTCGGAGCCACTAAAACTGGAGCCTGTACTTGGGGCGGTGACCCTCCTCCTCCACGACCGCCCATTAGGATGTCCTCTCCGCTAAAGCCCAAGGCAAAACTCGTATACGGGATCCGTATTTAAACCGCTCAAAACAAATCCATTTTCTGACTCCGGAAACAGCCATTGCAGTTCTAACTAGCTCCCCACGAATAGTCTTGTCCTCGGAAGCAAGAAAGATAATTGCTCCGCCCTCTGCGTTAAAATCATTCTTCCAAGTTCTAATGTCTTCTGGCTTATCAATAAGCTGGAAGGCTAGAACGCCATCAATCTTCCCCTTATAATCTTGATGGATAATTAGTTGCCCCAAATCAAGAAAAAATTGAATAAACTCTTTTAACGGCTTCCTGCCCCAGTGCTGGTAGTCCGGAATCTTCTTCTCGATATACGTGGTCACTTGAGTATTGATATCTTTCATTTTAAGCCGTTAGTCAATAATTGGTTGCACTACAAGAGAGCGGGTATGTCTCCCATAGCAAAGCCCTCACCCTGAACTTGCATATTAAGCCTTGCCCCGCCCCTCTTCTCAAGAAGCTCGGCGCGAAGGAGTTCAACAGCCTTGTTCTCATGGAAAGTGAAAAAATCTGGTTTATCCGTTTGCATGAGAGCCGTGACCATTTCGTTTAAAGCTGGATAATTCTGAATAGTCATGTATGAATCGTCGTTTTGTTTGGGGATGAATCTAACCTTAGCTAAAATAGTCAGGGGCTCCGAAACATTATTGTCGCAAGGCTTAGTCACAAAATATTTTCTTTTCGGCAGATATTCCCCCGAAGCCGCATCCAAGACAAAATCTTGCCCCCGATCCACCACAACCACCCTTTCGATATTATCTATAGTGCGATATCCAGGACCGTTCTCGTGAAAGTCGTACTCCCGAGCAAAAAGATTTACACCCATCGAATCAAAAGAGGCGAACAAAACGGAATCTATTTCTGTTGGGAGATATATCTCTCCGCTCGCCGTAATACTAACGGTGAACTGCTTGATCGTCCCGAACCACTTACCCTTGGTCATAAGATGTTCTTCGGCTCGGTCGATAGCGTGAAACAACATGGCGTCGTCAGTATGCAATCCGTCCTTCGTATCCAAAGCCATTCTAGCTCGAACGTAGCCTATCGTTCCTTGTTTTGATCCGGTGATCTGGGATTGGTAGGCAACTCTCCTTGCGCCCTCGATAGTCTTGTCGGTGACAACGGAAAGTCTTTCAACCGCCTTGGCTTCGAAAGCTTGGGAGAGCTCAAGTTGTCCGTTCTGCTCGCGCCAAAGGGCGAGAAGCATTAACCTTAAAGCGTCCAAATCTTGAATGATCAACAGATCGGTGTTACCAGCCGCGGGGACAAAACCCAACTTACCGGTTACTTCAACCGAGGCCGGAATGGTATTCCCTTGGATTTGATAGGTACGATAATCCGAAGAACTGGCGGGTTTGGCAATCTTAAGCAAGCTTTGGCTATTTGTGAGAAAAGCCTGTTCGCTATTAGTTAGAAAACCGTTTGGAATTGTGGTCGAAGCCACCCGAAGGACGGTGCTCAAACCGAAACCGGCGGGGGTTGTAAGATTGCCCGTGGGGCTGGGTAGGGTAAATAAACTGTTGGTTACTGGCACAGAGAACTTAGCCAGTACCCCCAGCCAAGAACGCACCGAATAGAGACGTCTCTGCGCCTCGTTGATTCGGGCGATGACTCTGACGTCGTCTTGGTACACGCCATTGTCGACGTATACAGAAAGCGTAGCCTTGGCTTCTGCTAGGGTAATAGCCATGGCTTAAGTTGGCGGTACTGGCCAGATTACGTCTTGTGGTGTAGGGAAGGTTTGAGGAATATCTCTCAGCTCTTGGCGGTATATCGCCCAAGCCCCCTTGTTTTCCTTGGAATCCTCAAGTTGCGTCCAATCGGATTGGGTTAAAAAACCATTGCGCTTCGATCTGATTTCATCCCATTTCTGTTCCGCAATGTAGGCTGGACTCTCTTGTTCCCTAATAATAGCTTGCTCTTTTTCGTAAATCTCAGCCTCTGCAAGTGATTTCTCTATTTCCAAATCATTGGAATCCCAATACTTGATTGTTCCGGTCTGTACGTTTTTTTCAATTCTTGTTATCATAATTATTACTCGTACATGATGTTGACCGAGCCTCCGGTAAAGGTGGTTATTCCGTCTACTGTAGTGATGCGAACTCGGTCTAATGCGCCAGCTAATGATTTATTGCCGCCGCCAAAATTTACACCGCCGGCACCAC
>Ga0181338_1000274_pt1 | contig 10870 bp, 20 predicted proteins | sample Sp13VDMM110SD_FD_122168 | JGI IMG/M metagenome (GOLD analysis project Ga0181338, IMG submission 122168) | Freshwater viral communities from Lake Michigan, USA - Sp13.VD.MM110.S.D | ecosystem: Environmental > Aquatic > Freshwater > Lake | place: USA: Michigan | collected 2013-04-23
GGGGATTACCAGCAAACAACTGATGAGCTTAAAAACACCAACGGCTATTGCTGCCTCGGAGTGCTTTGCGATATTTACGCAGAGGCCGAAAACAATGGCAAGTGGGATTCGAGTCTTGGGGAGGAAGACGCAGAATTGCCAGCCGGAAAAGTGGTTCTGTGGGCCGAATTGCCGGGCGCAAATCCGGAAGTTCGTATTGAAGGGGTCACTGCCGGCCTTTCTATGCACAACGATGGCACGGTATCTGATGGCAAACGGCGTACCTTTTTGGAGCTCGCCGACGCAATCGAGGCCCAGCTATGACCGCCCGCATGTGCGACGGCCACCCATCCGCCGAATGCCGGTCTGGTTGCGTGATTGACTGCGCATTCAACACGGCCGACATCGCCTACACCAAAGCCGCTGAAAAGCACTTTGCGCCGGATTACGGCAATCCAGGCTACAGGCACACGATTCTGGACGCGCCAGGAAACACCATGGACGACTTTGTCAGATGGTGGGGCAACCGCTCTATGTTGGGTCAGGCGCTTTACGTGTGCTTGGCTGTAGCGGCTTGCTGCGGTGTGGCTTGGGTGATTGTGGGGCCGAAATGAGCCGCACAAAAGACATGGTCATGGACCGCATGGCGGCTGATGACAGCTGGGACGGCGAGGGGTGGCTGCGCGCCATCAACGAACAAGAAAAGGCAAGTCTGCCGCCTTTTAAGGCAGACAACGGCATTGGATTCGCGCCGTCAAGCGAACCGGACATGACTAGGAAACCATCATGGCAAAAATCTCCGAAATGCTCCCAAGCAGCTACCTGAAACAGACTGACTTTGACGAAAACGGGTTCATCGTGACGGTGGATCGCGTTGAACACAAGAACGTGGCCCGCGATGACGAACCCGAAGAATTCAAGTGGCTTGTCTACTTCAAAGAATACGAAAAGGCGATGGTGTTGAACACAACCAACATCAATGCACTGGCGCGGGCCTGCGACAGCGACGACACAGACCACTGGGGCGGCAAGGAGGTGATCGTGTATGTGGACCCAACGGTCGGGTACGGCGGAAAGATCACGGGCGGTCTGCGCATCAAGAAATACGTCGTTGCCGCCCCCCCGAAACAGGCGCCATCCCGCCAAGGTGCCCCGGCCGAGTGAACTACAGGGCGGCCTAACCAGCCGCCCATCTAAGGACCAATCATGCAAGAACATCTGACCATTGACATTGAAACCATCCCAGCCCAGCGCCCCGACGTGCTGGCAGAAATCCGCGAAGCCAAGCAAACACAGCTTGCCGCCGACATTGACGCCATCCGCGCACCCGGCAACTACAAGGATGCCGAGAAAATCGCAGTCTGGATGAGCAACGAAGGCCAGCAAAAGGCGCAGGCCCTGCGTGACGCCTTCGATGCTGACATTGATGCTGCCTACCGCAAGACCGGGCTGGATGGCGCCTACGGGCAGATTTGCGTGATTGGCTTTGCTGTTGACAACGGCAAACCGCAAACCGTCTGGTCGCCAGACTGGCAGGCGCCAGCATGCGAAATCGAGCTGTTGGAGGATTTTTACATCGCCTTGGGTGACGTGATTTCACCATCTGCCGAACGCTCCATTACGGTTGTCGGGCACAACGTCTCCAGCTTTGATCTGCGGTTTATGGTGCAGCGGTCAATTGTCCGTGGCATTCGACCGCATGGCGTGATTGCTCGCGCCGCCCAGGCCAAGCCGTGGGAGACGGACAAAGTTTTCGACACGATGGTGCAGTGGGCCGGTGTTGGCAATCGCATCAGTCTGGACAAGCTGTGTAAGGCGCTGGGAATTGAGTCACCAAAGGGCGATCTTGACGGCTCCAAGGTGTGGGATTACGTGAAAGCCGGCCGTATTGCCGAGGTTGCCGACTACTGCGCCGGGGATGTGGCCGCAACCCGTGAGGTGCATCGTCGCCTGACATTCAGGACCGCTCCGCTGCCCGTTCCTGAAATGGAAGACGTGACTTTCTGATGCCTAGCCGCAATTAATGCACGCGGTCGCTTCTAGCGACAGCCAAATGAAAAAGGATGTTTTATGTCTCACAGCCTTAAAGCACAGATAGCCAAGCAAAAGCGCCAGCCAGTCGAATATTCAGACGAAGACTATCCAGAAATTCCATGGCAGTGCATCAAAAACTGCCTGGGAAGCGGATCGCAACCTGGCCTTGAATTCGATGTAGCCGAGATTCAACCTAACCAGGGAGCCAGTGATGGACGCAAGACAGAAAATTGAGGCGGCGTTCGAAGCGGAATTTATCTGCTACGAATTCCCAAGCGCGCAGCAGTGCGAAACAGCAAGGACCATGTTCGGCCTTGGCTATCGTGCGGCAATCGCCACCCACACCGCCGAGATAGCCGCGAGGGAGGCTGAGATAACGCGGTTGCGTAGAGCGCTAATGCACATCGAAGGGTCAACTTCGGATTCATACGCCTCTGGCTTTGCCTGCGCCGCCCTCACCCAACAACCCACGAAGGATTGACATGACACGAACAACACAAGCGGTAGAGGCTGCAGTGCAGCGGATCATGGAAATGGTCGATATACACGGAGGGCATCGCTGGGCGACCGGATGGGATGAGCGCGCCGATAGCGACAAAACCGCCGACAAGTACGACAAACAGGCAACCGCCAAGCGCGGAGAAATTCAGGACGCCCTCCGCGCCGCTCTTGCCAGCCAGCAGGAGGTGGCGCAGGATTTCGACGCATGGCAAAACAACCCTTACACCAAGGTCTTGCAAAAAAGCATTGCCGAGGACTACGTGCCGAAATCTGACAAGGCGCAGGAGGTGGCGGCACCTGTCGGGGATGCGCCATTTATGTATGCGATTCAAGGGCCAGACGGCAGAGCGCACATGGACGAAAACTGCGTTTCTCTGGTCAACGATTTGCAGGACGAGGTTTTCTACCTCAACGACGAGAAGGAGGACGGCCCCTACAAAGTAGTAAAGCTGTATCTCGCCACCCCCCAACCCCAGCAGGCAGACGGCAGGGATGCGCAGGATGCCAAGGATGCGCGACGGCTGGATTGGATTCAGTCGTTTATTCGCCGTCACGACCGTATGCCAGAGTTTCACCCAGACTGGCACAACTTACGCGAAGCCATCGACGCCGCCATTCTCTCCACCGAGAAAGCCACGGCTGGCGGGGGTGGGGTATGAGCGCAAACACACATGGGGCGATGCCTGAGCTGCTGCCCTGCCCTTTTTGCGGCGCACCCGGCTCCCTCTTTGCGTCATCCAACCACTCGCACGCATGGGAAGGCGGCTGTACCGTCGAGGACTGCGCAGCCTTTGGCCTGATCTGGGAAGACACCGAAGCCGAAGCAATCGCCGGTTGGAACACCCGCGCCGCAATCCAGCAAGCCGCTGGCGCTGTACCCGAAGGGCTGATTGCGTGTCTGCGAGGTGGTGCTCAGTGCGACGAGGACGGAACCAACATCATCATGAACCGGGAGGCGTGCTGCGTGGCTGCTGACATTCTTGAAAGGCTCGCCGCCTCCCCCTCACCCCTTGGACGGGAAGCGGGGAGTTCGGATCATTTGGCCGCGTGTGCTGGGGGCGGGAAGCTCTGGCTGTGGAAGAACTTTGTTGACGGAAGGCCGGAATATTGGGCCTTTGACAACCCTTATCCGATACATCTTGACCACGGTGACCCGCAAACACTGGGCGAACCCTGCGGATACGCGCTGTTCAAACCATCACGCACGGGCCGCACGGACGTGAGCGAAGCGCAGGTACTTCAAGCAATTGTGCGAACCAACAAAACCAAGGGGTAAGACCATGGCTACACCGACGATCTACACACCTGAAACACTCAAAGCCACCACGGAAGGAGTTCAATGCGGCTTGCCGGATGGTCGCTGGGTTGCCTGCCGCCCGGAGAGCTGGGGCGGCATTGCGCTTTGCAAGCGCCTGCGCTGCGCGTGGATGGTGTTCACAGGACGCGCCGATGTGCTGACTTGGACGGGTCAGTCATGAGCGCACCCACCAGCCAAATAAATCCTGGCTCTGCTACCCGGGAGGGTGGTCATGGGTGATCAACTTGGCGACCGCATGAAAGCCTATGAAGGCGCCGAGGCTGGCAGGCGGCTGATGCCACTGCTGCCCGCACTTGCCCGCATCGACGGGCGCGCTTTCCACTCCTTCACCAAGGGCATGGATCGCCCCTTTGATGCCGTGTTTTCATCGTGCATGCTTGACACCACTGCCGCACTGGTGCGCGACACCGGGGCCTGCATGGGCTACACGCAAAGCGATGAAATCACGCTGGCATGGTACAGCCGCACGGCCCAGAGCCAGATATGGTTTGACGGGCGAGTGGCGAAGATGACCAGCCAGCTCGGCGCGCAGGCGACGTTGATTTTCTATCGGCTGGTTCTGGAGCGCCTGCCGCAATACGCCGACCGCCTGCCGAGTTTCGACGCCCGGGTGTGGAACGTGCCGAACCAGACAGAAGGCGCGAACGTCTTCCTGTGGCGCGAGTGGGACGCGACCAAAAACAGCATCAGCATGGCGGCATCCGCCTACTACAGTCACAAGGCGCTGCTGGGCAAGAATGGGCCACAAAAACACGACATGTTGCACGCTAAAGGCGTGAACTGGAACGATTACCCAGCCCTATTCCGACGAGGCGCCTACGTGCAGCGCCGGACCGAACGCATCCCGTTCACGGCCGACGAGCTGAGCCAGTTGCCAGAAAAACACGCGGCCAGACAGAACCCCGGCTTGATGGTCGAACGGTCTACATGCAAGGTAATCGACATGCCGCCGCTCGCATCGGTATCGAACCGGGAAGCCGTCATTTTCGATGGCGCCGAACCCCGCGCCGCTGCTGAAATCGGCAAGTCTGGCTCTGCTGCATCTGGGCAAGGGGGTATGCTTTGAAAGACCCGTTCAAAATCAGCCAGCCGACCGCGTTGGGGCTGAGCGGCGGAAGGACAAGTGCCTACATGCTTTGGCGGGTCTTAGAGGCAAACGGCGGATGGCCTGTTGGTGAAGATTTTGAGCCTGTCTTTGCGAACACTGGGCGGGAGGCGGAGGCAACGCTTGAGTTTGTCCGCGAAATCTCTTTGCGCTGGAGTGTGCCGATTCGCTGGGTGGAATATCGCCCCGATGGGGCGGGTTTCGAAGAGGTTGACTTTGATACCGCGTCCAGAAACGGAGAGCCGTTCGAAGCATTGATCCGCAAGAAAAAATTCCTGCCAAACCCCGTGGCCCGTTTCTGCACCAGCGATTTGAAAGTCATCCCGACTGAAAAACTGTTGCAGTCCCGTGGATGGGCCGAATGGGACAACATGGTCGGCTTTCGTGCTGACGAGCCATTGCGGGTGGCAAAGATTCGCCAAACGCCAATCCTGCCAGAAAGCCCCGGCGTCGAGCGCTGCGTCCCGCTGGCTACTGCTGGCACAACCAAGGCGGATGTACGGGACTTTTGGGCCGCCCAGCCCTTCGACCTGAATCTTCCTATCGACTTCGACGGCACAACCATTGACGGCAACTGCGACGGCTGTTTTCTCAAGTCGCCATTTCAGCGGGTATCGGCCATGCAGCGAAACCCTGTCATGCCTATCTGGTGGGCGAGCATGGAAGCCGTGACGGGTGGGCGGTTCACAAAAGACGGCCACAGCTACGCCGAAATGGCGAAGTTTGCCGCCAACCAGCAAAACATGTTTGACCCGACCCAACAGGCCATCGACTGCCTTTGTGGAGAAACCGCATGACACTAGAACATCAAGAGCGGATGCGCCTTTGGTCAGCAACTTATCTGGCGAGGTTCCAGCATGACAAATACATGGATTACATGGCGCACAGTGCGTCCGTAGATCGGGCAGACGAAGCGCTGAAGGCATTCGACAAGCGATTCAGTCCTACCGCTATCGCCGCCGCTCAACCAAAGGGGCCGGGAGTATGAGTGACATGACTCGACAACAACTTTGCGCGGCCTTGGGGATCAGTGAATCCACCGTCCGGAGGCTGGAGCATGATGGCCTACCATTTACCCCCGTTGGCAGTAGGTCGCACCGTTACGACCTTGCCGAGTGCAAACGCTGGCTGAAAGTAAACCAATGTCACAGTGGACAGACAAAAAAGGTCGCCGACATATCGGCCTCATGGTCGGCGGCAAAAGACTACATCGCATCCTCCCGGAAGGCACAGCCGCGAGTGAGGCCAAGCGCATAGAGGCCGAACTGAGAAACGCGCTAGGCCGAAAGACCGTAAACATCCCCGGCGACCCTCCAATGGCATCAATCATGGCTATTTATGTTGAACACGCTCAGACCTTGCGCAGCGGCGACACGGCGATACATCACGCCCAGCGTATCGCGGAATGGGTTGCCAAGTACCAGGCCAGCCAGGCGCGGGAATGCGCCGCCCACATCGTTAAGGACATGGCCGGGGCCTATGCAGCAGCGACCATCAATCGAAGCCTTGCAGCCATGAAAAAAGGGCTAGCGCTGGCATGGGAGCGGAACCTGACGCCTGAGAACTACGGCCTACGCATCAAGTCCCTGCCTGTCAACAACAAGCGGGAGGTGTTTTTGTCGGTTGCGCAGGTTCGCAAGATCACGAAGCATTGCTCCGAGCAGGCGCAGGCCGCTATCTGGGCCGCACTGCTGACCGGAGCGCGACGGGGGGAATTGTTCAAGATCGAGGCGCAGCACATCCGCAAGACCGAAATTCACATTCCGGCCAGTCACACAAAGACGCTGCGCAGCCGGGTTATCCCCATCGTGCCGGCTTTGCGCCCTTGGCTGAAGCACTTCCCGCTGACGATAACTGTTGACGGCGTGAAATCGGCATGGCGCCGCGCCAGGGTGAAGGCCGACATGGAACACGTCAATTTCCACGACCTGCGCCATAGCTGCGCGAGCATTTTGGTAGGACTTGGGGTTGACCTTTACACGGTGTCCAAGATCTTGGGACACAGCAACACGCAAACGACGCAGAGGTATGCACATTTGCAGGTTAAACAGCAGCGCGAGGCCCTGAATAAGCTCGGGGCACTGGTGCGGAAACCTGCTTGAAATTACACTGTGAATTACACAGGAATGGATCAAACTATGAATTTAATAGCAACAAGTGCCTATCCATATTGGTGGGCGGTGCAAGTTTCGAACTTGCGACCCCTGCAGTGTGAATGCTTGTGGAGACTAAACCCACGGAGGCTGTCAGAGGGGAACCACCTTGCTGAATGGCTGGGACGCGTCCTGGAAGTCTGGAAATTGCACCAGATTTACACCAGCGACCCCCGGCGTGACAGGCCGGAGCCAAAACCCAATGCTGGCGCGGAAAGTAGCTATTCTGTGGAATTTAAAAATGCCCAGAAACCCCCTGCCGTTCCACTGTGAGTGTGTCGGCGTGATTCCAAAGTTTTTAACCACGTAAGGAGTGAGCGATGGAAATAATTCAGAGAGGCCAAAAGCCGGAGGAAAAGCCGTACAGGGTTACCTGCCGGACTTGCGACACGGTTTTTGAGTTTTTGCGCAGTGAGGCCAAATACGTGCCAGATCAGCGCGATGGCGATTACGTGGAAATCAATTGCCCGGTTTGCCATAGGCCTGCAACTCACTTCGCATGAGAGCCGCGACCATCCTTTATCTTCCGTGGCTGCTGTCGGCGATCACCATTTGGATGACGCTGCTGGCGGGCAATCTGCACCGCAAGGCGTGGCTGGTTGGCCTGTTCAACCAGGCGCTGTGGCTGGTCTGGATTGTCATGTCGGCGACGTGGGGGCTGATTCCGCTCAATCTGGCTCTATGGGTGGTGTATTACCGCAACCATGCAAAATGGGCCAAGGCCTAACCCCGCGCCCGCGAATACCTGAAACACAAGTTACGCGCAATCGGTGAATTAATCACATCCCCCTGTCAACAGTAGTGCTATCTTGAATGGCTTAACAACTAAGGGGAAGCCATGAGGGATTTAAGCTTGATGGTGCTGGGTGCCGTTATCGGGGCCGGGGCGGTGATACTCATCCGCTGGCTGCAGCGCAAGCGGTAGACGGTTGATAACCAGGGCATCAAAGCACAGGCCAGCGACGAAGCCTATCAACAGGCCGAGCGCGAGGGGCGTCATTTGACGGGCGGCGACTGTGCCAGCAGCCGGGTTTTATCTTCGCTCTGGCGCGTGGTGCCCAGCCAGAAGGCAATCGCGCTTCCAGTAAAACCGGAAAGCTGGCCAAGCATAAAAATGATCTGGTCGCGGTTCGGGTCTGGGATGGGGATGAAAAACAGCACCAGGCCCATGCCAATGAACGAGGACAAAATTCCCGAGGTAATGACGGCTGGCATGATGGACTTATTCTCCATCTGCATCTTGCGCGCGCTATCTCGGTCACCTGCTGCGATGGCCTCCAGATCCTTGACGTTCTGAAAGCCCAGGCTCTGCATTTGGAGCGCAAAGTTCTGGTCTGCCTCTTTGAGCGCCAGCAGGGTTTCAGGGCTCGCCCCCATGATTGCACCTTTCACGGCCTCTACAGTCTTGTCGGACAGGCCTAAAGCGTTTGCAGCGGCCTCTACCGCCATTCCGCCGAGAGGCCCGCCGATAGCTGTTCCAATCCACGGCGCGACCGTAGCAACGATGTTTTTCCAGTCCATTTACATCTCCAGTAGGTCAGCAATACGGCGAGCCCAGCCGCGAGAGAACGACGGCCAGTTTTTCAGGTCGGTCATGAATTTGAGGCGGTGCGCGTTCATGCGCCGGATCAGGTCACCAGGTTGGGCGGCACGGGCGGCATTGCAGGTAATCGGGCCAATCCGGCCGTCATCCGGTACACCCACGGCCCGCTGCAGCCACTTCCCGGCCTGTCCAACGCCGCTGTTCACGGCAGCATCAAAGACGTGGTAACGGATGGCGGGTGGCAGTTCGTCGGCCCTCACGGGGTCCCAGTACTGCTTTTTGTAGATGGCCTTCGCCACGTCCACGGGAAGCGATTTCATCGGCCCGGTGTAGCCGTTTTCGCGGGCGACGGCGACTGTCACGCCCCACATGGTTTCACCGCCTGGATCGTCAGGGTGAAAGCTGTAGGCGCCCTCATGGCCTAACAGCCGTTCAAAAGCTGTGTCAAAGTTCACTTTTTCGCCTCCAGGTTCTTAACGGCTGCATCGATGGTGTCCACGCGAAACTTGAGCAGATTGACTTCCCTGTCCAGCAGGTTTACCGACGTGTTTCCGCTTTTGACCAATATCTGCAAGTCCTTGACGGCCTCCTGCGTCTGAAGACCGGTGAAGTACATTCCGAAAAGCGCCAAAATGCCGACGCCGAGGACCGACAGGACACCCCAGAGTGGAACGCTGTAGTCAATGGTTACGCGTGTGCTGGTGTGGTGTTGAGGTTCTTCCATCTGCCCGATCCTTATCGTTGGGACGTAAAAAAGCCCGCACTAGGCGGGCTTGGTGTGGAGTGTGCTTACTCAGGCGGGGACCGTCGCAAGTTCTTTGCTCGTCGGCGCAGTACCCACAAAATACTTCCCGTCGCTACGCTCATAGACAGTGGCAACAGAAAAGGTATAGCCCGAAGGCGGCGCGGGCGAAGGCGCTGGGGCGGGGACGGCAGAAAGAGCGGCGATTTTGTCGTGGCCGCTGTCGAGGTAGTGCAGGCCATCGGCCTGCAGATCGGCGAGCGTGACGGCACCGTTGTGGTTCCGAAGCTTCACATCCAGACCACCAGCGGCCAGCAGCGTGACAACTTCGGCAATCGCGGCGCTGTAGCTGTCCACGATGGCATTGTTTCCACCGTAGGCCGCATACCCTGCCGCCGTCATGTAAGGCACATTGCCGACAAATACTTCGGGGCCACTTGCAGGACTTGCAGCCCAGCAGAAATTGACATAGCTCGATGGGCCGGTTGCCGCCCAGAGCTGTACCTTGACAGTGTGAATGCCAGACATGCCGGGCAGCGGAATGCACTCCAGATACGGTGCATATTGGCGGTTGAAATGGCTGGTCGCGAGATTGCCCGCCGCGCAGGGGCTGCTTTCGTAGACCAGCACGTCATCAACAAAGATGCCCATCTTGGAGCCGGCCCAGGTGTCGCTTGCAGTCATGCAAACGTAGAGCCGCTCATTGCGAATTTCCATGTCGCCAATGATCCGCGCGCCGCCGCAGTTGGTGCTTTTGCTGTAGCCATACGGACCCGCTTCCCACGGCTGCGCAGTGGAGACAAACACGCCAGGGTTTGAAGCGAACATTTTGTCGGCGTGGACGATCCCCATGTGCGCGATCTGCGCCATAAGCAGCTTCTTAAACCACGCCAGCTTTCCGCCGTCGCCACCGCTTAGCCTGGCATGGTTGACGCCGTGGGCAACATAGCTTTTGGTATCCGGCTGGATCACAAGCGCCATCACCGCATCAGCGGTATCGGGAAGCATGCCGCCATCAATCGCCAGATTGGCAACCGACCAACCGCGTGCCGCCGCGATGCGAGCGCCAAAGGATGCGGAGACAGAGCCGCCGCGCGTGTTGGAATCGCCGTTAGGTACAAGTGTTGTCACAATCACTTCCTCAATAATATTCAGTGATTTCGATATATCCAGCGCCGCCTGTTCCGCCAACGCCTCCGCTTCCGCCGCCACCACCTCCCCCGCCGCCAAATACGCCAGCAGTTCCGGCTGTAGTTCCAGCGCCACCACCACCGCCTCCACCAAAATAGCCATTCCCGCCAGCGCCACCAGAACCGTTGGTTACACCAGCCTCTCCTGTGTCTCCGGACGTGCCATTTCCGCCGCGAATGTTTATATCACCTCCTGTTGGTGTTCCGCCAGCCCCACCGGCAACCCCCGGGGATGCGGCGCCCCCGGTAGCGGAAATGCCGGCGATTGTCGTCGCAACGCCACCTTCCTTCAGATCGGAAGAGCA
>Ga0181338_1000277_pt1 | contig 10784 bp, 1 predicted proteins | sample Sp13VDMM110SD_FD_122168 | JGI IMG/M metagenome (GOLD analysis project Ga0181338, IMG submission 122168) | Freshwater viral communities from Lake Michigan, USA - Sp13.VD.MM110.S.D | ecosystem: Environmental > Aquatic > Freshwater > Lake | place: USA: Michigan | collected 2013-04-23
CAGCCGGCGCCGACGATGACCTTGCGGGAGGATTTCGCGGTGACTGTCATTGCATGACCTTTGCGACCGACACGATGTCGTCTAGGAAACTATTCTCACGATCCGTTACTAGCCTGTTTTTCACTTCAGGCCAATAGTCGACGATGGTTTTAAAGTCGTAGACCTTCGCCTTTGCAACGCGGCGTTGCAGCTCTTCACCGACACGCGGCTCGATACTGTTGATCAGATCGAGTGTCGTCTGCGTATCCACCATCTTCTTGCCGGCCCAGCCCGGTGCCTGCATAGCCACCAGAGTGTTGCGCATTTCACGCTGGGTATATTCGGAAAGGGCCCGGTCAAGATCGGTCTTCTCCTTCGCGGTGAGCTTCAGTGGATCGCTGGTCTTGGTCGTGGTGTCGGCGAGGCCGAGGTCGGTCACCATCTCACGGCGCATGAGGCTGGTGATCGAGGCCAGCTGCCTGGCCCGGTAGAACGGGTTCAGGCGCTTGGCGTCGGTCTTGAAGTCGGTCATCAGCACGGCGTACGCCTTCTCGTCAGGCGTCAGCGTGTCAAGGAAGTCGTTGGCCGCCTGCTCGTTGCCGCCGTCGAGGTAATGCTTGTAGGTGCCGGCCGCCTGCGTCAGCGTGCCGTTGGTCACCGCGGCGAGCTTCCAGAAGTCCTGCGCGTTGGTCGCACCACGGTTGCTGTCGCGGTAGAAACGCCGCACCACGGGGATGTCGGAGATATCGGTGGTGCCGCGGTTCGGATCGGACGTGTTGTACATCGACATCATGTCGCGGTAGGCGGTCGCCCCGAGATTGCCGAGCAGGTGGTCGACGCGCATCGGCGAGAAGCCGGTGACGCTGCCGATGTCCTTGGCGAACTGGCTGGTGTAGCGATCATACCGGAGTTCCGGCGACAGCTTCTGCATCCAGTCCGGTTCGACCTGCCCGCCGGTGAAGAAGTCGTGATTGGCCACCTGCTCGACGACAGCGGTCACGGCCGGCGGCGACATCGGTGGCACGAAGGTCATGGCCAGGCCGCGGCCGAAGCGGTTCATCGCTTCCTCGTCGCCCTCGCTGCTCTCCAGCGCGCGCTCGGTGAAGTTGGCTAGAATGGCAAGCTCGTAGGGCTTCGGGATGTAGAAGAGCCGGCCGTCTCCCATCGGGATCACCCAGCCGGTCGTGCGCAGATATTCGCCGGCTTCCTGGTAGTCGGGGTCGTCGCGGAACAGGTAGTGGAGTGCGGCCGAGATCAGGCCGAGGCTGGCCATCTTGATCCACGCCTTGCGGCCAGTGCGGATCGCCTGCTTCTCGGTGCGCGACAGGTCGATGTTCTTCATCGACTTGAAGTAGGCGCGCACGGCGAAGTTGAGGCCCTTGCGCTGGCGCACCTCGTCGGCGCCCAGCGTGCGCGCCATCTTGTAGAGGCCCTGCAGCTGGGCGTTCAGGAACGGGATGGTCTTGCGGGCGAGCGCGGTCCTCGAGCCGTTGAGGCCGAAGTCCATCAGGTCGGTGGCGGTGTAGGACGCCTCGATCGCTGCGTCCCAGTCGGACAGGCCGTCCTTCTTGGCACGCTGGTAGGCGCTCTTGTAGACGCCGATGCGGGTGCCGGTCTCCGACAGCTCGACGACGCGCGTCAGGCCACGGATGCCGTTCAGGAAGACGTTGTCCTTGCCGGTGAACGACTTGACGATATAGCCCTTGCCCTTCAGCGCCGAGATCGAGCGGTTGATGCTGGCGTCGTGCAGGTTGGCGACGTTCATGCCGCCCATGGTGCCCATCGCCGCGTTGTACTGCTTGCCCCAGTTGGCCTGGCGCAGCTCGTCGAACATGCCGCGCACGCCGGTGGCGAAGGGCTTGTAGCCGACGTCCGTCAGGATGAAGGTCGAGAACTGGTCCTTGATGAAGTTGGCGATGAGGAAGTCCGGCCAGCTGACGATGCCGGCGCGGAAGGCCGTGCTCGTGAACGACAGCAGGCCGGTGAAGAGCGGCAGGTTCTCGCGGCCGAGCCCGTTGACGACATTGACCACGTCGGCGCCGAGATCGCCGTCGGCGAGTTGGAGCGCGGCCAGCTTGCCGTTCTCCCAGCCAAACAGGATGTTCTCACCCCCGGTGTGGATCGGCTCGGAGCGGAAGAAGTCGAGCGTGTTCTCCTTGTCGATCGACGCCTGCAGTATCTCCATCAGGTCCTGCGCGTCGGCCTGCGTCAGCGTGTCGTCCTTGGTCAGTTTGGCCGCCGCTTCCTTGACGGTGTACTGCTTGCCCATCAGCTGCATCGCCGGGATGCGCTCGACCATGGCACCGGCCTTGCCGGCGCGCTCGGCCAGCTTGGCGAGCGTGCGGAAGACTTCGTTGCGGTTAATGATCTTCTCCAGCGCGAACGTCTTGTGCATGAGCACGTCCATCGGGTCGACGATGTTGCGGTCGGAGCCCTTGAAGCGCTTCACCAGCTTCGACGCGCCGGTCAGCGCGCTGGCGCCGAGACTGGTCCGCTTGTCGCTCATGTCGCGCTGCAGCGGTGCGTAGAACTGGCGGTCGAGCCCGTCGAGATAGGTCTCTTCGGTCATCAGCCCGGCGTCGTAGCTCTTCTGCCACAGGCCCATGGCGTACTCGTGGACGATCTTGGCCGCCTCGCTGAAGTCGGTGCCGTACTGGCTCTCCAGCTGCTTGACGGTCTGCGTCAGCTCGTCGAGGTGGACCTTGTCGCCGAGCGGGTTGCGGTTGATCTTGCCCTCGTCCTTGCGGCGAAACTCGTCGATGCCGCGCAGCGCCACGAGGTAGGCGGCGAAGTCCTGCTGCCTGACCGGGTCGATGGAGAACAGGTTCTGGTCGGCCTTCTTGCCGTGGTAGCGCAGCATCGCCTCGCGCAGGCTGCGCGTAGCCGGGGCCGTCGAACTATACGGCATGACGCCATCGGTGAGCTGCACCTGCGCACGGGCGCCGGTGTTCGAGGCGAGGCGCATCAGCACGCGCGGGTCCTCAGACCGTTTCAAATCCAGCGCCTTGCCTTGGTTCTCCTGCGCAATGTTGAGGGTCTGCGTGACGAGATCGTTGAGAGACGCAAACCTGTTGACGCTCGCGTCGACGGCACGCCGGGCGTACTCGTGCATCCACGTCTGGAAGCCTGCCTCGGCGAGGTCCTTCATGGCGGCGTTGAGCGAGCCCTCGTTTTTGCCGGAGACGATCATGTTGCGCAGGACCTGCGCCGACGGCATCTGCATCCACGCGGCGTATTGCTGGCCGACGAGCTGCAGGCCGGTCTTCAGCTGCGGCGCGTCCTTGTCGAGCACGGCGTCAAAGGCTGAGACCAGCGTGCCGTAGTGGTTCTCGGCGTAGGCTCGGTTGAGCGTATACACCCTGAAAAACTCGGCGAAGCCCTCGGCGATGTGCGTCGCCTTCGGCATGACGTTGGTGTCGCCTCCGTAGAGGTCGTCGGCGACTTTCATCAGGGCGACGTCGTTGCCGGCGATGAACATCTTCAACTGGTCGCCAGCGTTGTAGTAGAGATCGTGGCCGCCCTCATGCACGAGCGAAGAGACGTCGCCAGTGTTCCCTGTGCGGATGACATCTTGCTTTCGATCATATTGCGCCTTGGCACCGACCATCTTGCCGCCGGCCATGCCCTTCGCCGTGATGCGGCCCTGCCGCACGGTCGAGCCCATCAGCTTGGTGAAGTTGCGGCCGATCTTGGCGAGGTTGACGTCGGACAGCTCACCGGCCTTGGCCTCGCCTTCGACGCCGCCCTTGGGGCGGGCGAGGTCGGCGTTGTGGGTGACGCGCGGACGGGGGCCGACATTGGCCAGCAGGTTCTCGTCGAGGAACGCGTGGTCCTCTGGCGTCAGCTGGTCCAGCTCGCCCTGCCGGGCAGCGACAGCGTCGCCCGTATCCGGGAAAAATGTCTCGTCGGTGGTTACGCTTGTGTCTTGCTCGGCTGCTTGCCGCCGCTGACGGAGCGCGTCGAGACGCCGAGCGGCTCGTCCAAGATGCCGGTCGAGATCACCTTGAGCAAGGCCTGATCCTTCTGCCGAGCCTGGGTCGCTTCGACCTGCATCTGCTCCATCAGATTTTCCGCTGCTTGCTGCAATGGCGTCGACATTAAAGCCGCCCTTTTCGAGGATGTTGCGGTAGACCCCGCTGACGAACAGCGAGGCAAAGTCAGGTGTAGCACCAATCTCTTCCGCTGTCATGTCGCCGGCCGCCACGATCTCGGCAGCCGTGCGGTTCTCGCCGGCAGCAGAGGCTTTCTCGTAGAGGGTCTTGGCCCACGACCAGACGGTCTCCTGAATTTCAGCAGGGGTCCACGTCTCGCCGGTCATCTTGGTTGCGACGTCGGCTGCCTTGCGGACGACAGCGTTCATCGCGATGTAGCCGGCGCCCTTGCCCGGCGACGGGCCGGTCTTGGCGAACAGGGTCTGGTCGACGTTGGCGAAGTTGGCCATCCACGCGTCGTTGGTGACCTCGATCACCCGGCCCTGCAGGTTCTTCATGAAGCTGTCGACCTTCGGGCCGGACAGCGTGATGTTCATGGCGTCAGGCTCGGTCAGCGCCGTGACGGAGTTGTTGATCCATGCCGGCAGGACCGAGGCTTCGCCCTTGCCACCCATGACGCTCTGGCCGAGGATGCGGCGGATCGACGCTTCGTCGGTCGGCCGCCCAGCCTTGGTCCAGTTGGTCCATGTCTGCAGCGCGTTGATGGCGTTGCTCTCGACCGAGGTCTGCGGAGAGAGGGCCGCCAGCAGGCCGGCGAAGCGCGGGGCGTCCTGCAGGCCGAAGATGTCGACCAGCGCCTTGGCCGAGCGATCATACCAGCCACGCTTGGCCCGGCCAGCGAAGGCGACGGCGGCCATCTCCTTGGCGTCTGGAAGGTTCGTGAAAATCTCCACGATCTTCGCGGCGTTCTGCTTCTTGAGCTTGGCCTGCTCGTCGGGCGTCAGGTGCTTGAGCACGCCCTTCAGGCCAGGGATTTGCTGCGTCAGCTCCTTGACGCGCTCAGGCTTCTCGATGCGGGCGAGGATGTCTGCCTCGCTGCCGTCGTCGGCGACGCCCTCGGTCCACGTCCAGCTCGGCATGATGCCGGTCTTCTGGTCAGCGTAGACGGTGTCTTTCTGGTTGGCGCGGTTCGCCTCGCCATGCGGGCCGAAGTTGACCCATGAATTTTGGCCGCGCGTCTCGCTGGTCACCGCCGGCAGGGCGGCCGGGGAGTAGAGGCGCATATGCGACTGCCAGGCGTTCTCCTCGCCACGCGGGCCGAAGCCGGAGCCTTCGATGCCGTGGCCGAAGAAGTCATGCACGATGCGGAAGACGTCGTTGACGACGAGCTTGTGACCGTCGACGACCTCGCCGCTGTCGGCGAGCAGCGGGTTGTCCTTTACGTCGGCCTCGCTGCTGCCAAAGCCGCTTTCTGTAGGAAACACCCAGAGGTGTCCTTTCTGCAGATCGGCGAGCACTTCCTTCGGCGAGGCGTAAGGGTTCTCCTGATCGGGCTTGATGAACTCCACCTTCAGCCCGGTCGCCTTGACGAACTGGTACTGCGCCATGGTCTCGTCGGCCATGGCCTTGTAGGCGGCCTTGACGCGCGGGTTGTTCGGCGCGTGCTTCATCTTCTCGTAGGCGTCGGCGATGCGCTTGCCGAGCGCCGGGTCGTTCTGGACGTACTCGCCTTGCCTGCGTACCGGCAGACCGCGCTCCGTGGCGTAGGCGCGTGCAGCCTGCACGACGCTCTTCACCGGGCCGGGAGAGTTGGCGAGGCCGGGCAGTGGCGCCACGTCTTCGGCGGTCACCGGCACCTTGGCGATGTCAGGCACCTTGAAGTTGGTGACGAGGCCCGACGTCTTGTCGACGATCTTGGTCGGCTTGGTCGCTTCGAACATCGCGGCGACCTGGCCGAGCGGGCTCTCCGAGAAATAGACACCCTTGAAGCCGGCGTCCTTGATAAGCTTCTCGTAGCGCGTCACCTGCTCGCTGGCAGGCGTCGAGCGGTCGAGCTGGCTCTTCAGGTTCAGCGGGTCTTCGAACCAGTTGTAGATCGTCTTCGGATCAGCTTCGACGGTGTGCCGGAACGGGCCGAGCCCTTCCCCGTGATACGGGTCAGTGTCCTGCTTATACGGCTGGTCGGCCGGGCGGGTGAAGTTGGGATCGCCGACACCGAAATAAGAGCGGTCAACAGCGTCAGGTCCGAAGAGCCGTTGCCGTTCACCCCCACGCAACGGGCCAGTGCCGCGCCGAGCAGGGTCGATAGTGTCGAGCTGCTGTCCGCTTTCATGATGCGCCTCGAACTGTCCGTTTGCGTTGACCGGGATCGTGCCGCCCGGACCTTGAATGACTTGGCTTGCCGCGGCCGGTTCCGGCGGCACGACATTGGCGAGCGGCACCTCGGCCGCAGTCGCCGCCTCGTGCGCCTGCACGTCGGGCAGCTTATCGAGCTGCTCCTGCAGCGTGTCGATGATCGACTGGGCGAAGCCTTCGCGGTCGACCGGTTCCGGTGGCGCTGGCCGGGTCGACACGCCAGTCTCGTGCAGGGCGGTGGTCGCCGCGCCGACGAGGCCGCCCGTGATGCCGCCGATGATGCCTTGCTGCAGGTAGTTGTCGAGGCTGAACTTGCGCTTCTCGTCGTAGAGCAAACGCGCCACGACGTCAGTGCCGACGGCCTGACCGAACTCCTGCGTGAACTCTTCCATCGAGCCGGCGAAGGTGTGCGTCAGCATGCGGCTGACGAGACCACCGGTCATCGCCTCGGCACGCATGAACATGCGGTCGAGCGGTACGGCTTCAGTCAGGCCGAGCGCGCCGTTGGCGATGAACGCCAGATACTTCTGCGTCGCCGTGGCGTTGAACCGCTCGGCATCCTCGAAGCCCTGTGCGCCAGACGACAGGGCACCGATCGTGGCGGTCGTCGCCTTGACCGGGAAGCCGAAGGCGGCGCCGACGTAGCCGCCGAGCATGAAGCCGACCATCGAGCCGGTGCCCTGCGACAGCTGGTGGACGAAGTCCTTCGAGCGCGCCTTGTCGCCTGGCATCATCTTGTCGAGCGTGGCGTCGACGGTGTCGACCCACGCGCGCATGTTAGAACGCCCGCCCCCCGTAATCAGGTCGATACCGCTGACGTCGCGCAGGCCCTCAGTGGCGATGATCGCGCCACGCGCGGTGCCCGTGCCCATCTGTATCATGCCCTTGGCACCGCTCTGGATGGCGTCGAGCCACCACGCCTGCTTGGGCTGCAGAGACGGGTCCTTGGTCGCGGCGATTGCGTCCTGATTGCTCTTGGCCATCTTCTCGACGGCCTGCTCGCGGGGCGTCTTGCCCTTCTCCAGACCAGCAACGTCGGGTGCCATGACATCGTGCATCTGGCCGTAGCGCGCCTCGGCTTCCGCCGGGTCCTTGTAGGACGGCCACTGGTCGAGCGGCTTCTCCTTCAGCGCACGCTGCACCGCCTCGTGCGGCGGCAGTATCTTGCCGTCCCATACGGTCGGGAAGTTGTAGGTCTTGCCCTGAATGTCGACGCTGGTCTGGTAGACGGTCGAGATGCTATTGTCGGGGTTCCTGACAAACTTCTCGTTCTTGATGTTGTCGATGTGGTGCTGGTAGAGCGTCTGCTCCTGCGGCGTCAGCTTGAGCGCGGCGACGGGTGCGCCTTCGGAAGGCAACGGCACGGGGCTAGAGTAGCCCGGGATCGAAGCGGCGCGCTCCTCTTCCGTCATGCCGTCGAGCTGGTTCTGGACGAAGTCTCGGCTCGCCTTGTCAGCTGCAATGACGTTCTGCACTTCCTTCAGTCGCGCGTCAGCTTCGGCTTGGCTCTGCTCGGGTGTGAGCGCGCCCTGCTCGGCCAGCCAGCTGAGCGGGCGCGGCGCCGGGATCGAGGCGAGGATGTCGGAGCGCACGTCGATGGCGCGCTGCTGCGGATCGACCGGCGCCGGGCCGGGCGGTTCCATGGTGGCGACGTCGCCGACAGCGCCAGCCAGCTGGCCGAGCGGGCCAGGCAGGGCAGCGGTGACGGCACCGCGCATCGAAGGCGTCGGTGCCTTGAGGTAGTCGTTCTGTATCTTGTCGGCCATGTCGACGGCGCTGGACGGCGGCGGCGCTGCGGCCTGCTCAGCGTTGCCCTGCGCAGCGAACTGCTTCAGGCTTTCGTTGAGCGCGTCGTCGCCGAGCAGACCGGGGACGTTGAGCTTCTTCGGCTGGAAAGGACTATTCATTATCGTCCTGCGGGCTGGATGCGAGCTGACGCTTAGCAGCGTCGAACACTGCCTGTCCATAGCGGTTCAGCACATCCTGCTCGTCTTCCGGCGTCGCGTCAATCAAAGCGATGCGTGCGCGGTTGATAGCTTCCGCGCTCGGGCCGGTGTTGCCGCCAGTCTTGATCGGTTCGGCCGGCGCGGCGTCGCCCGCGTCTTCCGGCGTGGCGTCGTTCTCCGTGTCGCCGCGGATGAAGTTGCGGATCGTGCCGAAGAAGCCGGGGTTGGTCGCAGCCTCGATCGCGTCGCGGTCGTAGGCCGGGCCGAACCGCAGCGAGCGCCACGGATCGCCGCCCGCCATAAGAGACTGCATAGATGCCGTAATACTGGCGGCAGTGTTCTTGCCAACGCCCTTGTACTCGGCGAGCGCGTACATGATTACCTGATCTGTGTACGGCCCGAAGACTTGCTGAAGCGCAGCATATTGCGTGATCAGCGCGTGGTTGACCATAGCCGGTGTGGTTTTATTCTTGCCAAGCTCCGGGATTTTGGCGAGTTGCTTGCCGATCTCGATTGCCCAGCCGTGCGGCACAGGCGCTTCGGTGCCTGGCTTCAGGCCGTAGTCCTTCTGCTTGGCGAGCATCTTCTGGACGAAGTCCTGCACCACGGCCGGGTCCGGCTTGCCGGTCGCCATGGTCGCGTCGACAGCTTGCTCGGCCGCCTTGACGTCAGGGTCTTCGAGCGCAGCCTGATCGGGCTTGGTGGCGCGCAGGCGCGTCACCCGGTCGATCTCCCGCTGCACGGCGGCCTGCACCTTAACGTCAGAGGCGTAGGTCGGCGAGCCCTCGGTCGGCGTGTAGTCGGCGAGACGGTCGCCCATCTCCTCGGGCGTCATTCCACTTATGCCATCTTTTGCCGAGTATGTGCGGAGCGCCGTCTGTTTCTTTTCCTGCCACTTCAGGTAGTCGTCCTCGCCGAGCACGGTCGCGATGGTCGTCTCGTCGAAGCCGGTGCTCTTGCCGGTGCGCAGCAACGAGGCTTCCTCGTTGTCCATGCCCTGGTTGACCTGCACCTTCTGGACCGCGGTCGCCTTGCTCTCGATGTTGTAGCGCTTGGTGACTTCCTGATCAGCCTGGTTGATGAACGACTGCCGGCTCTTGTAGTCGAGCGTCGAGAACCGCGAGTTGCCGGCGCCGACCGGCACCGTCGACTTGTTGGCGAGGTGGTCAGCGATCGCCGCCTGCGCCCACTGAGGCACGGCGCCGCCGCCAGCCGGGCCGGCGTAGCCCCACGCGCGCCGGCCGCCGATGTCGGCGTGAATGATGTTGGCGCCGATGCCGAGCCCGGTGATGCCGTTGGCCGACAGAGACCGGATCAGCTGCACACGCTCGGCGGTCGAGTAGCCGGAGACGTCGATGTCCATGGCGTTACCGTGCATGTGCTGCGACTTCTCGGCGCCGCCGACGCGCTTGTTGTCGATCGCGGAGCGGAAGCCCGACGTGATCTTGACCTTGTCGAGGCCGAGAGCGGCGAACGACGTCTTGACCCGGTTCGACAGGTCGGAGTTGAGATGGCTCTCGTCCTGATCCCGAATGTCGTTGCGGCCATTGAAGACCAGCTGTACGCCCTTCGGATCGCCCTTGCCGGCAGCGCCCATGCCGGGCAGCCGCGCCATGATCTCCTTGTAGTAGTTGGCACTCTCCTTCGGGATGACGCTGTCGTCGCGGCCGGACTTGATCCACGCCTCGGCGCGAGCCGGGCCGCCATTGTAGGCGATGAGCGCCGCCTCGATGCCGCCGCGCTGGCCAAAGTCCCTGATCTGCTTCTTCAGGTAGTAGTCGCCGTAGCGCTGGTTGACGACCGGGTTCGACAGGTACTCGGTGACCTGCTGCGGGTCCCAGTTCGGATTGAAGTTCGGATCGTTGATCTCCTTGGCGATGTCGCGCGCGGTGCCCGGCATGACCTGCATGATGCCGGCGGCGCCCTTCGGCGAGATGGCGCTGGCGTCGCCGCCGCTCTCCTGCACGATGAGCGCCTTCTTCAGCGCGCCAAACTGTGTCGTCGGCGACAGGAAGCGCGGATCGGCGCCGAGATCGCGAAGCACACCCTCGGGGTCCATCTCCATCTGACGATTGAGGAACGACACCTGTGCGAACTGGTCCCAGTCGTGCTTGGTCTTCGCCTTCTCGGCCGGGCTCAAGTACGGCGCCTCGTCGATGCTCTTCATGACGTCGTCATGGTAGGCGTCGTAGGCGTCGGGGTTCTTCGAGATGTAGGTAGCGCTCTGCTCCTGCATGTCGCTGAGCTGCTGCACCGTCCAGTTCTTGGCCTGGCCCTTCTGCGCGTCGGCCGCCTTGTAGCTCCACTCTGCGGTGTCGGGGCCATCGTTGCCGAGCAGCGCCTCGAACTTGGCGCGGTTCTTGGGCGACACGCTCGATAGGAATTTATCCCTAGCCGGGTTGTAGACGGCCGACAGGTACTGGTCGTGGAAACCCTCGCCGTCTGGCGCCATCTTGTCTGTCTCGTCCGACAGGCCTTGGCCGAGATCGAGCTTCAGCTTCTGGTAGCCGACCTGGTCCTTGAAGTCATCCTGCTTCTGCTTGCGGTCCTGCAGCATCGCGCCGATGTTCGA
>Ga0181338_1000281_pt1 | contig 10711 bp, 11 predicted proteins | sample Sp13VDMM110SD_FD_122168 | JGI IMG/M metagenome (GOLD analysis project Ga0181338, IMG submission 122168) | Freshwater viral communities from Lake Michigan, USA - Sp13.VD.MM110.S.D | ecosystem: Environmental > Aquatic > Freshwater > Lake | place: USA: Michigan | collected 2013-04-23
ACGGCAACGCGCGTCGTGTTCGAGCCGGGCGATGATGGCGCGGTCGGGCAGCTCCTCGGCGCGCGCTCGCCGGGCGGCAACCCGCGGTCGCTCGGCACGCTCCGCGAGCTCTTCGCCGTCTACGTCGAGGCGCAGGATCCCGCGTCGGGCGAGACGGAGATCGCACAGTACACGGCGGCGCGGCTGCTCTTCGACGCGGTGCAACGCGCGATCTACCTCGCGGCGCACGGTACGGTCTCGCTCGAGGGCCTCGAGTGGGTCGACACGGCGAAAGAGCGGCGCTACGGGGCGACGCTGCGCGCGGTGTACGCGATCGACGCGATGATCCCGGATCTGCCGATGACGGCAACGCCGGCCGATACGGGGGCCACGATCACGACGGCGGAGCTCGACGCGTCGGAAGCGACGCGGATCGCGGCTCCGGTGCTCGCGGCAACGACGGCGGCGATCACGCTCTCGGGCGAGCAAACGATCGACGGCTTCGAGCTCCTCGCCGGCGATCGAGTGCTCGTCAAGGATCAGGGCGCCGGCGCGGCGAACGGGATCTACGTCGTGGCGCTCGCGGCGTGGGCGCGGTCGGTCGACTGCGACACGTCCGCGGAGGTTCCCGCGGGCCTGCTGGTCTACGTCGACGGCGGCACGGTCAACGGCGGCGCGGAGTTCGTTCTAACCACTGCGGCACCGATCACGCTCGGCGTGACGGCGCTGGCGTTCGCGAGGGTCACGTGAAAGCAGATCGAGAGACGGAGCTCCGGGCGAAGCGTTCGCAAGGGCTCGCGGAAGTGTTCGAGCTCGTCGACGAACTCCGGGCGGGCGCGGCGAAGTCGAACGATCGGGCGCTCGAGGATCTCCGGGCGGAGATCGCGGCGCTGCAGGCCAAGATCGCGGCGCTGACTCCGGCGGCTCCGCGGCGTGAATTCTGAGAGGAACAGCGACGATGACTCAACCCACGGTAACGATCACAGAACTGGACGGCGCGCTCGGCGTGCTGCCTCCGTCGTCGGGCGCTCTCTACGCGGTGATCGGCGTCTCGACTGCCGGCACGGCTGACACTCCGGCGACCTATGCTCGCGTGCGCGCCGTCGTCGCGGCGTTCGGCTCGGGTCCGCTCGTCGAGGCTGCGTGCCACTACATCGAGCGGTACGGGCGGCCCGTCGTCTGCGTGAAGACGGGAGCAACGACGGTCGGCACTGCCTCGACGATCGCGATCTCGGGCGCCGGAACGTCGGTGATGACTCGCGACGTCGCGGTCGTTCCAACGGGGGACTTCGAGTTCGTCTTTCTCGTCGTCACGGCCGGCACGATCGGCACGGCGGGGATCACCTACAAGACGAGCCTCGACGGCGGGCGTACCTACGGCCCGATCACGGCGCTGGGCACGGCGGTCAACCTGACGATCGCGGCGGACTCCTCGCCGTCCGGCTCGGCGGCTCCGGGCATCAAGATCGCATTCGCGGCCGGCACGATGCTCGCCGGCTCGACGTGCTCTTTCCGCACGACGGCACCGCAGTACAACGCGGCGGAGCTTGCCTCGGCGCTCCTCGCGCTCGGCAACTCGGTGATCACGTGGGACATTGTGCACGTCACCGGCGCGTGTGATGCGACGATGTTCGCGGCGATCGATCTCAAGGCGGCGGCCTGGGCTGCGGCCGGCAAATATCACGCGTGGGTTGCCAACGCGCGGCCGATGCTGATCACGGGCGAGACGGAGGCGCAGTACCTCGCGGCGCTCGTCGCGATCTTCGGGTCGCTGTCGACGTCTTACGGCGCGCTCTGCGCCGGGACGGGGAAGGTGATCTCGAGCGTTTCGGGGCGCGAGTACAAACAACCGATCTCCTACGTCTACGCGGCGCGCGAGGCCAGCGTCTCGCAAGAGATCGACACCGCGGCGATCGATCTCGGCGCACTGCCGGTGTCGATCCGCGATGCGAACGGCAACAACGACGAGCACGACGAGTCGATCAACCCGGGCCTCGACGACGCGCGCTTCGTCGCGCTTCGGACCTGGGAAGGCGTCCAGGGCGTCTACGTCAACCGTCCGCGCATCTTCTCCGCGGCCGGCTCGGACTTCGAGCTGATGCCTCACCGGCGCGTGATGAATCTCGCGCACGCGGCGCTCCGGAGGTACTTTCAGCGTCGCCTCTCCAAGCCGGTTTTCGTCTCGGCGACAACGGGCTACGTGCTCGAGGCGGAAGCGCTCGAGATCGAGAGCGGCGCGCGCTCGGCGATGGCTGCCGCGGTGCTCCCGACGAAGGCCAGCGCGATCGCGTTCTCGCTTTCGCGCACGGACAACCTGCTGAGCACAAAGACGATGACGGGCCAGGCGCGGATCGTCCCGCTCGCCTACGTCGAGACGATCACGCTCGATCTCGGCTTCAAGAACCCCACGCTCGCCGTACAGACGGCCTGATCGATCTCGGCTGATCTCGAAAGGGTCAACGCACCATGGCAGACGCGGCACGCATCAACGGGAACCTATATTCGTGGTCCTCGATCGTCTTCAAGATCGGCGGTGAGCGCTGGTCGGGCCTCACGTCGATCAACTACGGGGACGCGCTCGAGCGCGTGAAGGGGTACGGGATGGGCCGGTCCCACACTCCGCGCGGGCGCTCCGCGGGCAAGTACACAACGGAGCCGGTCACGGCGTCGGGGTGGAAGGATGCGATCCAGCTACTCCGCGAAACGCTCGCGGCGCAAGCGTCGGACGGCGTGTCGTACGGAACGGTCGAGTTCGACGTGGTGATCCAGTACGTCGAGAGCGGCTCGGATCCGGTCGTCGACGAGCTCCTCCGCTGCGTGTGGTCGAAGAATTCGGCCAAGGCGGAAGAGTCGGCCGATCCGCTGAAAGAGGACGTGGAGTTCGATGTCCTCTACATCAAGCGCAACGGCGCGACGCTCTACGATGCGCGCGACGGTGGCGCACCGTGAGCGCGCGAGATCTGCTCGAGGCTGAGCTCGTCGCGGCTCGCGCGGCGGTCGCGGTGATCGATGCTGCGCGCGCGGATGCTGCGGATCTCGCAGCGATGCGCGCGGAGCTCGTCGCGGCCAAGCGCCGGATCCTCGAGGCTCCGATCGTGGCCAAGGCGATCGAGGAGCACGGCGCGATCGAGCTCGTCGAGACGGTGCTAGGCGTCGTCGTCGTCAAGCGTCCGCACGCGGCGACGTTTCGCCGGTTCGCAGACAAGGGCTCGACGAAGTCCGCCGATGTCGAGGAACTGATCCGGAAGTGCGTCGTCTATCCCGACGCGGCCGGCCTCGACGTGCTCCTCGCGGAGCAACCCGGGGCGCTCACCCGGATCGCGGACGCGGTCGTGATCCTCGGAGGTGCTGCTGCTGCTGAGCGCTCGGGAAAATAGATGAGCTCTGCTCGAGGGCAGAGCAATACCCGGAAGTCGGGGCCGCGTGCCTGCTCGCGGCGTGGGGTGTCGAGGAAGAGGACGCGCGATCGATGGCGGGCGCGCGGATGGTGTTTGAGGGGCTGCTCGAGCTCCGCCAGATCCGGAAGCTGCTGACCGCACCGAAGGGCTAGATCCGTGGGCGCTGATTTCACGTCATCTTTCGCGATCGAGCTGAAAGACGAAACGAGCGGGCCGGCCGGCAAGGCTGCGTCGGAGCTCGCTTCGTTGAAGGCCAAGATCGACGGGGATACGAAAGCGCTAAGGGAGATGCAGTCGGCGATGGCGCGGCTCAAGGGCGGCACGTCGACGAGCTCGACGGCGTTCAAAGAGCTACAGGATCGGATCGCGGCGTCCAAGGCGTCGATCGCATCGGCGACCGGGAAGTACGTCGATCTTGGCGGTGCGTTCGGCGCGACTGCACCGAAAGCGGAGGGGCTGCTGGCGAAGCTCACCGGGGCGCGCGCGGCGGTGATGGCGCTCCCGGCGCCGGTGCTCGCGGCGGCCTCGGCGTGGCTCGCGTTCGCGGCGGCGGTCGCTGTCGGTACGCTGGCGCTGCTCAAGTACGGGATCGCGTCGTCGGATGCTCGTCGAGCGGAGGGCCTCCGCCTCGAGGGCCTGATGACGATCCGCCGGTGGCACGGGATCGCGGCGGGCACCGTCGGCGAGCTCACGGGCGCGATCGATCGCGTCGCGGCGTCGAGCTCGATCGCGCGCTCGAGCGTCTCGGGCTACGCGGAGCAACTGTACCGGGCCGGCCTCCGCGGCGGCACGCTCCGGAAGGCGCTCGAGGCCGTCACGATGACGGAACAGGTTCAAGGCGCCGGGCGCGCGGCGCGTATGGCGGGGATGGCGATCTCGTTCGCTCGGACCGGGCGCAGCGTCGACGCGCTCGCGGCCAAGGTCAAAGAGCGGCTCGGCGGGATCGCGGCGCGGCAAATGCTGTCGCTCGACGTGCAAACGCGGAAGCTCGAGGAGTCGTTCGCGTTCCTGACGGGCGGCCTCCGGATCGAGGGCCTGCTCTCGGGTCTGAACGAGATCACGCAACTTTTCAGCGCGAACACGGCCAGCGGGCGCGCGCTCAAGGCCATCTTTGAAGCGCTGTTCAACCCGATCCTCGACGGGATCGGCGGCGCTGGTCCTCTGGCGCGGCGGTTCTTCCAGGGGCTCGTGATCGCGGCGCTGCACCTGACGATCGGGATCCTGCAGATCGGCAAGTTCTTGCGCGAAACGTTCGGCGGCTCCGCATTCGCGGGCGTCGACAAGGGATCGATCGCGCTCAAGGCGGGGATGCTCGCGCTTTCGCTGTTCGCCGGCGCGGTCATCGTCACGGCGGCGGCCTGCGGCCTGCTCGCGCTCGCGCTCGGCCTCGTCGTGCTCTCGGGCCTCGCGATCGCGGCGCCGTTCATCGCGGCGGGCGTCGCGCTTGTGTGGCTCGGCTCCAAGCTCGACGAGGCCTTCGCGTGGGCGATGGGGATCGACTGGTCGGCGGCCGGCGCGTCGGTGATCGACGGGCTCGTCCACGGGATCCAGAACGGCGCGGCGCGCGTGGTCGCGACGGTGCGCGGGCTCGCGGCCTCGGCCAAGGGCGCGCTCGTCGAGGCGCTCGGGATTCATTCGCCGTCGAGGGTGTTTGCGGGCCTCGGCCTGCAGATTCCGCGGGGCCTCGCGGTCGGCGTCGAGGAGGGCGCTCCGTCGGCGCAGCGCGCGGTCGACGGGCTGCTGCGCGTCCCGGAGTCGGCGGGCGCTGGCGGGGCTGCTGCGCGCTCGAGCGGGGCGACGTCGATCACGATCAACGAGGTTCACGTCCACGCAACGAGCAACGATCCGCGGGATTTGGCGGCGACGTTCCGCGACGAGGTCGTCCGGCTCCTCGAGGGTGTCGCGATCGAGATGGGGGCGCAGCATGGCGTTTGATCCCGTCTCTGATCCGGTGGACTTCATCGTCCTGTCGGGCGTGCGCTCTCCGGGGATCTGCGAGCTTGAGAAGGCGTCGAGTCCTCGCCGATGGGATGAGCGGCGCGGGTTCGGCCTGTCGGGGGCAACGACGATCTTCCGTGGCGTGGCGCTGTCTCACTTCGTCGCGAAGTTCCGGCTCTACTCGGCGGAGGATTGGGCGGGGTGGTCGACGTTCTCGACGATGCTTGCGCGGCCTCCGGTGGGCGAGCGTCCGCGGGCGCTCGAGATCGTCCACCCGATCCTCGAGGATCTCGGGATCTCCGCGGTCGGCGTCGAGGAGCTCAAGCAACCGATCCAGACCGGCCACGGGGAGTGGACGGTCGAGGTGCTCTTCATCGAGTACCGCAAGCTGGCGCCGGCGCTCTCTGCGCCCGATGGCGCGGCGGCGGCGGTCACGGATCCGATCGACCGTGAGATCGAGCGGCTCGCCGGGCAAGTCGCGGCGCTCGCGGGGGTAACTCCGTGACGTATTCGACGATCGACGGTCATCCGTGCGCGCGCGTCGAGGTTCACGTCCCGGCGGTTGGTCCCTGGTGGGCTGACGTCGACTGCACGGAAGCGCCATCGCTCGCCGGCGCGGTCGTGCTCGTCGTCGGCGCGCTCGAGCTCCGCGGGACGGTCGACGCGGGGGCGGCGGGCACGTTCGGCCTGCAGGCGCGCGCGCGGGTCGTCGCCGGCGGCGGCGGCTGGGGTTCGCTGCTCGCGGCCAAGGCCTACCACAACGACGCGGGCGTGTCGGCGCTCCTCGTGGCGCAGGACGCGGCGCGCGAGGCGGGCGAGGTGCTCGGGGCGTTCTCGCCGGCGGTCGCGCGGCTCGGCGTCGACTATGTGCGCCAGTCGGGGCCGGCGTCGCGCGTGCTCGAGGACGTGATCGGCGCCGGCGTCGAGTGGTGGGTGGGATACGACGGGGCAACGGTCGTCGGCGCTCGGCCGGAGGTCGCGGCGCCGGCGGGCGCGTATGAGCTCGTCGACGCGGATCCGCGCTCGCGGTGCGCGCTGCTCGCCGTCGACGATCTCTCGCTGATCGGGATCGGCTCGATCCTGTCTGAGCGTCTCGACGATGCGCAAACGGTGCGCGAGCTCGTGCTCGACGTCACGCCGGACGCGTCGCGCGTGCGGGTGTGGTCGGGCGACACTCGAGGATCGCGGCTCGCGGCGGCGCTGCGGTCGGTGGTCGCGCGGGCGAGCGATCGGCGTCTCCACGGCCTGTGGCGCTACCGCGTGATCCGTATGGCGGGCGTCGAGGATAATACGCGCGTCGAGCTGCAGGCGATGTCACGGGCGGCGGGGCTGCCTGACATTCTGCCGATCTCGTCGATGATGGGGATCCCGGGCTGCACGGCGTTTCTGACTCCGGGCGCGGAGGTGATCGTCCAGTTCCTCGAGGGCGATCGGACGCTTCCGCGGGTGACTCACTACGTGGGCAAGGGCGGGCCGGGCTTCCTGCCTGTCGAGCTCATGATCGGATCGGCCGGCGGGGCTCCGTTCGCGGCGCGCGTCGGCGATCCGGTGCGCGTGACGATCCCGATCGGGTCGTTCCTGATCGGCGCAACGGCCGGCGTTCTCAATCCGGCGCCGGTCGACGTCACGGGGACGATCACCGGCGGATCCGAGATCGTGGGGGTCGGATGACTCTCACGCGAGACACGATCGCGGCGGAGCTGCTCCTGCTCGAGCGCGTGACGGACTTTCCGGTGGCGCCCTTCGGCTACGGCGTCGACGTGCGTTGCGCGGCGGATCTGTCGGCGCGTATGGAAGAGGTCGATCCGTTCTCTGTGCTCGGGCTCGGCGAGGCGATCGTCCGTCGTCTCGACTGTCCGCGCGGGCGCCTCGCTGACGATCCCAACTACGGGCTCGATCTGCGCGGCTACTGCAACCGCGGCACGACGGCGGCGGAGCTCCGCACGCTCGCCGGGCGGATCCGGTCTGAGCTCCGGAAGGACGATCGGATCGAGGACGTGCTCGTCGAGGTGGATCCGTCGTCGACGGGCACCGATCTAGCGGTCCGGCTCGACGTGACACCGATCGATCCGGATCTCGGCGGGTTCCGCCTCACGCTGTCGGCGAGCTCGGCGGCGATTCTGATCGAGGAGATCTCGGCACCATGACAACCACGCTCGCCTCGCTGACAACCCCGCTGACCGTCGCCGAATGCGAGGCGGCGATCTTCGCGGCGATTGAGACGCGGGGCGCGTCGACGACGTCGTGGAAGTCTGGCGCGGTGATCCGCACGATGATCCGCGGCCTCGCGATCGTGCTCGCGGCGTTCTCGACGCTGCAGGGCCAGATCGCGAACATGGGCTTTCTCGAGCTCTCGGTCGGGGATTGGCTGACGCTCGTTGCGCATCATGTCTACGGCGTCGAGCGGATCGCGGGGACGTTCGCGTCGGGCTCGGTGACGATGGTCAACGCGGCCGGGGGCGTGTTCTCGGGCGCGGCCGGGGATCTGATCTTCCTCGATTCGACGACGGAGAAGACGTACCGGAACACGGCGGCGTATTCGCTGGGCGCGATGGCCACGATCTCCGTTGCTGTCGAGGCCGTCGAGATCGGCACTGACAGCAACGCGATCGCGGGCGAGATCGACGCGCTCGTTACGACGCTCTCCGGCGTGACGGTGAGCAACGCGGCGGCCGTCGTCGGCACGGACGAGGAGACGGACGCGGCGCTTCGGACGCGGTGCTCGGAGAAGCTCGGGAGCCTCTCGCCGAACGGTCCCGCGGACGCGTATGCGTATGTGGCGCGGTCGGCGGTACAGGCGGACGGCGTCACGGCGATCGGCGTCACGCGCGTTCTGACGGTGCCTGACGGGATCGGCGGCGTCGACGTGTACCTCGCGACTGCGGCCGGCGGCGTGACTGGCACCGTGGGCGATCTCGCGTCGGATCTCGGCGCCGTCGACGATGCGATCCAAACGCTCGCGGTGCCTCTCGCGATTACTGCGCGTGTACAGACTGCAACGGCGCAAGCGGTCGCGGTGACTTACGAGTTGTGGGTCCGCGATTCGTCGGGCCTCACTGCGGATCTGATCGAGGTCGAGGTCGCGGCGGCGCTCCTCGCGTACATCACAGATCAGCCGATCGGCGGCGCGGTGATCACGACTGCGCCGGGCTACGTCTACCGCTCCGCGCTCGAGACGGTGATCGGCGCGGCCGTTCCCGGGGTCGTGATTAAGGTGTCTGTCACGACTCCGGCGGCGGACGTGTCGTTCACGGTGCCGGCTGTTCCCACGCTCGGCGCGATCGTGGTCACGGGCGTTCACTTGATCGCGGCGGGCGCATGACGGCGCGGCTCCTCTTCGCCGGCGGCCTGCTGCGGCGCCTGCCTCCGTGGCTGCAGCGCACGGTGGGCGCGCGCGTAGTGCAGGGCCTCGCCGATCCGATCGACGCGCTCGTCCTCTCCACGCTCGCGGCGGTGCGCGCGCGCTTCCCGTCGTCGACGATGACTGACGCGCTCGCACGGATCGGCGCTGAGCGGAAGATCCCGCGCGGCCTCGCGGAGTCGGACGAGACGTTCGCGGCTCGCGTTCTTCCGTGGCTCGACGCTCACCGGGGGCGCGGCGGCCCTTACGCGCTCCTTCGCCAGCTCGACGCGTACTTTCAAGCCTGGTTGAACGTGCCGATCGACTGCGTGAGCTACAAGGGCAACCGGCACGTGATCGACGCGGCGGCGCTCGTCGCAGACTCCGCGATCACGCACGACGGGATCACGTGGGGCGGTGACTCGTCGGGGAAGTGGGCGCGGTTCTGGGTCTTCCTCTATCTGCCGTCCGCGGTCGTTCCGGCGCCGATCGAGACGGTCTATCTCGTGACGGACACCGGCGCGCGGATCGTCACTGACACCGGCGCGTTTCTCGTCGCGGATCTGAGTCTCGACGCAACGGCGCTCGACGCGGCGCAGATCGAGATCTTCACGTGCGTTGTTCGCGCGTGGGCTGCGGCGCACATTGACCGCGCGACGGTCGTGCTCCTGTGGGGATACCGGCGGTTGTGGAACTATCCGCAAGCGGTGCCGACGTGGGCAACCTGGGGCGGGACGTCGACGTGGGGCGAGCCTCCAACGGTCCTCGAGGTGTCGCCGTGAATCGTCGCGCTTTCGTGCTCGTTCTGGCGCTCGGCCTCGTGGGCTGTGCGCTCGAGTGTTCGACGGTGCGGCCGTGGGGATCTCCGTGTGGTACGTGGCAAGAGTCCAGCGCGCGACGCTGGGGAGGGTGGTAGTCGATGCCGGCGAACATCACAGACGTTTCCACCTTCACCGATCCGATCGTCATGCCGGCGGACACCGATGCGGCGGATCTGACGTACATCGAAACGGCGGTCCAAGGGCTGGCGAATCGCACACGTGCGATCGCGGATCTCCTCGGAAATGTGGACGCGGCAAACGAGCGGACGATCGCGCTCGGCGACATGCGGCCGATCAACAGCTCGAGCGGCGTCTACGATCCCGGCTGGACGCTCGTCACGGATGGAACGGGCTATTGCTATTGGGTAGCTGAGGCGCTCTCGAGGTGGATCCTCGTTCCGCTGAATGCCTATCTCCGGCACGGGCAAGTCCTGACAAACGTGCGCGTGATGGTGAAGCCTGGCGAGTCTCGGGCGACGGCCGGCGATCGAATGTCCGCGCGTCTCTTCTCGCAGCAACCGGCGTTCGTCGGTGTCGGCATTGGCGGCAATCCTCCAACGCCGACGGCGATCACTGCGACTGTCAACGAGACTGCAGCGGGGACGGCGTCGAACGGGATCGATCTCGAGTCTGCGCTTGGGGCCGGTCACACGGTCGTGCTCGAGGGCCTCGCGGCCGTCGAGTACTACCTCCTAATCAAGTCGGGAAATACGCTCGTCGGCACGCTCGACGCGCTCCACGGCGTGAAGATCTATCAGGTGCCAGCATGACGGAAACACGCGTAAAGGATCTAGCGCTCTCCGATCCTCCGGTGTCGACTGACTCGATCGCGGTCGACGCTACGGCCGGCGGTACTCGTCGAGTGTTGGTGTCCGATCTCCTCTCGACTCCCAAGGATCTGATCCTCGGCGAAGACGATTTCACCGATCCGCGGATGGCGGGTTGGCGCGTCACGCGGCGCGGAGCTGCGTCCGTCGAGCAATACCCGAACGTAGCAGCGTCCGGCGTGCTGCCTGGCGCTGGTGCGGTGTTCCTCTACGTCGACGCGGGGGCCGACGATGCCGCGGAGCTCGCACGCGATGGCGTCGGGCTCGTGCCGGACGCAACGACTCCGATCGTTCTCGAGTGGCGATTTGCTCCACTGAACGGCGCGGCGTTCTCGGACACACAGTTTGACTACATCATAGGGCTTCAAAAGCTCGCGGTTCCGGAGACGACTCCGGAGGCGATCGTGG
>Ga0181338_1000282_pt1 | contig 10708 bp, 23 predicted proteins | sample Sp13VDMM110SD_FD_122168 | JGI IMG/M metagenome (GOLD analysis project Ga0181338, IMG submission 122168) | Freshwater viral communities from Lake Michigan, USA - Sp13.VD.MM110.S.D | ecosystem: Environmental > Aquatic > Freshwater > Lake | place: USA: Michigan | collected 2013-04-23
ATTTCGTCTTTGTGATCCAGTTCGTTTAGCAGGTCACAGGTTCGTTTTGGCATCTGATTGAAGCCTCGAAGCTCGGCACGCTCATTTTTTGTAATCATCTTCATGTTGGCCTTATTTTGATGCGATCAATGTTAATTTATCAATCGTATCCTGTATTTGCTTATCTGATTCAGAATAGCCATTAGAAGGTGGCTGTTCCCTGATAGCCCGAATGAGCGCCAGCAAGTTCCCGATAAGATCATCCTTGGAATCAAGAGAATCAAGCAGGCGTAGTTCGACTGCTGATACACTGCCTATATTCTTTAGTTCATGGCGTTCTGTCTTGGTCATTGTCGACTCCTAAGTACTGCGCGTGTAGACCATTTTTTTGATCTCTAAAAGTAATTCACTGTGGCAAAAATCCTGCCCCTGGCGAAGCGTATCCAAGATAGGCCTATCACTTTGCGGCTTGTAAGCAAGCCTTGGGCAGAATACGCGGAATTGATGTTCTGAGAGTTGCTCAATATCGAAACTCATCATACCGCGCTTGGCATGTAGCCATACGCCATTAGACGTATTGGTTTCTTCCCAGACCAAGGGTTCAACTATGTCGGCAAGTTCTGCGATTTTAGGTGCTGGAAATTTTAAATTGTAATTAAAATCTTCAGCGACTTGATTGGTTTCACGATCAGCATGGAAATCTATGATGCCTGTAATCTTGAACATTACCACATCCCCTCCAATTTCTGTCACCTGAAGTCGGTATGGTGAAGGCCACCCAAATTCTTCGGCAAAAAAATAGGCTGCGTCGCAAGCCTCCTGGCCTGCTACGACTCGCTGCGTAATAAAATCTTGGTACAAATCGAAACCAAGCGCTTTGCATTTAAATGTCTTCATAGAATGACTACAAGTTGAACAGCTATTTCTTTCATGTTGCTCATGCTAGCCATTCTTTAAATTTGTGTTCGACGAATGCGACGCAGGCGGACTGGGCGTCGGCTTCCGAGTCGAAATACATGTACCCGGTAGAGGATCCAATCGGGTGCTCGATTGTGCGCGTCATGACCCTTTCGTCTACTGTTGCCCAGTAGCCTGTGTCATCGCTGTTGACAACTGCTTTATACGTTAGCTCAACCAGATCTGACTTCATCGAGTAGCCACAAGGCGGCCCATGGTGAACCCACACCCATGGCTTCATCAGCGGCGCAGCGCGGGTGTTCCAAGCGGTGACGGCGTCTGATTTATCATTGTGACCAGGACGTATAGTTTTTGTGGTTATGAGAACCGGGCACCCTTCATTTTTGCAGCTGGCATAGAAGCGGTAGCCGCTATCGTATTCAAAGAAATCAGCAGCACCACCGCAAATCGGGCAAGGGATTAAAGCGTCGATCATACTAACCACTCTTTCAGCTTGTCTTTGATATATGCGACGCAGGCCGATTGAGCGAGTTCACAGGTTGCATAGCCGAGCCCAATCTCAATCGAGAATCCAATCCCCATGTAGGCCTGCCATTTCAGGCCGGTCCATATCACTTGGGTATTGAACGTTTTCTCCACAAGCGTATGATTGCCGAAGGCTACCCAGTGCCACTCTCGCATCGTCGGCGCGGCGCGGGTGTTCCAAGTGGCGATGGCGTCGGCCATGGTGACATAAGACAACTTAAGCGAACATTTAAGGTTTTTACACTCAATGTCGAAGTTGGGCAGCGTGACACCGATTACATCACTCCCGCAAAACGGACAAGGTATTAAAGCGTCGTTCATAACTCGCCATCTTTCTGGTTCCAGGGTAATTGCTGTGCAATCCATTCTTCGTGTTCAGTCCAGAACTTGCGATGCGCCTGCGACCAGTTGCGCTCAAATCGCGCAAGCGGTCGACGGATGCGTTTCGGCAGATGCCTTTTGCTGCACAGGCCGGTTTCGGCCCAGGCAGCAGCTAGCTTTGAGTCGTTCCAGCGCCTGCTCATGTCTTCGCTAATTCTGCAAGCAGTGCGCGTTCATAGCTGGCAAGGTGGATGCGGATTTCGACGTAGCGCTTGCACTGCTCCATGTTGCCGTAGTGGCTTTCTTGGTCTGGAGTCTCAGCGCAATACGAACCGTCCTTCATTCGCCAGATCATCCAATCACCGGATAAGCGACTCTCATCGGTAACACTATGCCACTTCACCGTCGGCACGTCGGCGAGACTGTACTGGGCAGTCAATGGTTCAAGTACGAGGGAGGCCTCCTCTAATGCGTACAAAGCAGCCTCAGCGCGTGCGCCGCTATCATCCCCGTTGCTGCCATAGGGGATTGATCTGTTTTTTTCACGAGCTACATCAATTAATGGCTGCAATAGTGCTTGTGCTTGATTTGTGGGCTTCATGTAACAACTACAAGCTGAACAGCTATTTCTTTCATATAAAATTCAAGCGTCTTATGATGTTCAGGGTTCCCACTTAGGCGGCAGGACGTAATCATAGGGGACTACCTTGAAGTAGTCGTCGTCCGCGCGACGCGGATCGTCGTTCATCATGTCGCAAATTGCGTTTGCCGTTGCTTCGGAGAAGCTATGGGATGGCGTCACGAACACAATGTCGCCGCGCCAGTCCTCATAGTCGAAATTGCTTTTACGGATAATTTTGCAGAAATGCATTAGAATTCCTTTTTTTCTTGGAAGAATGCCTGCGCCTTGCAAAGCTCTTCGTACAGCTGCTGAATTGTGCTATCTGCAACAGCCAGCAATTTATCCTGTAATTCTATATGATCTAAAAGTACAGGCATTGAATTCCGCGCTGCTGCGATGAAGTCGGCGTTGGCTCGCCAGCGTCCCGATTCGTGGTCGACTAGACGCGGTGATTGGAGCAACATCAGTGCGATGATATTTTCATGGCCGTTGTCGCCACCTCTAATCGCCTCACCTGTTTCGAAGTTCGGCTCTGCTGTGCCGGTCATAACGCCAAGTACATTCATCGACGAATCGTCGTCAACGTTAAAGCAGTGCCACGGCCCAGGGGTGGCATCGTTGCACAATCGTTTGAGTATGTCGCGTTCATCTTTGCTGGTTTTTCTACTCATACCAGCTGCTCACTTTCTCGACGACAAAATCGAAGCACGCTTTCTTGGCGGCTTCTAGGCACTTATGAAAACCGCAATCCCTGCCGTTCACGTATGCGTGAAAGCCCTCGGCTGTCGTTATTATTTCGGCTGCGGTCAGCGTTCTGGTAAATCGAAAGCTTCCATTGTTATCAGACATCCACTCCCACTTTTTCATCAGCGGCGCAGCGCGGGTGTTCCATGCTGCAATGGCTTCGTTAAACGTTCTGAAAAGTTTAGTCCTTAAAGGTGCAGGGCAATCAGTATTGGAACATTCGATGCCATGCTTGAATGGATTCATGTCGGCTCTGGCAATCATCGTAATACTATCGCCATTGCAGATAGGGCACGTCTTTATTTTTTCACTCATGTGTCCGCCGGTTCTCCACTTAAGCTAATCGCATATATTGGCACTGACGTGATGGATGCAAGCAAGTCTCCGACGTCGTCGATGTAAAATTCCTTGATCCCACGACCATGGTAGCCGCCTTTGATGAAATTAAAAAATGTGATCGGAAATACGATGCGTAAACCCATTTCTTGTGCCATTAGAGATATGTCATGCGCGGCGCGCTGGTCTCGGCAGACGATATAGCCATGGCGCTCTGCCGCAATTCTGATTATTTTCGTTGTTTTATATTTGCCGGCGATTACTTTCATGGTTCCATCAACTCCTACCATGTGGACCCTCAGGGCCTTTGCTTCAGGCGTCTCCATCATCGACTGTAGAATATTCTGCGCTTTACTCATTTCATTACTCCATACCCTCGCTTGCAACGTTAATAGAACCGGCATTCCATGGAATGCCATGCAAACTAGTCGATGAACCGACTAGTGGTCGTTCTTTCATTGCGCGGCTCTGGCTTTTAACGCGGCTAGTTCACTGCTGCGATCTGGACTGACATATGGTGTGCTTGATAATCCTTCTTCGGCGATTTCAATTATCTCTGCAATCAATGAATCCTTGGCATCGAGAGCGTCGAGGAGGTGCATGATTAAGATGTTGCCCCGATTAGTCGGATCAGCAGCACACTTGGTGCGCAGGAAGTGAATATCTGTTTTGGTCATGGTGTTGGGTTACCCCTTCTCGATGTCGTGAAACCAGTCATCGTCGCGATCATATGCCGGTTCGCTTTCGACCTCGATAGGTTCAGCTAGTCGCCGAGTCCAGCGCTCGATGTATTCGACCAGCTCAGCGCGTGCTTCTGGCTCGTCAAACGTGTCGCCGCTGAACACTGCGGCATCGATTTGCTGAATTGCGTTAGCAACTGTAGGGTGGATTTCGCTACTCATGATTCCTCTTCCGCCATTGACTCAATGGCAAAGTCCCAGCCATCCCAGTTGTCTACGCCGGCATTGCGCAAGGCGTTTAGCAGCTCGGAGTCGCTGCACAGCTCATCGAAGTCCTTCTGCGTGATTATCACATGGGGTTTGCTTGTGTCACCTCGCAAATTTCCCGCTGTGACGTCTTTGACGGCTGCTACGTAAGCTGCGTGTTTTTGCTGATCTTCGTCGGTCATTTGAACTTCCATCCTAAAATTTTAAGTTGAGCAATAGCGCTAGTAGTTACGGAAAATGCGTCATCGCCGTGGCTCTCCATAAGGCCCAGCGCGACCAGATTGTCAAACATCTCCGGTTGACCAGCTAGGAAGTAGTTGCGCCAGCCGATTACCTCACCGTGACTGATGCCAAGCGCGTGCAATACCCAGCGCTGCTCATTTTCGCTGATCTTAAAATGTTCCTGGACGGCCAATCTACGTGTCTTGAGTCGTTCATCGAATGCGTAGCGACAGGCGTCAAGGAAGTGTTGGCCATTGATTGAGACCGATGATTCGTTGTCTACGTCGTCGCTATCGAGCCAGGATTCGGTTGCATCAATTGCAGCCTGGATGACTTCGATATCTACGGTAATGGTAATCTTGTTGGTCATTTGGTGTTCATATAGTTAAGGGAGTTAGCGATGTTTTCGAGCGATGAGGCGATGTTGTGCAGGGTATCGCGAACGTCTCGCGCGAGCCCGATGGTACGATTAACGGTTGAGTGCCAGTCCGTGCCTTTGACGGCTACTGCGAATTGGCAGATTTCTTCAAATGCTTCACACATTGCTTGAGTCATGGTTCATTTACCTGATTGTGTTTTTTGATTGCTTGACCAAGGCCTTCATGGCCGAATTTAACAAATTCCATGCGATAACCCTGTGGATAGTGTTGGCGGTAATCAACATGTCTATCCTCGCGCGAACCCTCAATGATACCCAGATCGTGCATCATGTAGCCTTCACTTGAGCATGCGTGGCCACCTAGAATCTTGCCATCCTCTGCAATCGCAACTGCGCTGAACCAGCCAGGCGAACCGCCGTTATTGAATCCATAAATGACTGGCAGTGATTCGACAGGTGCATTCAACGGGTTATAGACGACTGGCTTGCAATTCAATGTCTGGTATTCATGTTGGGCGAGATACATGGCTTCATCCGCTTTGGTCGTCATACTGATTGCCCTTCGATTACGTTTGACTGCATTAAATGCACGACGCCATCTGCGTAGATTTTATGAATCATCTCCACATGGTCATGCGTGCCGTCGCCGCCGACTTCATGGGCAACTTCCTCGACAAGCGTCTTGAGCGCTTCATTAAAGGAAGCCAGCGTAGTTCGGCTGAGATAGATTTTGTTATTCTTCCGCATACCCATCACCGATGGACTGCGAAATTTTACAATCGTGACATCCTTGGTGATGTTAGCGCCTGTGCGATTCAAGGCCTTGGATACGAACTCAAGCGCCATCATGAAATTCTTTGATTCGCGCGGGTCTAGCTCAAGCGATGTATGCTCGGCCGCTATCTCAGAGGCCAACGACCGCTGGACAGATTCAACCGTCCCCAGCTGGGATTCCAGAATGCTCCGCAAAGGTTCAGCGTCAACAATGACGCCTTCACGGCCATAGAATTGGAGTTCGCGCACTTGGCTTTGGTTGCTGACTGCTACGGCTTGGCCGCCAAACTTTTCCTTGAATCGATTGGCTACGAGAGCCCTAGTCTGCATGCCAACAGCCCAGTCATATCGAAAATGTTCAACGTCATCAATGTTTTGCGCTAGCATGTCATCAATCATGTCGCAGTATTTCCTAGACGGATTGATGTAAAGCAATTCCCAGATTTTAACAATCAGGTTTTTTATTGTCCATGATTCCATGAGCCGACGGTCTCGGTCGAGCTTGGCATCAGCTGGCTTAAAGTTGTAGCCATGGCGAATTTTTTCAATATTGCAAACCCAGATGCCATCGACATAGATATCACCCGCACTCTCCATGAGGACGTCGCCAGCGGCAGTCGAATGCATGGGGATTTCCATGTCACTAACAAATAAGAATTTGTTTTTCATGCCATCCCATTCAGGCTGGGTGATGCCCGTAATCTCAACAGCCACTTCGTTGACGTGCTTGCGTCCTTTTGAGATATCAAAATGCAAGGCATTGGTGCCAAACTTCTTCGAGAATTCAATCATCGGCACCCAAAGCTCTTCACCCGTGCGAATTTTGACGCCTTTGCCTAATCGGCAAAGCACTAGCGACCCAATCTTGTAGCCTTCACCTTGATGGCCAAGCATATCCAGGCGACCGCGCTTAGATGACTCACCCAGCAACAGGGTACTGTGCTCAAGCGTTGCGCCTATCGTTTTAATGCGCAGCGTATTCAGCTCCGCATCGTAAACAGCATCAAAGGTGCAGCCTGTCTTGGTGGCATCCCGCGCGTTCTGCAGGAATTCACGAACGCCACAAAAGAGGTCCCATGTGTGGCAGTAATTTTCGCTAATGGTTAATGCAATTTTTGTCATTTGGTTCTTATCTATCTACAATTTGAATGTTGGTTTCTTACATGATTTTAAATTTATTTTTTAACTACTGCATCTAGCAAAGCATTTGGCAATGAGCCTGGAATGCTGCGATCAGCGACGCCTTGGCTCCACTGCGGAATCTGGCGCGCAGTTCAGGCACGACATCTGCCCATTGTCGACCGGGGAATTGCCAGGCCATCCAAGCTTGGGCGGCCATATCTATTTGGGTCTCGGTAGGCTCACACGGAAGCGAATCTAACATATGATCTTATGTGCCAGGATTGCAGGCCATTGTCCAGGGCTGCAATTAGTCAACGTCTTCTGGAGCTGGACCGGCTTCTTTTTCTTCTGCTTGCGCTTCATCGAGCATCCGGTCGATTAATTCATTGCGAGAGACAAGCGTCATTTCTTCAGGAAAGAGCATTGTGTCGACCACTTCTTCTTCGCCTTCGCGCGTCACATCACCAATGGTAATCGTGTAAACCTTTTTCATCGAATAAGGCACAGCAATCAGACTGCCATGGTTCATGCAATGGAATGTCTCAACGCCGTCATCGCTAGCATGACACAGCGTTGCATTCTCAGGACCGTCCTTCTCAACGCAAATGACGCATCCGATTTTCTCTTTGCGCCACAGCTTGCCGTTCCACAGGTGAACCGCATTGGTGTCCAACTTCCAGCGCGTGGAAGGAATGCCATCAAGTTCGATAATTTTAGCAGGACCACTCATTTTTTTTACAGCTGTATTTATCATTAACAACATATATCAGGTGATATATTAATTGTCAATGCTATAATTGGTGATTACGCGTCAGAATCGTCGATTGCTTTGGTTTCCGTCGATGGGAACAAGTCATCGTTAATCGACAACTTAAGCAAGTCACTGGCTTTGAACTTCACGACGCATCGATCTTTGATGATCAGCTCAGCGCCGGTCTGAGGGTTCCGACCCTTGCGCTTACTTTTGTTTTTGATTGAAAATTTACCAAATCCTGAAATCTTCACGTCTTCTTTTTTGGCCAGCGATCCAACAATCGCAAGCACAATATTGTCGACGACCTCTCCGGTCTTCTTGGAAGATAGTCCAGGCACGGCCTTCTCGATATTCTCGGCCAGCGTGACTCTCGTAACATTATCCATTGATGTATTCTTCATCTAAAATGCCTTAGCTTTCAACAGCTTCGCGAAGTTCTTTGCCGGCCTTGAAAAATGGCAGCTTCTTAGGTGCCACATTGACGGATTCCCCCGTACGCGGATTGCGGCCCATGTAGCCATCGTATTCTCTTACCGAAAAAGATCCAAATCCACGTAGTTCAATACGCTGACCTGTCTTCAGCGCCGCTGTCATTGTTTCAAAGAAATTATCCACGGCAAGCTCTGCCTCGGCGTGAGATATCTCGTTTTTTACAGAAACCCATCGTGCCAAATCTGACTTATTCATTGCAGCTATTACCTATATAAGACTTATTTGTCCGCTAGTTACGAACCTAAGCACGTTTTGGGGTAAGGTTTCAACAACTCTTAGTGCAAATTGCTTCGCGATATTGTTTTTAATGGAATCCTTGAACTTCACATCATCGATCGTAAGCTGTCCTGATGTTTCGATCACGGTACCATCAAGCGTGGTGATGGTACAGGGCGTTGCGGCTTGTCTGCCCGATAGGAACTCCAGACCCGCAGCGGACACGTAGTAGGTCAATAGGTCGCCTTCGTGGAAGCTTTTGATGAGCCCTAGGGTTTCAGCTCTAGATGTCGTTAGGACGTCAATGTCGACGCAGCGCTCGCGTTCTGCTACGGGGAACAGCTGCTGGGGGTTGTCCTTGTTGGTTAAGATGATTGATTTTGAAATTTTCATTTTGTCAGCAATTTTGGCTAATGCGTCGACAAAATCTTCGTTGATCGTGAATGACGTTTCACGGCTTAGCCTACGGGCACAGCAGGGGCAGTCGGTTAAGAGCTTGCGGCCCTGGCGGTCCATGGGAATGATACGCAGGTAGGGGCGCTTCCCGAGCGCATCGACCAAGCTGTCGTATTTGTCGTCATCTACTTCCATTACCAAGATGCGGCGTGTCATTAGTTTCTCGTGCTCCTGCGTGGATTGAAATCCTCATCTGCTGGTTCCATGGGTATTTCGTTCTGATTTTTTGGTGCATTGATCGCAATTAAAAGCGCTGCAACTTCTTTTGAGGTGGGCAGATGGGATATGCCGACTAGAATAGATGTCAGCAATCCGAACAGCAGTGCCGCTCCAATATAGCTGGTCCAGGCTGGGCCGTTATGGGATAGGCCAATGATTGCTATGGTTAATAATGCGATTGAGATAATCATGAGCAGCATCTTCATGGGATCGAAATTAGCGATCAGTGTCGTTATTGTCTACGGTCATTGTGGCAATTCGAAAATTGCAATAAATACAAAAATCTGCTTTTGGGAAACAAAAGAGCTTGACTACAAGATGGTGATAACGTAGTTTGATTTCACTAAGTCATGTTGCACCTCTCATCCACAATGTCACTGCGCATAGCCAATGGACGCCATTGCGCTCGGTCGTGGCCTGTTGATGCATGCAGTAATATTCAGGAAACGGCACCGGTCTCAACCAAACAAGGTTTTAATTATCCGCAGGTAGGCTTTTGAAATAGATATACCTTTATATCTAACTTCAAAAACCTCCCAAGGAAAACCTCTTCGGGAGGTTTCTTCGTTTCAGGGTTTATGCTTTCGAAGATACGCAGCCGAACGAGTAATCAGATCAATTTCAGAAAGGCGATGAATCCACTTACCCATGTTTGAATCATACACCAACTGAGGCTTTCTCGGAGGCTTTTTTAATGGAAGTGACACGGCAATTGGTAGCCGTACCGCGCTGTAAACGCGGAGTCCTCTGGACATTGCAGGTTCGAATCCTGTCACTTTCACGAAATGTTTAAAAATAATCGAAAACAGACGCTGCGACCTCAATTCTGGGTTCGTAGTGAAATTGGCATCATACTAGACTTTTACTCTACGTGTTGAGGGTTCAAATCCCTCCGAACCCACTGTTTCATTCAAGATTAGTGCAATGGCAGCACGCTAGACTTTGATTCTAGAAGTCTTGGTTCGAGTCCAAGATCTTGAACTTGTAAGTTCCCTGAAAATTAAATAGTTGTTTATGACATGGGAGGTTTATCTCCTCCTGTTTGACCGTCAAGCTAACCAGGTGGAAGCGACTCATTGAAGACGAGTAGGGCCTGGATCAATACCAGGGACGGTCACTATGCCTTCGTAGCTCAATGGAAGAGCACCGGATTCTTACTCCGTTGGTTAAGGGTCCGACTCCCTTCGAGGGCACAATGGAAGATTAATTCCTAATGGTAGGAACGCTGACTTGAAATCAGATGGAGCGCTTAATACACGCTTGGGGATCGTTACCTCAGTCTTCCTCGATACGGCCATGAAGTCATCTGGTGGTGACGCGACACTGTCGATGTCGAAGCGGCGGGTTCGATCCCCGTCATGGCCGCTGCTGGGTTGCTCGTACAACGGGAGTACATTCGGTTTGCATCCGAAAAATCAGAGTTCGATCCTCTGGCGATCCACGAAATGGAAAGTGATTAAGCTGTGGCAGCTTACATCGATTGCTAATCGAATGGACCCGCAAGGGTTAAGGTTCAACTCCTTCTCTTTCCACTAACATCGGAGTGTAGCGAAGTGGTATCGCGTCTGGTTTGGGACCAGAAGATCGCCGGTTCGATCCCGGCTACTCCGACCGATCATCTGCAGGTATAGTCCAATGGTAGGACATGACGTTGCCGACGTTAGGATGATGGTTCGAATCCA
>Ga0181338_1000283_pt1 | contig 10702 bp, 29 predicted proteins | sample Sp13VDMM110SD_FD_122168 | JGI IMG/M metagenome (GOLD analysis project Ga0181338, IMG submission 122168) | Freshwater viral communities from Lake Michigan, USA - Sp13.VD.MM110.S.D | ecosystem: Environmental > Aquatic > Freshwater > Lake | place: USA: Michigan | collected 2013-04-23
CGGGGAAGCCCTCGAAGTAGCAGGCGGCGAGACAGTTGCCGGTGTAGCCCGGCTCCCTCGGCGAGCTCTCATAGAAGAGGCCTGCGAAGTCCTCCTCGATGGGCTTCTCGCTGATGACGCTCAGCTTCCAGTTGTAGAAGTTGTTGCGCATGATGAGGCGCAGCCCGATGTCAGGCCTCGAGAGCTCGAGAACCGGGAGGGTGACGCTCTTCGATCGGTGAGTGGAGATCACCTCCGTGATGTCGATACGAGGTTCGTCTTTCTTCGGCCGCTTGAGGCCGGAAGCCACGAGGGGCACCAGCGTGTCCCGCATGAACATGATCTGATTCCAGAACGGCTTCTCGTAGTACATCTCTTCGCCAGGCTTGTTCGCCAGCGCCCACTGCTGCAGCCTCGTCTCGATCATTGTCCTGTTCCTTCCGTCGTTGCCTTGCGTTCTTCCAGGAGCTTCGCCCTGTGGTGCGTCGCCCTGATGAGGAACGTCGCCATGACCTCAGGCTCGAGGACGATACGGTTCGTCTCCTCGATGCCATTGGAGGTCGTGAGGATGGTGTTCTCACCCTCGAACTCCACGAAGGCCCCATCGCCGATATACTGCTTGCTCATGCCTTCTTCCTTTTCTTTCCTCGAAACTTTGCTGCATCGGAAGCCTCATTCTCATCAAGCCAATCACGCAGGAAGTCAGCTGCCTCCCTCCCTGTCTTGAACCTCTGGCAGCTGTTGCACTCAGTGACCATTCCGTGGGTGTCTGGACGCCTACCCTCCGTTACTGCTTCGGCGTCATCATCCGCGTCCCACTCAGTTGAGCCGATGACAAAGAGACCCAGTCCACCGCACTCCTTGCACGGAGGTTCCGGCTTAGGTACGAGCGCAAGTCTTGTCCTGACGTACTTAGGCATTCTTCTTCCTTTTCTTCTTGGGCAGGGTGTCCTCGAACCGCCTGTGCTGGGGTCCGACAGTGCGAACGTTCGCATCGACCGTGCCGTCCATGACGGCCATGCGGAGCCCGATGTTGTTGCCTTCGTTGAGCTGGTGAACGAGCCACCCCACGCACGCGAGCTCCTTACCGAGCTGCGTCTCGTGGCAGGCCATCGTCCTCCGAGGCCCCAGGGGCAAAGCCCCAGGGGTAGCGATGGTGTTCTTCAGATCCTTGTGCTTCTCAACGTCGTAGCCGTTGGGAATGTCGTTCGGGTCGACGCCCTTCTTCCAGGGGCACTTGGCACACTGGAGACGGGGAGGCGGCCTCAGCCCCTTCCGTGAATCCACTTCACAAGCTCCGTGAACTGCGTCTTGGTGCAGAGCTCCTTCTCGGTCTTCGTCAGCGCGTGGTACATGAAGTCCACGTCGGTGAGGGAGTTGATGAGCAAGGCTCGAGCGGCGAAGATCGCCTCGGGCTTCATCGCATCAACACGTCGAATGCACGTAAAGTGGCCTGCACCCCACACGATGTGAGCTCGCGTCGGTCCTGGGTCAGCCGAGGCGCAGAGCAGGCAAAAGCCCTTCTCAGTCGTCAGCTGCGATTCCGCGTCGTTGCATCCAGTCTCAGCCATAGTTCGTAACCTCCAGAGTTCTTATCCCTGGAAATAGAAGAGCCCGGCTCCCTCAGGGAACCAGGCTCTCGTCACACTCTGTGGCTGCCGTCAGTGCAGCATCATGCCGCCCGGATTGAGGGGGCCGTTCTTCGGAGGCAGGGGCTTGGGCGTCGGGGGAGCTACCGTGCTCTTCATACCAGCGCCGACCACGGCGGGCGTGGGTGTGTTCGTACGAGCCATGCGGGTCGGGATGGCGATCCTGTTCTCCGACTCCTTGGCCATGGCCTCGGCGAGCTTCCGCATCCGGTAGGCGACGCTCGCCGTCTTGCCAGAGAAGTCGAGAGGACCAGGCTTGAAGGCCGTGGGCTGGGGAGCGATGTGGTCGCCGAGAGACAGCTGCCCTCGAGAGACGTCAGGCTTCGGGGCAGCGCCAGGGGCCGGACGGGGCGGTGCACCAGGACGAGGAGGCAGTCGAGCGGGCTTGCTCGTAGCGAACAGGTTCGCCCCCGGAGCTCCCGGAGCGAAGTTGACCTTCGACTCTTTGATCTTCAGAAACTCATCCGCCATGGCGGACATCATCACACTGTGCATGGCGGTTTTGACCTCCTCGAACTCTGCGTCAGCAATCTCAGGGTGTTTCGACGGCTTCGGACTTTGTAGCTTCGGCTTCACGCCAGCGCCCGTGATCTCCACCTTCGGAGCCTCAGCTAGGAGCTTCGGAGCGTGAACCTCCGCCGGCCCAAGAACATGGCTCTTCGCGACAGCGGGGCCAGCGTGGCCGATGAGGTGGCCGGCGCCAGCGCCCATCGTCCCACCAAGAGCCGCGCCCTCGAGCCGGTGATCCTTGTCCGCCGTAGCGGCTCCGATGGCTGCGCCGGCGAGCCCTGCTGTAGCTGAGGGGTTCCTTCGTGCGAGCTCGAGGATGTCTCCGACACTGGCCGTCTTCTTGTCGTCGCCAGGTGTCTTGAACTTCGCCTTCGCCTTGGCTTTGCCCTCAACGGTGCCGTAGCCCTTCGGACTCTTCCCTAGGGCGTGAGACTGCTGTGTGGCCACAGCGAACGCTGTCGACTTTGCCATCTCAGGGTTCTTGGCCATGAGGCGGTCGGCTCGATCGTGGATCCAAGCGGGCATGGTCTATCGGGCCTGCAGCTGGGGGTCACGGACAGTGGGCGGGACAGCTTCGCTAGCGAAGGGGTCTTTCTCCTGCCGGATCTGCGGCTTGTACGGGATCCTACGGTGAACAGCGCCCATCTCTCGATGAGGAGCGTTGCCGTTGTCTCGAGGAGCAGGAGCTCTGGCTGTACGGTGGTCACCCTGTCCGGGAACCAAGAACCCGCTCTGCCCCGGCGGTGTGTACGCCTTCATCGTCTGCACAGCCATTGGCTTACGGACTGCAGCTTCCATCGCGGCCGAGGCAGGACGTGCTGCCATTGAGATGGCATTCGCAGCGATCTTCTCCAGCTCGTCGTGGAAAGCGGCCTCGGTCGCGGGGTGCATTCACGCAGCCTATCAAGGCCGCTGCAGGAACTAGAACCTCAGCGTTTCAGGCCTTTGAGCGAGAGGATCGAAGGGGTCATTGTCTTGACCACCGTGCGATTCCGCCCCTCGTATTTCGCCTTGTATAGCGCCTGGTCGGCGGCCTTCACGAGCATCTCTACGAAGTGGCCGCCGTCGGTGCTCACGGTGCAGCCAACAGAGACGGTAGTGGAGATCATGTAGCCCTCAGCGTAGAGAGGCTTCCTAGCGATGGACTCCCTCACGCGCTCTCCCACCGAGAGAACATCGTGGAGCTGACAGGCGGGGAGAACAACCATGAACTCTTCACCGCCGTAGCGACCCACTGCATCCGTAGGACGTACGGCCTGGCAGATAGTGCCCGCCACCTGCGCAAGTACTTCGTCGCCTGCTGGATGCCCGTTCGAGTCGTTGATCTTCTTGAAGTGGTCAATGTCGATCATAAGAAGACCGGTCTCGGTGCGGTTCGAGACACCAACTTGAAGCTCCCTTGCGGCGAGCTCCATGATGGCGCCTCGATTCCAAACACGCGTGAGGGAATCAAGAAGAGCCTTCTCCTCCAGCTCATCTGCTTCTTGTGCCAACTTTAGAGCCAGCGAAGCAATCTCTTCTTGATCCCCCCGTGTCTTCAGCTCTTGTACTTCCCGAAGCCGCCTCGAGTCACGAGAGGGTGGGAATACTGCCTTCGACATACCTCAGTGTACTTCCCCACCCGCCGATAGCCGAAGCGTGTCAAGGACGATCTAGCGCCCCTTCGCCCACACGCGGTCTCCACTTGTCGAAGGCCTCCCAGACCTCCCTCTCCTCGTATCCCTTCGCGGTGATACGAGTCTCGAACCACTCCTCGTTATCCTTGTCGGTGGTGTTGAGGACCACCCCGATGAGCCGTCCATGGACCTTGGCCTCGTAGAGGGCGTAGCGAGGACCGGAGTGAACGCACTCGAACGAGAACATCACTTCAGCCCGGCCAGCTTGAGTGCTTTGAGAATTCGGCAGTCCGGCTTGCACGGGGCCGATCGACATCGGTTGTCCACACACTCGCCGTAAGCATCACCCTCCTCATCGAGCCAGAGCAGCACTTCGAGGGCGAGCTCGCCTGCCTTCTTCTTGTCCTCCGCCGAAGCCATCAGGTCACCTTGATCCTGAACTTCGTGTTGGGAGCAATGACGCTCATCGTCCCGAGGAAGGCGTCGATGTGGTCCACCGCAGTGAGTCCACCACGGAAGCCCGCGATCATGGCCTTCGCGATCTCCTTCATGAGCTTCATCTTCTGCTTCTCAGTCGGCGGCTTAGTCCACGACTTCGGTGACTTTGCCGTAGATCTTGTCTTTGGTGATCCAGCCATTGATGCCTCCCTTGTTGTTGCCGATCTGGAACATCACCTTGCCGTGACGCGACTCGATCTGCAGCACCTTGTGCAGATAGTGAGCGCCGTTCACCATGCAGAGCACGATGACGCCCGGAGTGAGCGTCCACGTGTCTTCCCACGGTACGACGGTGACGAGCTGGTTGTCCTTGATGAGCGGCTCCATGGAGCGGCCTCGAGGACGGAACTGTACGGTGTCGCCCTCCTGGAGCTCCATGATCCACTGAGCCGCCCATCCCTTCATGTGACCTCCTCGACCGTGACCCTGTACTTGTGGTTCGGGATCTGGATATCGATGACCTGCTTCTTGGGAGAAGACTCCCGCAGAGACGTGATCATGGGCCCGATGCCCGGCCCGTAGGCACCGGGAGGCATGCACGTCTCGAGTTCACCAACAGCCCTTCCCGAGAAGTACTGCAGGATGGACTCGCCCGCTCTCTGAGGTCGCACCGTTCGTTCGTCCTCACGAACCATACGAACGAGAACCGAGCTGACGGGGTGCTCCTTGTTTGTCGGGATCTCTCCCGTTAGTAGGTAGAGGTGATCGCCCTCCTTGGGCGTCCACCCCTTGTAAAACTCCCCGACGCTGTTCTCTCCGTGACTCTCGTTCTCGAGGAACCGCTTCTCACGCGTCTCCTCGTTGTAGAGCATCCAGACGTAGAGGATCCTGGTCTCGCTCATGGCTTCTTCCTCCTGAAGAGCTCCTCGACAGCCTCGAAGAGCTTCTTGTTGTACTCACCGAACGGGCCCTCGAGCAGGGTCGCCTCGGTGACGTAGCTGACGACGCCCATCTCCTCCGTGGTAACCCCGCCTCTAGCGATGCCCACGAACGTCGTGGTCTCGTAGTCGGTCTCGCCCAAACAGGGCCTCGTGTAGATCGCCTTGGTGGGGAAGAAGTCGAGGCCCGTCTCTTCCTTCACCTCTCTGATGATGGCGTCCTCGAGGCTCTCGCCCTCGTCGACCTTGCCTCCAGGCAGGCCGAACTTGGTCTTGTCGTCCTTGCGTGAGACAGCGAGGATCTCCCCTGCCCAGTTGGTGATGAGGGCACATACTGCCTTTCGTAGAGGCTCCTCGGGGAACATGTTCTCGTCCATGGCGGGCACGAGCCGATATTCTACGTCCTCCTTTACCTTCCTGTCGGCTCGAGTGCCGACCCGCTGCAGCGTCCCCTCCCAGACGAACTCCCCATCCTTACCGACAGGGAGATGCTTGCCACAGTTCACGCAGAACGTGGAGCCGTAGAACTCAGGTTGACGGGCGTAGGTCTCGGCGATCGTCTGGCCCATCGAGGTAGTGGAGCCGCACCCCTTGCCGACAGAGTCGAGTTGCGCCTGTGTCCAGAAGCGGCCAACGGCAGCACTGTCGTCGTCCAGCGTGTAGATCTCGAACTTCACGTAGCCCGTGCCCTTGTAACGCTCTGCCTCCTCTGGCGTGAGGTTCCGCAAGGTACCGATCTTCGGACCTGCGATGCCTACATGCTTGTAGCTTCGACGAACGGGCTCCACGAAGCCCTTGGCCCGTTCTTCTGCGGAGAGCACCCAGTAGTCGGTGTGCTGCCCCGAAGCAGGGCTGATACGACCCGGAGCTCCAGTCCCCTCGGTGCCAGGCTCCGGCGGCTTGCCAGAGAGAGTCACGCGGACCTTGTCCTCGGGCTTGAGGGGAGGCACGTCGATCTTGAGCGGCTCGCTGAAGGCGCGATCTCCGAAGGGCTCGTAGTCACGGGGATCGATAGGATGGTCAGCCACGATAGTCTCCTTGGTCCCACTGCCTGCGCGTGGGAAGTCCGTCTCTGATGTTGTGAGGCGGCCACTCCTTCTGATTGAGATCAGAGAGCACGCCGCACTCGGGGCACTTGAAAGTTACGAACGTCTCGGTGTCTCCCCCCATGTCTGTGTTGCTCGTGGTAAAGAGGTCGCCCTGCTCCACGAGGAGCTTGGCGCTGCAGCCGCCTGCTCCGTTGCCCTTTCCCGAGCAGGCAGCCTCGATGGACCAGCCCTTCTGCGGCCTGCCCTTCTTGAGGACCTTCATGGGATGTCCCTGCACTTGCCGCACATCTGAGGAGTCCATCCTCGTCGCTCGAGCTTGGCCTGAACCTGCTCCTTCATCTGCTTGGCCCAGAAGGCCGCGCGTTGCGTTGTGTTACCCGTGCTGAGGCTCTCCTCGTCCAGCACGTTCTGCATCTCGATCACCGTCTTGCATCCAGGACAGGTGGCACGAACGAGAAGCATGACCTGGGCGTGGGGTGCTGTTGTCGTGGGCGGTTCCATCAAGTGTCCTTCTTGGTAATGGTCATGTACTCCGGGTCAGAGGACGACCTCCGAACGCCGTTGTCCTTGCCGCATGCAGGGCACGGCTTCCTCGAGATGAGCCCTCGAGCCATGGTGTACCGAGAGTGGGAGCGATAGACCGCCCCGCACATGCATTCGCACGTGTTCTCTGGGTACTGGTCGAAGATGGCCCATTCGTCGGTGGGCATTCCCATCAGTCCCTCGGCGGCCAGAACCAGAGGCCTACGGCTGAGACGCCGGCGATCTCCGCATTGAACCGAGCGCTCTTCACGATGTCCTGCCCCCAAGGTGTCAACACATGGAGATCGACATCGTAAGAGTTCTCCTCGCTGTCGTACTTCTCACCCCCCGGCGGCGGGGGCCTCTTCTCGACGCGGCTGATGATGGCGGCCCTGATGGTGCCGTCCTTGGTGTGCATGTCCGAGCAGAAGTGAACGATGCGTCCGAGCGTGGGCTTCATGGTGGTTTCCTGTTCTTTCTTTGCTGCAGCGTAAGCATCCAGTTCTTCATCGGAGATCTGCTGGATGGGTGTTCTACGTCGTGCCTCTCGATTGACTGCCAAGCGCTCGTAGATGAGATGACCCATCGTCCGACCCAGCCTGGCCTTCCCCTCGTTGTCCATCAGGTCTCCCTGTTGCAGCCCACCGAGCAGGCGTGACAACAGTTGCATGGTGTGTCGTCGTTGTTGATGTCCGACTGATAGGGGCACGGGTGCTTGCTCTGTGCCGCGTTCGGCTTCTTCGCGTCCTTGCAGAACATGCCCTTGCAGCGGCGCTTCTTCCTCAGTGTGGTTGGGGCCGACACGACATAGCTGCCGTGGTCAACCTCCCTCAGGCTCTTGAAGTCGATGGCCTTGATGGCCGACACGACTTGCTCCTTGGTGTACCTCACTTGGCGAAAGAGCAGCGGACAGCTGCGTCCTTAGCCTCGAGCAGCTTCCTGAGAGCGACCTCCCGTTCGGGGTTCTCAGGCAGGCCGACCATCATGTTCCCCGCCATCACGGCGAAGGGTCTCGAGATCTCCTGCAGATTGGGAGGCAGATGATTGTAGGTGAAGAACTGCATGATGTGAGTCTCGTTCGTCGTGGCCATCACTTCTCCGCCAGGCAAAAGTCGTTGTAGTCCGGCCCCGCATCTTCGGGGATCAGGTTGTAGCCGTCGAAGGCGAGCTCACACTCTTCGTTGGCTTCGCAGACATCGCAGAGGTACTTCGAGGTCTCCTTGTAGTCCTTCTCGACCGGAGTGCCCTTGTGTAGGGCCTCCATCTCGCGCTTCTTCTTCAGCAGTGCCTGCGGGTCGAGCATCGTTGAGTTCCTTGGTGAGAGAGACGCAGTGACAGTCGGGGACGACGCACGGCCTCCTATCTGTGCCGATCTCGTAGCCGTGAGCGGCGAAGAAGTGTTTGCAGTTGGGGCACTTACGGTTTCCGTTTCGAGGCTTGCTCACGTCTCTGTTCTTCCTCCTTCCGTGAGGCGACCGCCATGTCCTTGAGGGCCTTCGAGAGACACCGGGCCACGACGTCGAAGCCCTGAGGCCGAGGACGCCGCTGCTTCTCGAACTTGTCGAGCTCCATGGAGAGCTCCTCGAGACCGGCGTTGAGGACGGACATCCCGAAGCCACAGCGGTCTGAGAGGAACGTCGCAGCTCGAGCAGCGACCCTCGAGTCTTCAGCGTTCCTCAGCACCCTGAGGTCCACCCACTTGCGGTTCTCGTCGCCCGAGCCCCAGCAGTGGTCACATACATCGGTGGTCATCGATGCGCCGCCCATGCCCCCACGCCACGTAGACGTAGAGCCGTAGGTGCGCGTCCCCATGCCCTGACAGCGGGTGCAGGGGTCTTCGACACCACGCTGCTCGAGGAAGTGCTGGAAGTACTCCTGTCGGGGCGTCTTCTTGTGCGGGCAGATGCCCTTGTAGCGTGGAGCTCCCGGACAGGCGATCTGCCCACACTGAATACAAGCCGCCTCACTCATGCGGGAACCAGATCTTTCTCTTCATGGAAGATGACGCCGTGGAGACTGCCGTAGTGCAGCGCCCACAGGCCGTTCCGTTTGCCGCTCGTCCACACCTTGAGGCCCTCGAGCTCTGGGTGCTTGTGATGTGCAAACCGGACCCAGCTTCCGTTCTTGATCGTGTAGTCGTCTCTCAGGCTTGGTTCTCTGTAGTTCACCGAGTCCCTCAATGAGCAAAGGCCCCGTCATCACCAGCGTGATGAACAGGGCCGATACCAGCTTCTGCATCGATGTTCTTATCCCCGACTACAGCTTGATCTCCGCCAGCATCCGCTGCCCCAGAGCCATGCCCTTCAGATAGGAGATGAGCTCCGTGTTGTCGTACGCCTCGAGGAGCTCGTTGAGCGAAGCCTCCCTGACGTACTCGAAGCGCTGCATGTTGCCCCGCTCCTCGAGATAGACGGTCGCCGTGAAGTTCTCGAGAGTACGTGTCCAGCGCGTCTTCTTCTCGAGCGAGTAGTAGTGCACCAGCGTCTCGAGCGTCTCCTCGTTCACGGTCTTGCCGTACATGACGTAGTAGCCGCCCTTGTAGTGGCGGTAGAGGCCGTACTGCTGACCGCACTCCGCAAGAGCCGTCTGCGCATCACTCTTGTTTTCCATGTGACTCACTTCCGACCACTATAGTGGTCTGTTTGGCTCAGCTTCCGGCACAGAGTCGACCACTATAGTGGCTGTGCCAGCTTGATCGTTGGGTGGCCCTCACGGCTGAGGAGCAGAGCCAGGTGATAGCGAAGGGCTTCGTCATCGATGCTTGTGACTCCCCTGCTCTTCATCTCCTCGAGGAACTTCTTCGAGAGCTTGGCGCACCGCTCTGCGTCAGTCATCTTCCCCATCTCCATAGAGAGCCACGTGGGTCACCCTGTTGAGGGTCTTGAGGTCCTGCGTGCTGAAGCCCTTGATGAGGGCGACCATCTTGGCCGTTCGAGTCTCCTCCTCGGCAATCTCCCTATCGAGCTTCTGTCCAGGCGTCTCCTTCTTATCCAGCATCTGCGGGCAGCTCCTTCCAGGTGTAGGTGCAGTCCAGGCACTGACGAAGGATGACCTTCTCGTCAGGCTGCCATCTGTTCATGGTGATGCCCTCGTGGGTACACTTCGAGCACTTCGGTCGTTCACCGCTAAAGGCGGGGTACGACTTCTCCGGCGCCACAATGGCGGCAGTTCTGTAACCCGCCATCACGTGTACTTCAACACCAGGCGGATGATCGCCCAGCAGATGAGCCCCAGCGTTCCGAGGGTGACCAGGAAGGTCCCGACCCAGAAGACCAGGAACAGCACGCCCATCTTGTCGTCGCCCATCGCGTGCTTCCACTTCATCAAGATCCGCCTTTCTTCACCACTGTCTTCAGCGCACCAGCCCGCCTCATCACATCCACGATGATGTTGAGGCACTTGAGACCCCAGAACTCCGCCGCTGTCCACGCCATCTCGGGCTTGCCCTCGGTGCCCTCCACGCCCTCGATGAAGACGTTGAAGCCCTGACCATCGTGGACGCTGTTGGTGTCGGTCTCCTCGAACACGATGGTCACTCGCTTCCGGGCCATACGTCGGGCTCCTCGGGGTCAGGCATATTCATCTTCTTCAGCGTGTCGAGCGGAGCAAGGCCCGCAGCCCACACGGCTCCCTGCACGAAGCCGAGCCAGCGAAAGGCCTTCTCCATGCGGCCCTGGTCCACGAGCCTCACGCCCTCTTCGCAGCAGAAGAGCAGGTGGCACATCGCACGGCCCGTCTCACTCATGTAGTCGCTCAGGCTGACCGTCTCCATGGGATCCATGCGGACTACCTGGTCGTAGCCCGTCTGGGCCTTGATGGAGCTCGCGAGGGTCTCGAAGGCCATCTTCGTCTTCTCAGGTGTCATCGTTCTTCTCCCTCTTGATCGGCCCCTCGCACTGGGGCACCTTCGAGTCATCGGGCGGGATCTCCGCACCATCTTCATCAACGAACCCACCGATACCCTCGTGGTCGATCACCAGCCCTCGGCAGAGCTGACAACG
>Ga0181338_1000285_pt1 | contig 10639 bp, 24 predicted proteins | sample Sp13VDMM110SD_FD_122168 | JGI IMG/M metagenome (GOLD analysis project Ga0181338, IMG submission 122168) | Freshwater viral communities from Lake Michigan, USA - Sp13.VD.MM110.S.D | ecosystem: Environmental > Aquatic > Freshwater > Lake | place: USA: Michigan | collected 2013-04-23
ACGTGAAGCCGATCAGTTCCGTGATTTCTGGATTGCTAAGCCGGGAGCCGGTGGATGCAAACTCGACTGGCCTGCAACATGGCGGACGTGGTGTCGCAATCGACGCGGCGCGGGCAAAGTTGGAAAGCCAAACACCGGAGGACACCGACCGCAACCTGCTTCAATGGTTGATATCGTCCTTGAGCGTCGAAGCGCAGCCGCAGGTCAGCCTGACCTATCCGGCGAGCGGTGGCTACCAACGGACAGTGACGGGGTTTTCGTTTCAGGGGCTGACCGAGGGCAACCGTTCTGAGGCTCTACGAGCCGTGCAAAGCGCCATGACGCCCGCGACGGTCGAACGGTGCGAAGAACTGGTTTCCACGCTCCACGCGGTCACAGCTCACCGGAATGACAGCGATAACTCCCTCCGGCTGATTCTCAGGCTCTACAGCGATTGTCTGTCCAAGTACCCGGCAGACGTGGCCAAGGCGGTCTGCGAGCGGTTCATGTATCGCCCCGAAAAGCCCAACTTCTTCCCGACTCTGAGTGAGTTGAAAGAGGCTTGCGACAAGGGAACCCATCAACGCGAACAACTGCTGCGGAGTTTGTAATGAGAATCGTTGGCCTCAAAGAGTTTCTGCGCCTTCCGGTCGGAACCGTCTATGCCAAGTACGAGCCGTCTTACACCCAAGGACTGGAGATCAAAGGCGACAACTGCGGCGAGAGAGACTGGATTGTCCAATATCTAGACCCGATCGGTAACATGGAGCGGTCTCGCGGCTCGACAGATATGTGCGCTATGCTGGACGACCTTGAGGCCGATGCGACAACTTCGGAACCGCTGGCCTTCACCGTGATGGGACGTGACGGGTGCTTTAAGGACGATCAACTCTTTGCCGTGCTGGAGCGCCAAGATCACGAACGCCTGATTGAGCGCCTGACGTTGGCTCTAAACCAGCAAGAGCCGCCAGAAACCACCTTCTAAGGGCCTTAGTGTGAAAAGTGAGAAAGGGGGTTGACGGCCTGATTGGGCGGTGACAGATTGTCGATATGGAAACGACGAAATATCACCGCCCCGGCGTAAGGCTTGACCCGCAAGACAAGGCGCTTCTGGACAAACTAGTCCGCGTCTATGGCTCTGAGGCTCAGGCCGTTCGCGTGGCTATCAGGACGCTCGCAGAGCGGTACGGTGCCGCATGACACACGCTGTCTGTGACTGCGGCGACCATGCGTGGCGGACAGCTACGTGTGGTCTGATAGCTATCATGGACGTGGATGTAGCGCCGCGATTTGACGCTTGGCGTCTGTACGGACACCAGAAGATAAAGTCTGGCGGACGAATATACGGCCGGATTATTGCAAGTCTTGGAAAGAGGAAAGGCGGAACCGGGAAAACGGCGCTCCTAGGTCGTGTTATTTTGGGTGTCGAAGGGCTTGTCGATCACAAAGACAATGACCCAACTAACAACAGGCTTTCTAATCTGCGTCCTGTTACGATTGTTCAAAGCAATGCGAACCGTCGCGGAACATCAAAGGCTGGCGCGAAAGGCGTTACGTTCGCGAAGGGCGGCTATCAAGCGTGTTGCGCGGGTGAGTATCTGGGCCGCTTTAAAACCGCCGAGGCAGCAGCCGAAGCATACCGCATCCGCGCTATCGAGCGGTGGGGAGCGGAGTTTGTAAACACAAAGGTGACCTTCTCCGAAATGGCGAAGGCGTCTGACAAAGGGGAGAGCGAACAATGAGGTTTCTTGTTTTGGGTCTTGGCGTGTTTGTTTTTCAAGTCGAGCAGATGCCTTTTTGGACGTTGCCCGTGTGGGGTCTTTTTTGGGTGGCAGGTGTCGTCCTTGATAGTTCGGAGGAGAAGCAACGCAAATGAACGACCGTCACACTTTCACGGATCACCGTCGCCACGCAGCGATGCTGACCGATCAAGGCTCGCATCGCGGCTGGAATTTCGACAGCGCGGTTGACGATGGCCCGATGTGGCTCCGTGCGCTGGCTGAGGTTGCTCGTCCGCGAAGCATCATCATTCTGGCCATCATGGCTGGCGTTCTTTCGCTTCTTTGGATTGGATAACCAAATGACCAGAGAGAATACGGTGAATGTGCCGGTGTCGTCCGTGCAGCGGCTCATTATGGCGGCGGATTGCTATGGGGTCCGATACCTCGACAGCGACGACCTGTCCGAAGAGGCACAGGAACTTCAAGACGCAACCGAAGCAATGAAGGACGCCCTTTCCGCCGCCTCCCTCCATGAAGGGGAGGGGGAATTGCGGGACGCCATTGAAGAGGCCGTCCTGTCTGGCGATTGGATAACGAGGCGCGGTAGTCCGGCTGACGTTGCCAAGGTGATGACAGACGCCGTTCTGAAGGTCATCGCATCCACCCGTTCTGCCCCTCCCCCCTCTGTGGAAGTGGAGAGGCTGAGGGGTCTGGACGACTACCTGTTCAATCAGGCGTCCGAGGCGGAGTCGGTAGAGGGTCGAGTCATTCTGACTGAATGGGCGGATGCCATCGCCGCCCTCTCTCGTAAGCAGGAACCGGGTGTCCCTACTCCGGGAAGGTGGAGTGAGTGGCGGGGCGGTGAGAACCCGGCACCCGGCAAGAGAGTGGACACGCGCTTTCGCGGCTTCACCATTGATGATCAGCACAACGACCCGTCCAAAACATGGAATTGGAAGCACACGGGCGGCTCTGGCGACATCATCGCCTACCGCATCGTCCCTACTCCGGGTGGAGAGGGAGAATGAGGGCGCATTCCGGCGCAAGCGACTCCATACCCACCGAGGGTCACGACGCAGACGTTCTCGGTTGGACAATCTGGCGCGGTGACGGTGACGCGACCGACGTAATCCTCATCCGTGAGCGTGACCGGAGCCGGGCTTGCCTGCTGAACGGACTTTACCCAACGAGATTGGACGCCCTTGAGGCGGCGGTCGATGGCGCGTTGGCCGATCTGGACTCGGCCCGGTCGAGGGTTCGGAAGTTGAAGTCGCGCCTCCGCTACGAGGCCCGCAAGGCGAGAACTGCCGCTGAAACTGGCTCGCCGGGTACGCAGCCGGGCCTTCCCGGCGAAGTGAAACAATCCCCCGCCAACCAGGAACAAGGACAATCGGAATGAGAGGCAGCGGAAACCGAATGATGCTGGCCAGCCTGTGCGCCTCTATGGCCCTCTGCGCTGTCCCCGCATCCGCCGAAGACATGACGGAGGAGCAACGCAAGACGCCGCCGCCTGAGCCGAAGCGCAAGCCCGTGGCGGACAACCTGCCCGGTGAGACCAACCGCCAGTTTGCGGCGCGGATGAAGGCTACCGGCCAATGACCGCCCATAGCGAGCTTGTGGCCCGGCTGGAGGGGGCCTCCGAAGGGTCGAGGGAGTTGGACGTTCTGATCGGGAGCGTAAACGGCTACCGAAACCGGTTCACGGGAAGGCTTCTAAGCGAGGCGCTAGCCGACCCGGAGATGCACGACGAAGCCATGCAATGGGAGGGTGTGCCCTACTGCACCACCAGTCTCGACGCCGCCCTCGCGCTGGCAGAGCGGGTGCTGCCGGGGTGGGCCGTAACGATGGTTCACCGCCCGGCAATTCAAACGATTACGGCGACGATTTTCCCGGAAGGGGACGACTCATACGGTGCGGTCGATGACCGGGCTGGCAGGGCTTACGCGAAAACGCTCCCGCTCGCCCTCTGCGCATCCATCCTCCGCGCCACAGCGACCCAACCCTCTGACGATGGAGAGAAGACGTGACTGTGATTACCGTTGTCGTCCTTGCGATGGCCTACGCCGTGGTCGGAATGATCGTGGTCGAGAGCGCCCGCATCTGGGCAGGAATGTGGTGGATAGAACTCCGGCTTTCCACGGTCGCGTTCTGGCCCCTCATCCTTCTTGCAGCCGTTTTCGGGAGCCACAGACCATGACCGCCCCTGCAAGCCCTCCTGTAGCTGGGGTGGACGATACCGCGTTGTTCCTCGCCATTCTGGACGTTCGGCAAAAACTGTCGGACTGCCGCGAGGCGACAAAGAACTGCGGAGAACAGCCGATCAATGTAGGCCGCGTCGAGGCTTACGATTTGGCTATCTCAGCTATCACCCGCGCCCTCGCCTCTCCGGTAAGTGGTGATGGTTCATCTTCGCCCAAGAGCGAAGATACCCAGAGTGCAGCGGAACGGCTGGCGGTAGCTGAGGCCGAAATCGCTAGGCTGACAGCCGCGAACAACGACCTGCGCTCAATCCCGTGGCCGCGCGCCTATGTTCTGGAACGGGCCTCGGAATGGAAGCGTCTGCTTCGCGAGGTCAACGGCTACCTGAAGACCTGCCGGGGTTCGTGCGGGTCAGACATGGCAGGTCGAGACCACGCCATCGCCGCGTCCGACGCACTTATCGCCATGCTCGCGGAAGCTACCCCGTCCGCAGCCTCAGTCTCGCCAGTGAAGGAGGCAGGGAATGACTAGCCACAAGCCTGTCCCCGGCTATGAGCATTACCAGGTGTCAGACGCGGGCGTCTTCACCAACACCCGCACGGGGAAGACCCTGCGAGCGCACCCAACCCCGAAGGGTTACTTGACGGTCAGCCTCTACACCGGCGGGGTTGGACGGACGCTCTACGTCCACAGGGTCGTCGCAGAGGCTTTCATAGGCCCTGCAAACGGACTGTGCGTGAACCACAAAGACGGGAACAAGGCCAACAATTCGGCGGCCAATCTTGAGTGGGTAACCGTTCTAGAAAACAACCTTCACGCCATCCAAAGCGGGCTGACGCCCGCAAGCCAAGAGACGCTCGACATACTTTCAGACAAGGGCGCGTCCAGCGCGACGTTCCTGTGCGAGTCGTGCGGCGAGCCGTTCGTTGGTCGCCACATTCATCGCCGCAAGGGATGGGCGAGATATTGCTCAAATCAATGCCGCGCGATTGGCGTTCGGCGGACCAACGATAAGCAACGGCAAGCGTCGGAATGCACAAAACCCAACGGCAATAGGGAGGGAGAACAGTGAGCGGCGCGGAACTGACTTCTGCGTCTGAGGTCTGGGACTTCCTCGCCAGTGACGGCCCTATCGCGGACTGGATACGGGCCAGCACCCTCACCGACTCACAGCGCATCGGCCTCGGTTACGCCGTGGTTGCTGACCGAAAGGACCGCGCCGTCCCTATGGAGGCTGTGGCTTGGCGGGAGAAGGTGGCGGAAATGGCGTGGCGCTTCCGGGGCAACGACCGTCACGGAGGGCCGTGGTATCCAAACGCCAAGCCGACCGACAGCCCGGCAATGAGCGACTGCTTCGGTTTCGCAGACGCCATCCTCCAAGCCCTCGCCGTCATCCCCGCACCGGGGAATAAGGAGGAGGGGAGATGATGTTCGGCGATGGATTTGAGGAACGATGGTCCGCGTACCTTCTGGAGGAGAGGCTTCGCGCCGACCCAAGGGTAACGCAGGGACGGAACGACTATAATAGGCGCGTGGGTCTGGCGCGGAAGACGGCGCTGGCGATGTCAAAAGACGACGTGATCGAGGCTCTCTGCAAGCGCACTCCGGCCTACATCGTCCCCCTCCTTGAAACGGAGGACGATCGCTTCGGAAAAGGCTCGTTGGCCGAACGCTACGCGCGCACCTTTTGGAAAGACTTCGCATGACCACCCCAGACCGCGAACAGGCTTTCGTGATGAAAGCCCAGATATTAACGTGGGTCGCGACCATATGCCTAGCAACGGCATTCGGGCTTTCGGGTCTCGACCTCCTGCTGCGGGGCAGCGTTTGGTGGCCCTTCCCGGTCCTCGTTTCATTCGTGATGTTCTGGGCGGGCGCAACGGCAGCGGCACACAGTGGGACCCCCGCACCCGTCAGTACCAATGAGGTGGGAGATTAGAAAGGCCACCACCAAACGCGGTTTTGGCTTTCCGCAATAGCGACGACCGCTGACTTCTGAATATTGCAGACGCGCAAGTCCCCGTCTTGAGCGACAATAGCGCGGCCTAGATCACCAACGGTCTGAGCCGTGCTAACGTCCACAGTCGAGACGCAAGGGGCTTTCAAGCTCTCCGGAATGACGACGTTAGCGGCCCCGCCGCACCCGCTCAAGGTCGCGCCCAAAGTTGTCAGGCAGGCGAGCATCAGCACCTTCGATTTCGTCAACGGCTTGTTCCTTCTTCTTTTGGTCGTCGCGGATGACAGGGGTTTCCGCCGCTACCCTGTCTAACTGCTTTCCAACCGAACCGGCTACCTTCGCCTCGTTGCGATCGGAAGGTTTGTTGCACATGGTCAGGACCGCCAGCACAAAGCACAGCACAACCACGATTGCGCCGATCTGGACGAAGCGGGTCGATGCTTTGTCTAAACCGAACATCACGCTTTCCCATACAGAGCGGCTTCAGCAGCGCGGCGACGGGTCAGGCCCTTCATGGTCTTTCCGTCGTTCTTGTCCCAACGGCTGAACTGGTCCTTAGCGCCAACGTAGTTTCCAGCCTTGTGAAGCCGGAGCAGCGTACTGTCGTTCAGCGCCGCCAAGCCCACATTGTAGGCAAACGACACCAGAGCGTCGAACTGGCTTTGCGTCGTCACGGGAGCCATCAGGGCTACAGCCTTTTCAAACCGCGCCAGATCAGCAGCGAACCGCGCATCAGCCTGCGCTTGGGTCCAGACCACACCCTTTGCGATACCGGGGCCAGTCGAACCCCAGCCAATCGTCCAAGGCTTGCCATCGACGGAGCCGGGGTCTGGGTAGGCTGTCAGCTTGCACGATTCAAACGAGTGAAAGAGCGCAATGCCTTCAGGACTAACCCGCTTGGCCGTAGAGGGGGCCGTGGGGGCCAAAGCCGCGTTTATGGCGTCAACGTCGGCCTGAGTAAGCGGAGCGCCCTTGATGGCCCTTACAGCGTCGAACAGAGCCTTCATTGCGTCGTTCCTGCGTTCACTTGCGCTACATCCACATCACGACGAGCGCGGGCGGTGTTGATGGCCTCGATTGCCTTGGCCCCGTAGAGAGTCGCCACGCCGAGGAAGTAGGCTCCGGCGAAGATAGCCCCATCGTTCCCGTTCTCAACCTTGCTGGCGATGACTACGGTAGCATGAGCTGCGGCGTAGGACGTGGCAATGATGGCGAAGGGCCGGGCAAGGTCGCCAATGAACGCCTTGACCCTTTCCGACGTGGGGACGGGCGGAACCTCAACGGGCGTTACAGGCGTATCAGTCACGACAACCCTAGAGCCGCTGAGATTTTCGGAAGCAGCAACGTCAGGACCGCGCCTGCGCCAACCGCCATGCCCATCTGCCACCGCTGGACCTTCATCACCGCGTCTAGCCGCTCCTCTAGCTTGTCAACACGCTCAGTCAGGTGCTTCAGATCGTTTGCAACCACGCCCAGCGTCGGGCCGCTCATTGGAAAGCATCCGGCACAGGATGCGAACCCCTGCGATCAGACAGACGAACGCGAAGCCTATCCAGACCATGACCCACCCCGACACACCCAAGGGCCAGAAGTTGAACGATGAAAAACGCATTGACGGCAACGACATACATATACAGACCATGCTGCGTCAGCCCGCCCAACTTCCACATGGAAATCACGACTGCATGTAGCATAAGTTGCGCGACAAGGCTTCCCACAACCACAACCTTCCACGGCTCCCGGTTTTTCTGCCACGCCCGGTAGATCATTGCGGCGAGGAAGAAGTCGAGTACGGGAGACGACAGAATAACGTCGGGAAAGCGGTACAGCATCACCAGCAGGTTGTTGATGACGAACACGACGGCTAACAGCGCGCTAACACCCATCAAGTCCGCGTATTTGTCCGGCCTCGACTTGTAGGCCAGAAAACTGACCGCGAAGACCGCAACCGTCGCGACAAGATAGAGCAGCATCATGGCTTGATCGGCTCATCAGGGTCGGTCACAGGCGGCTTGTCGTTTCCGCCGGAGAAAGCCACCACGTTGCCATCATTGGCCACGCTGGCGATGTAAGCGGCCTCCGCAGCGCCTAGAGCGTCATGCAGAGCGCGGGTCTTTTGAACGACAACCCGCGCCGCTTGCTTGGCTTCCTTGGCCGCGTCCTCAAGGTCTGTGACGGCTTGGCCGATGGCGTCGATATGCTCTTGCGCGGTCATTTTGCACGGTCCTTACGAGCAGCCAAAGCCGCTTCTGGGTCAAGCTCAGGCTCATCCGTCTGCGGAATGTCCCACGGCACATTGAGCGCCGTAGCGACAATGGCCACATCATCGAACGCCGTCAGCCCGTTAGCCTTCAGATGGCTATCAAGGGCTTTCTGAAGGGCCGCTACAGCCTGTTCATTCAGTTTCGGACTAATCGTCTTCATGGCAATCCTTGAGGTTAGGCGACCGTAACAACAGCCGTCCAAGTGGTTGAGCCGTTCGTGTTCACATACATACGGTCGTTAATGCCCGAGCCGTCAGAACGAAGATACAGTGACCCCTTGGCCGCTGACAAGGTTGGGGCGCCTGAGCCACCGAAAACACCGAAGTTGGCAGTCGAGAAGAACATAAGCCCAAGGCTTGCCGTTCCGCCAGCAGGAATAGCCGTCGCTGCGTGAGCGAGGAAATACCCACGCGCCGTAACATCGCCAGTCGTTTGACCGATACGGAACCGCTCAACGGAGGAGTTGTAGAAGATGACAGGACCACCAACCGTCAGGTTTGCCGTTCCATAGGTCAGTTGCGCGCCAAGTGTATCGTCCAGCTTGGCGGATGCCGTCGTGCCAACACCGTAAAAGCGGTTGGACGCCCGAACATCTCCGGTCACACTCAGTTTGTCAGTGTCGGTCGTGTTGCCAATGCTGACGTTGCGGGTCGAGAAGACGCGGATAGCTTCGGTTCCGCTGGTCGAGAAGGCGAGCGTGTTAGCCGCAGGTGACCACATGCCCACATCAAGGTCACCGATGAAGCTGAACGCAGGCGCAGCCGCCGACCCAAGCGCCGCCGAAACTTGGCCCGTCTTCGTAACCGAAAACAGATTAACGCCACCAACCGCCGCATTGATGAGGTTAGCCGTCGCGCCCGACGCCGTGTTGGTGATGGCGATATTGAGCGCGTTAGGATTGCCCGAGGTGTTCCAGGTTCCCGTCAGGCTGATACCTGCCGAGGCGTTGGAGCCGGTCAGCGAATAGCCGGTGATGGTGTGGCCCGCGATGTTGGCCCCGATGGTCTGGGCAATCGTGCCGCCCGTCTCAAACCCGACCCGGATGACCTCTGACCCACTGGAGCGATCATACAGCTCCAGAATGTTGGTGATTGCCGAGAAGGCGTTGGTAATCATCATCACCTTGGCGGGCGTAGGGGTCTGCCCGACGTTGGTGAAATGCAGCGGAACGCCGTTGGCCGATGCCTTGATGTAAGGCGTGACCTGAAGCGACGTAGCCGAGAAGTTGCCTTCAAACTCAAAGCGGTTGCCGTCCGAAATGAACGTCATCGCCGCATTGCTCTCAAACGACGTGCGGTTAGACCCGAAACCCCGGAGAACAGCAGCGGTCTGGCCTGCGTCTTCCCAATACCAGCGGAAGACCTGAGAGGCGAAGGTGCTGCTAGACCCTTCTCGGCTGGTAAGCGCCATCTCCCCGCCGTTACCGACAAGAGCAATCCCGCCGTAGCTGGATGCCACGCCGTTGGAGATAACCACTTCGCCCGACTTGAGGACGCTTTAAACTGAAGTTCCGGCAATCTGGTAATCAACGAACCGAGACGTAGCGCCCGAGGCCGTCGAGGTGATGTTGAGCTTGGTAGCGGTAAAGACCGTGTCCGGCTCATTCCACGTCTGCGTGGCTTGAATGAGCGGAGTTGAGGCAACGACGGTTCCGCCCGCAAGGCTGATCGTGGTCGTTCCCGAGATTGTTCCGCCGGTAATAGCTACCGCATTCGCGTTCTGCGTCGCCATCGTACCGAGGCCAAGCCCGGTCTGGACATAGGCAAGCAGGATAGACGCCGTTACCGTCTTGAGCGGCCCCGTAGAGCGCCAAGTGGCGATCAGGTCCGTGCCTACGACCGTGGATTCAGTTGCGAGTTCGGCGTAAGTCTTGCGCGGAGGCGTCGTCATTTCGTGACCTAGAACTTGATGATGAACAGCAGCGCAATGTTGCGCGGGCGGGTTTCGGTGCCTCCGGTCGATGCAGAATCATAGGCCGTGATCGACTCACCAGCGGTGTTGCCGGTCGTGGTCAGACCCGACGCCGTGTCATTCGTGGATGCTGGCGGCGTGATGGAGTGAACGTGCGCCTCAAACTCATCCGCCTGCGCCGAACCGAACACGCGGGCCGGATCAATACCCCGGCTGTTGTCCCAGCCACGGGCAAACTCACCGCGCATGTCGGGCAAGTTGAAGGTGGTAGAGCCGTCGCCGGGACCGAACACCGTACTAATGGCGGTAAACAGCGCCGCATAGGTCGTGCGAGACACAGCCGCGCCGTTGCACTCAAGCCAGCCGGTCGGGACGGAGTTAGCCCCGTACATCGTGATAGAGCCGACAGGAACCGCAGCAGCCCACGTCCCCGCCGCGCTAAGGAACTTCGCCGCAGCCGTGTCGCCAGCAGCCGGGGCAGGCACCAAGCCCTTTGTTCCGCCCGACCCGCTATCGCCCACAACCGCGTCAAGAATGGTCGTGGCCTGCGTAGCGGTCAGGTCTTCAGGAACACCCGTCCCCGCCGTAACCCGACCCTTGATCGTCAG
>Ga0181338_1000286_pt1 | contig 10581 bp, 17 predicted proteins | sample Sp13VDMM110SD_FD_122168 | JGI IMG/M metagenome (GOLD analysis project Ga0181338, IMG submission 122168) | Freshwater viral communities from Lake Michigan, USA - Sp13.VD.MM110.S.D | ecosystem: Environmental > Aquatic > Freshwater > Lake | place: USA: Michigan | collected 2013-04-23
AACACAATGTCAAACCCGTCTTTATGTTCGGTGCGGATGGTTTCCCAATAGGTAAGCATTCGTTTTCTCCTTAGCCCGAAGGGCAACAGTTCAGAATTCGTCGGCGGCATCTTCCAGGGCAGTCACCAGCCCGTCGAAATCCTCATTCGGCCCCAGCATCCCGGCCAGGGCATAGACCACCTCGCGGGGGTATTCCTCGGAGAGATTGTCCAGATAGGCGCGGCGGTTCTCAAAACCGTTTGCTTGGTAGTCGTTCATACGTTTCCTTGGTGAGCGGGCGGCATGCCCCCATAGGCCCCAGCAGAGCCTATAGGTGCCGGTCAACCCTGCCCCAGCATACGGGCGCAGGCGTTGTCATAAATTTCGCGTCCGTTTTCGCTCAGGGTGTCCACGCTGAGAATTGGCGAGGGCCTGAAATAGCGGGACATTTTGGAAAGGCGGGCATATTCGCGGGACCATTGGCCCCCGTGGCAGTGGGAGAGGGCCAGATACCATGCTTCAGCAATGTCGAAACGATCAAAATACATTTTTCACCTCAAAAGATTAGGACGTTCAGACCCTGGCAGACAAGGGCAAAGAATGCCCCGGCCAGGATCACGGCCACCAAAATATCTAGCAGTCGGTCACGCATCGGGCACCCCATATGCGGATTCGATCAGGCGGTTTGAATGGGCGCAGACTAGGGGCTCTCCCTCCCAATGGACGAAAACATCAACGGGTGTCCAGTCTCGCGCATAGTGCGGATCGCGCATCGCCCGCAGAATCTGGCGGAAGTTTTCCCGGGCGGCAGTGGCATCGATGCACTCACCGTCGGCCATTAGGAGGGCGCACGGGTAACCACCGGGCCATGCCCAGCCCCCGGAGCGAACGAAAGATTTAATGTCGGAAGTTTTCATTGTGTGCCTTTTAGAGTGTCACGCGGTCAGCCAGGGCGTCGCTGATTTGGCCGGTACGGTGTAGGTGGTCAACAAAGTCAACGAACGAGCAGCGCACAGTGGCACAGTGGCGATTCTGCGGAGCGGTCAGGATTCCAGCGGCGCGGGCTTGTTCTGCTAGGTGAGGGTGAGCGGACCAGAATTCAGCGCGGATCTGCTTTTGGGTGGTGAACATGATTATTCGTTTTCCTTAAATTACGCTGAAAATTTGATGTCAATGACACGTTTACGGGTGCCATGCGCGGGAAACCCTACGATCACTTCACGCTGACGCTGGCACAGTTGACAGGTAGCGCACGAAATATCATCGCGCTGGGTGGCAGGGCAGACAATCACTTTCCTGCCAGCAGGGGTGACAGTATTCTGATTCTGGGTTGACGGCAAAACCACCACGACGGGGCCAGCGTTGGTTTCTGCCAGTGTGTCGGCATCGGCAAGATCGTTAGCCGAAAGATTGACAGTAAACCCCCATGCGTTCGCGTGTCTAATCCATTCGATGGATTCAGCATCGCGATAATGAGAATAGGTGAAACCACGTTTCCCAATATTGGCATGAACTAACTTGCCCAATGCCAAGGGGTCGATAGTGAACCCGTCACCGGGCAGGTCCCCTGCTTGATTGTGGCGCCACAATTGCCCGTCGGGCAGGTCGGAAATAGACTGATTGAAAGTGTCCCAGTCACTGCCACGATTACCCGCCGAAACAGCCGCCCAGTGCAGGGCCAAGGGTCCAGACGCAGCGTAGCATCCTTCACGCATCGCGCAATTTACCGGGCAGGTATCGCGACTCGTCGTGCTAACGGGTATCGGCCCTGTTTTGACGTTCGCTGATTTTGGGGTCAGGTGTATGTGTGTCATGGTTCGCCCCTTAGTTGAAACAGCATTCGGCATAGGGCTCTGCGAGCGCGAGCGCAGCAGTGTCCTCATCCAGCGAGCGGTAACGCTTGCAGAGAACTGCAATCTCGCCGATAAAATTGTCGGCCTCATCCCCCTGCATGAAAATTCCATCCACGCCGGGTGCGTCGATCGCGACCGTAGGAAAACGGGAGTCGATATCGACCGTGACCCCGCTAGCGCGGCATCGCGCAGCAGCAGCACGAATGAATTTTGTGGCTTTCGTCATAGTGTGCTTTCTGTAGTGGTTTGCGATGGTCTGGCCCATCCTAGAACCCCCATAGGGGGCTCGGTGGATAGGTCAGCGAGTCCGAATCAGAGCCATTACGTCATAGCCCCGTAGAGTCACCCGATAGAACCCTTGGCCGACAATTTCGCATTCTCGGCGGCGGCGGGCAGCGCGCAAAATAGCGGCGGTCTTAGAGCGGGTGTCAGGGCTGAACTTTTCAGCGCCAATGCCCCAGCGGTACCAAGTGAAAAGGGGGATAGGTTTCATTGTTTGCTCTCCTTAGGTGGTGGGGGTTGCGATCAAAGGGCTTTCAATTCTTCCCGTGCATCATCCAGGCACAGGCGGATTTCGTTCAGGCGGGCCCAGTCGCCATCACGAAACGCTTCTGCGTCCGCCTCGCGCAAAGCAAGAATGAAACGCTGAAGTGATGCGCGGCGGGCTTGAGTGATAGGTGTCATATGAGGGCTCCAACAGGGGTTGCGATGCCATCCTATATGCACCACCCATGCCAGCCACTTATCCACAGTTTGCCCCCAGAAAAGTGACAATTCCAGTCACTTTGCGGCGGTGCAGCGTGACCAAAATTGTCACCAGCCACTAATATTGTCACCACAACGACGGATCTCGGCAGGCCACCAGGCCGCAGGCGTGAGCGCCAGCGAACAGCAGGCATTGCATATTCCTCCCCCGTTCCCCTATACTGGATGAAACCACAGTAGAGAACAAACCATATGGCAACCAGGAAACAGATCAGGGAAGGCCTCGAGACGATACCGATGGAAGCCATCCTCGGAGCGCAGGTTACCAAGCAACTAACACACAAGCAGAGAGAGTTCGCAAGGGGAGTCGCTCAGGGAAAGACCAAGGCGCAAGCGTATAGGGAAAGTTACGACGTCACCAGTAAATACACGATGGCGAGCAAACCCTACGAATTGGCGCGGGACGAGAGGATACAGAGGGAGATCGAAGCCTACACGCTGGCGATAGAGGCTGCGAAACATCGAACTCCCGCCGCGCTGAGGGATCTAGTGATACAGAGCCTAGTATCTGTAGTGATAGACCCCGATGCAAAGCAGAGTGTGCGCGTCGCAGCAGCGAAAGTATTGGGAACCGTCACGGAGGTTGCCGCATTCACTGAACGGAAGGAAGTGCGAACCATAACCAGCAGCGCAGATACCCGCGCCAAAATTATGGGGGAACTGCGCCAACTCATGAGCGCACAGGCAGACGACGCGACCGTGATCGAGAGCCAAGCCGCTGAGTTGCTGGCCGAGCTGGAGGAACCCCACCCACCCGCCACCCCCCAAGCTGGCGATGAGGAGTCCCAAATTTCTATACATAGTACTCCGCATGAACCACCCCCTCCTTTGGCGGAACCCCCCCATACCAACTAACTTTGCAACTCACCAAAAATATTTTGCAAAAATTTTTCCGTTTCCAGGCCATTAAAATTAACGGCACCAAAAAATTTTCAGCCGTTAAAATTAACGGAAGTAAAGTAAAACTTTAGCAAAGTAACGTAAGTCGTTGATTTGTATGACTATTTTGGAAACGCGCAAGGTTCACTGGAAGAAGCGGATCGTCCAGAGTGAACTGAGAAAAGTTAGGAGTTCGTTTGAAGAGGTGATGGGGCTTGGTATGACTGAGGCACAGAGAGAGGTTTTTTTGGTGATTGATGAGTTCTGGAAGAAGTTTGGCTACGGTCCTTCTATCTATGAGATTGCTTACGTGCGTGGAAAGATGGGTATTGGAAACACGCACAAGATTGTGAAGAAGCTGGTTGACCTTGGGGCTTTGAAAATGATCAAGGGCGAGCCAAGGTCGATCCGTCCCGTCTACGTTAACTTTAAAAACTTGGAATGAAGCTGGACGATTTGGTAAACAGCTTGAGTCCTGGGGATCAGGAGAAGCTGCTGGCTCAGGTTGCTGAGTACAAGGATGCTTTGGACAGGGAGAAGTGTCAGACGAGCTTCATGTCATACGTGAAGAAGATGTGGCCGGGGTTTATTCATGGCCGACATCACGCGTTGATGGCTAAGAAGTTTGAGGACATTGCTGAAGGACGGCTGAAGAGGCTGATTATTTGCCTTCCTCCTAGACACTCGAAGTCTGAGATGGGGTCTTACCTGTTCCCGTCATGGTTTTTGGGGAAATACCCCGGCAAAAAGGTGATGCAGGCGTCGAACACAGGCGAACTGGCTGTCGGTTTTGGCCGGAAAGTGCGAAATTTGGTGATGAGCGAGGAGTACCAAGGGGTATTTCCTGGCGTAAATTTGCGTCAAGACTCCAAAGCAGCCGGTCGATGGGCTACTAACAAGAATGGCGAGTACTTTGCTATTGGTGTTGGCGGAACAATGACGGGTCGCGGCGCTGATTTGTGCATCATTGACGATCCTCATACGGAAGGTGAGGCGGCTTTGGCTGCTTATGACGCTTCTATCTACGATAAGACGTATGAGTGGTACACATCCGGCCCGAGACAGCGACTTCAGCCGAATGGAGCCATCGTTATCATCGCTACGAGGTGGGGCCAGAAGGATTTGATCGGGCGAGTCCTGAAAGACGCTGCCGAAAGAGGTAAAGAAAACGAGTGGGAGGTCATAGAGTTACCGGCAATCATGCCTTCTGGTAAATCTTTGTGGCCTGAGTTCTGGACACTGACGGAATTGGAGGCTCTCAAGGAAGAGCTACCCCCGGCAAAGTGGAATGCTCAGTACCAACAGAACCCTACTGGCGAAGAAGGCGCAATTGTTAAGCGCGAGTGGTGGCAAGTCTGGGAAAACGACAATCCGCCGAACTGCCAGTTCTTGATTCAGTCATGGGACACGGCGTTTACTAAAAACGAGCGTAGCGACTACTCAGCCTGTACGACTTGGGGTGTGTTTAACCTAAACGAAGACGAGAATGACGTTAATGTCATCCTGCTGGACGCATTTCAGAAGCGGATGGAGTTTCCTGAGCTTAAGCAACGAGCCTTTGAACACTACAAAGAGTGGGAACCTGATGCTTTTGTAGTTGAGGCTAAAGCTGCTGGCGCTCCGTTAATATTTGAACTACGAGCTATGGGTATTGTGGTGAGCGAATACACACCAAGTCGTGGCAACGACAAATTTGTGCGTATAAACTCCGTAGCTGACTTGTTTAGGTCGGGTAAAGTATGGGCACCAGACACCCGTTGGGCGCGAGAAGTGGTTGAAAACATGGCCGCGTTCCCGAATGGTGATCACGACGATCTGACAGACAGCGCTGTGCAAGCTTTAATTCGTTTCCGGCAAGGCGGTTTTCTCAGGCTCCAGTCGGACGAGCAAGAAGAGCCCATGCGCTTTAAGCAAAGACACGCTTACTACTGAAGGTAAAAAATGGCGACCAATATTGACAAAGCTGCCCTCCCCTACGATCCCGAGTTGGACGCCGAAGGGCCTGCCATCGAGATTGACATTGAAAACCCAGACGATGTTGAGATTGGTATTGATGGCGTTGTCATTGACCTGATGCCTGACCAAGAAGAAGATGACTTTGACGCCAACCTTGCGGAGTTCATGGATGACTCTGCTCTTCAAAGCATTGCTTCTGACTTGATTGACCTTGTAGACGCTGACATTAACAGCCGCAAAGACTGGGTTGACTCTTTTGTTAAGGGCCTGGAAGTCCTTGGGATGAAGTATGAGGAGCGCACTGAGCCTTGGTCTGGGGCTTGTGGCGTTTACTCAACCCTGCTGACTGAGGCAGCGATCCGCTTCCAAGCGGAGATGATTACGGAAACCTTCCCTGCACAGGGACCAGTCAAGACCCAGATTATGGGTGCCATTGACAAGATGAAGGAAGAGGCAGCAGATCGTGTCCGGGAAGACATGAACTACAAGCTGACCGACGAGATGATTGAGTACCGCCCAGAGCATGAGCGGATGCTGTACTCCCTTGGTTTGACTGGTGCCGCGTTCAAGAAGGTCTACTACGACCCGGCAATCGGCAGGCAGACGGCGATCTTCCTCCCGGCTGAAGATATTGTGATGCCTTACGGGGCGTCTAATATTTACAACGCCGAGCGTGTCACCCATGTGATGCGCAAAACTCCCAACGAGGTCAAGAAACTTCAGGTTGCTGGCTTCTACCGTGACATTGACCTTGGCGACCCAGTTCATATCTTCACGGACGTTGAGAAGAAGAAAGCCGAAGAGCAAGGCTACAGTTTGACGGATGATGATCGGTTCCAGTTCTTGGAGATTCACGTTGATTACGACCTTCCCGGATTTGAAGACAAGGACGGAATCGGCCTTCCTTACGTCATTACCATCGAGCGCGGTACGCAAAACGTGCTGGCTGTGCGGCGGAACTGGGAAGAAGGCGACAAGAAAAAGCTCAAGCGTCAACACTTCGTCCAGTACACCTACATCCCCGGCTTTGGGGCTTATGGCCTTGGTCTAATTCACCTAATCGGTGGTTACGCCCGTGCTGGTACAAGCCTGATTCGCCAACTGGTTGATGCAGGTTCTTTGAGTAACCTGCCGGGTGGCTTGAAGAGCCGTGGCCTGCGGATCAAGGGCGATGACACCCCCATCGCTCCGGGTGAGTTCCGGGACGTTGATGTCCCCTCCGGGACCGTGCGCGACAACATCATGCCGCTCCCGTACAAGGAGCCAAGCCAGACCCTACTTGCTCTTCTTAATCAGATCACTGAGGAAGGCCGCAGGCTGGGTGCCATCGCTGATATGAAGATTAGCGATATGAGCGCTCAAGCTCCTGTCGGCACAACCCTGGCTTTGCTTGAAAGAACTCTCAAGACGATGAGCGCGGTTCAAGCCCGTGTTCACGCCAGTCTGCGGATGGAGTTCAAACTTCTCAAAGCAATCATTCGGGACTTTGCGCCTACCGAGTATTCATACGACCCCACTGGGGCGGATCGGTCTGCCAAACAGGCTGACTATGACTTGGTTGAGGTTATCCCGGTTAGTGACCCTAACGCTGCAACTATGGCGCAGCGAATCATGCAGTACCAAGCGGCTATTCAATTGGCCCAAGGTGCCCCGCAGATTTACAACCTGCCGAAGCTGCACAAGCAGATGTTGGAAGTTCTTGGTATTAAGAATGCGGAAGAGCTTATCCCGACCGAAGATGACCAAAAGCCGCGTGATCCTATCTCGGAGAACATGAGCTTCTTGACGGGTAAGCCCACCAAGGCGTTTATTTATCAGGATCACGACGCCCACATTGCTACCCACATGGCGATGATGCAAGACCCGATGGTGATGCAAACCATTGGACAAAACCCGATGGCTCAGCAGATGCAAGGTGCAATCATGGCGCACGTTGCTGAACACATGGCGTTTGGTTATCGCGTCAAAGTTGAAGAACAGCTCGGCGTTCCTCTGCCTGCTCCTGATGTTGAGATGCCGGAAGAGATGGAAGTGCAGCTTTCTCGCTTGGTTGCCCGTGCAGCCCAGCAACTGATGCAGACCAATCAATCTCAAGCACAACAACAGCAAGCCCAGCAACAGGCGCAGAACCCTGAGTTGCAGATGAAGCAGCAAGAGCTTCAGCTTAAGGCTCAAGAGCTTCAGCGTAAGGAAGCGGATAGCCAGCGTGACTTCCAGATCGCTCAGCAAAAACTGCAACTTGAAACGCAGCGTTTGCAAGTTGATGCCCAGAAGGAAGCTGCTCGTTTGCAGAACCAAGCCCAACAGAGTAACGCCAAAATTAACGCTCAAAGCAACCAAGCTCAGCAAAAGCTTCGGGCTGAAATGGTCAAACAACTGCGTAAACAATAATGGAAAAGTATTTCAACCTCATCCTCAAGGATATTGAGGAACGCCGTCTTTATATAGCAAGAGCGCTATATGAGGGGGCTGCTAAGGACTATGCCGAATATCGGCATGGATGCGGCGAGATTCGAGGTCTATCGCTGGCGTATGAAACTGTAAATGACCTCTTGCGTAAACTTGAAAGTGATGACGATGAGTGAAATCCTGATCGCGGCTGCGGAAAACGCCGTGCCTACCACCCTCCCCGCTACTGCGGAGGAAAAAGCCAAGCAACTGCCGGAACCGGTTACGTACCACCTTCTCTGTGCGCTCCCAGAGATTGATGACACGTATGAAAGCGGTCTGGTCAAGGCGGGGCAAACGCTTCATTTTGAAGAGTTGCTGTCTCCTGTCCTGTTCGTGGTGAAGATGGGACCGGATGCCTATGGCGACAAAGCTAGGTTTCCCAGTGGTCCGTCTTGCAAGGTAGGTGATTTCGTCCTTGTTCGGCCCAATACCGGCACCCGCCTGAAGATTCATGGCCGGGAATTCCGCATCATCAATGATGATTCTGTGGAAGCTGTTGTTGAAGACCCCCGTGGTATTGGCCGCGTCTAAGGAGTAACTCATGGCTGAGTTTGAAAAGACAGAATTTCGTTTCCCCGACGAAAACAATGAAGTTCAACCCGGCGCTGTAAATGCAGCAGACGAAGTTGAAATTGAGGTTGTTGACGATACCCCGGAAGCTGACAAGGGCCGCAAGCCCATGAAAGAAGCCCCGGCAGAAGTTACTGAAGACGAACTTGAGCAGTATTCCGAAGGTGTCAAGAAGCGTATTCAGCACTTTAGCAAGGGGTATCACGAAGAGCGCAGGGCAAAAGAAACCGCACTGCGTGAACGTGAAGAAGCAATTGCACTAGCTCAGAATGTCATTGCGGAGAACAAGAAACTCCAAGGCAGTCTGGGTGAAGGACAAGCTGCGCTGCTTGAACAAGCTAAACGAGTTGTCAGTAACGAGGTTGAAGACGCTAAGCGCCAATATAAAACGGCGTATGAAGCGGGTGATTCCGATGCTCTCGTTGCTGCGCAAGAGGCACTTACTACTGCCAAAATTAGGGCAGATCGTGTAAATAATTTCAAAGCCCCTGTACAACAGCAAGAAACTGTAGTACAACCCGCATATCAGCCGTCACAGGCTGCTGCGGAACCCCGCGTAGATACTAAAGCCAAAGCGTGGCAAGAAGCCAATTCTTGGTTTGGTAGCGACGAGGAAATGACCGCTGTGGCCCTAACGGTTCATAAAAAACTTGTGGAAGGTGGTGTTGACCCGACGAGTGATGAGTACTACGAGAAGATTAATTCCCGTGTACACCAGCTTTTCCCTGATGCGTTCCCTCAAGGAAAAACCAAAAAATCCCAAGTCGTGGCCTCCGCAACTCGCAGCACAGCGCCCAGAAAGATCGTGCTGACACAAACCCAAGTATCTATCGCCAAGCGGCTAGGTGTTCCTCTGGAACTCTATGCTAAGCAGGTTGCTGAACAAATGAGGAAATGAAAATGGCTGAACGTAATCCCCGTGAACTTGACACCCGTGTTAAGACTGAGCGCCAGAAAAACTGGATGCCTCCGCAGCTTCTGCCTGACCCCCATCCCGAAGAAGGCTATTCCTTCCGGTGGATTCGCGTCAGCACGCTGGGTAACGACGACCCCATGAACATTTCCTCTAAGCTCCGTGAAGGATGGGAGCCGGTCAAGGCTTCCGAGCATCCCGAAATCCAATTGATGGGCAGCGGCAAGAATCGCTACCCAGATAGTATTGAGATTGGTGGACTGATCCTTTGTAAAATGCCGAAAGAATTTACCAGCCAGCGCGATGCCTTTTATCGGCAGCAAGCGGAAGGTCAGATGCAATCGGTAGATAACAACTTCATGCGCGAGAGCGATCCCCGTATGCCTATGTTCCGTGACAGGCAGACCAAGGTTACGTTCGGACGCGGTTCTTAAATCCCAAAAGGAGTCATCATGGCTATCACTAGCTCTCCCTATGGCCTCAAGCCGGTCAATTTGATCGGTGGTCAGGTCTTCGCGGGCGCCTTCCGCGAGTACAAGCTCTCCACGAACAACACGACCGCGATGTTTGCGGGCGATGTCATTCAACTCTCCGCTGCTGGTAACCCGCAGCCTCTGACCGCTACCCCGGTCGGCGGCACGCAAACGGGTATCGTTGGTGTGTGCGTTGGTGTTCGTTACGTCACCCCTGGCCTGAACCAGCCGCAGTACGCTCAGTATTGCCCCGCTGGCGCTATCACCGCTGGTTACACCGATGTGTATATCCGCGTGACGGAAGACCCGGATGCGCTGTTCACGGTCCAAGGTTCGGCTGCTTTCGGCACGCTGACCAACGGTGCTGCTGGCGCTGTCGGCAAGAACGCCGCTCTTGGCAACTTTGGTGGCAACACGCTGACCGGCAACTCGACGATTAACCTCGTTGTTGGTGTCAATGGCGGCTCGCTGGTTAACACCGGCACTGTGGCTATGCGGATTGTCGATTACGTTGAGGACACTGCTCTCGACGCTTTCCCCGACATCATCGTCAAGTTTAACTTTGGCGTGCATTCCTACTACCTCGCCAGTGGCAACACCGGTACCTAAGGAGTAAATCATGGCTATTTCACGTTCACAACTGCTGAAAGAACTCCTCCCGGGGCTTAACGCTCTGTTCGGTATGGAGTACAAGCGCTACGGCGAAGAGCACAAGGAAATCTACGACACGGAGACTTCTGAG
>Ga0181338_1000292_pt1 | contig 10407 bp, 11 predicted proteins | sample Sp13VDMM110SD_FD_122168 | JGI IMG/M metagenome (GOLD analysis project Ga0181338, IMG submission 122168) | Freshwater viral communities from Lake Michigan, USA - Sp13.VD.MM110.S.D | ecosystem: Environmental > Aquatic > Freshwater > Lake | place: USA: Michigan | collected 2013-04-23
TAAGTGCCTCGTTTAGATCTAAATCCAACAATGCACTATTTATATCTCCAGTCAGACATGCTCGTCAACTGAATACGGGACTATTGTCAACCGCTATCTACGAAGATCTCTTTGGTTTGAGACTAAACTTTCATAGTCAAGTGACAATATCTCGGCATAGTCAGGGTCTACAACGTATTCGCCATCGCCAGGATGGTGCCCGCCGCTAAGCTCGACTGGCAATGCCTCGAAACTATGACTCGAATGCTCAGCCGCATCTCTCGTGGTTAACATTTCAGCGATGTCCACCATGCTCCAGCCATCGTTATTGGGTTCTTCAGGATTCATCTTTAGCCTCACCTATTCCAACAATGAACTTAGCAACTTTAATCGCATCTTGCACGCTAAGCTTAGCAACAGTCCTTCGCTGGATGCCATGTCGCTCTGAGAACACAACCAACACTGTCGTATCTGCCAACCTGATGATATCCAAACTTTCTTTATCACTTAATGGAATCTGTAACATTTCGTCAGCGTTTCTCATTGATACTCCCTGAGATGATTAATGCGTAATATTTGCAATACCTAAACATAGATCTGCATGACCATCTGCGTATCGCTACGGCTTATATCCCAAACTGAACTCATCAATACTCTCGGGCATAACCTCAAGCTCTTGTAAGGAAATTTCAGCCGTTTTCGCATCAAAATCTGAACCACTCTTATAGCGGATGGGCAGACAATTATTGAGCAGCCATGCACGGCCTGGTACTCTAGTAGCGAACTGAAAAGGCCCAACGCCTACCAGGCCTCCGGCTATAGCCGCGCCAACTGATGTGCCAACAAGCCCGCTGGCAAGCGTACCTGCAGCGAACGCCGTCGCCGCTTGGGCTGGACCGCCGCCAATAGCAGGATTTCTGGAAGCGTCTAAGTTTCCTATGTTTATGTTTGTAAATTGAACAACTAAAATATCACGCCGTGGGCTAGACCTGCCACTACCGAACAGTGCGCTCGACGCACTATCCAACGCTCCTCCATCCCCAAAACCCTTGTTGCCATGCAGCGTAAACATAATCCAGTCATAGAAATCGGCATCAAACATTGAAGCCGCACGCTCAAAGGTAACAGATCCAACGGACCCGCCTTTGACCACATTTCGATTATACAAAAATGTGCCATCCTTGAACGACTCGACCTCCGCACTTATCTGCGGTGCTGTAATTTTCGAGAATCCAAATAATGGATTAAATACAGGCAAGCCCTCCCCCATTCGAGCCGCATCGAAGGCCCAAAAAAGGTGACTCTGCAAAAAATCCGTTAAACGAGTTCTTGACACGCCAAGAGCGTACCAAAAACAGCTCCAACTGGCCAATGCATAATCGGACCAAAGGATCAAGAACGACCAGCGACGCTTAAGGCGAAGGAGGCGGCTCTTCAACGTTGAAGTATTCAATAGCTAATTCAATCTCCTGAATCGAAACCTCACTACCAGTGGCTTCCAAATCCGATGAGACTTTAGTCCTCGTTGGAAATGCATTGTAACATGCATAAACAATGGACCCAGCTTCCCTTACTGTCATCGTCGTGTTCGGCTGGGCTGTAGTAGAAGTTGCAGGTTTCGAATCGCGATGGACATGAACAATACGCAAATCGGCGCGATATTCAGCATTGCCCTCGATAACGTCTTTCATCCATCCCCAAAAAGTACCATCATTCAAAGCCACGCCACGCGAGAGCGTTACGTTGCCGATGGTTGGAAGCCCACTATATTTACGCGTATAAATATAGTGACCTTCGCGATACTCAACCGCCTCTTGTGATGCTTCTGGTATTGAGCAGGCGCTAAAGCCTGCGCTAACGCCTCCTCCAGGAATTAAGCGCGGAGAAACACTCGCATCGCCAAAGCCCATGACAGTTACATGAAATCTGAAATTATGAAGATAGTCTGAGACTTTAGCCCTTGCCATATTTACCCCTCAATCAGTAAGCGAGTTTATTGTACCATGTCTCCAAAAACACGCTTAGTAGGTTGCTGACCAGTTAACGCCAACAGTCGAAGCCTGCGACGTTGTTACGACAAGTGCGATCGTAAAGCCGGTGTTTGTTATAGTCTGAGCATATACTGCGCTTCGCGAAGTTAGCGCGAGGCTCTTATCAACTGTCACAGCTATCACTGGCACTGCACCAACCGGGAATGCCTTAGGGAAAGTAACAACAGTCAAAACTTCAGCAACAGCCGCAACGCTGATAGCCGCTGCAACGCCATGCTGTTCCATTGGAATGCTTAGGATATCAGCGTTGTCCGCCGAATTGGTCGCAACAACGCTAACCGTTGCTGCATTAACCAAACCCTTTAGGGCGATCATGGAGTCCATCTGGGCAACAGATCTGACGATGGTAATCGCTGCCGTCGTCGACCCTGCAGCGCCCAATGTCACATACAGCTCGCTGATGTTAACGGGATTAGACGTAAGATTCGTGATAACAACTGATACTGACATATGCGCGCCTCCAACTTATAAGAAGAAAAAATAAAGTCCCAGCCGATTCTTAGGTCGTGATGGTCTTCTGCGAGAATCTGAATCGAATAAATTCACCTGGTCGATTTGGTGCGATACCGATATCGACTATAACCTGACCCGCATTGGCCACGGCCGGCGGATTATTGGTATCATCACAAATCACAAAGTATGCTTGACCAGGAGAGTTACCAGCAAAATGGCCGGTCGAGTAAAGATTGAACAGAAATCCTTCAGCTGTCGTTTTGATCTGCGTGTAAAAATTCGAGGTAATCGACTCGAATACGAAGCCGAATGTCGAATTGAAGATTGACTTCTCCACGAACTGGAACAAGCGAACAGCATTGACATAGCGAAGCACGTCGTTGGTAGGTGACATTGTCCGCACGCCCCACACCGCAAGACCTGTTTGCGTAGTGTTGATGAATGGATTAAGTCGCAATGGATAAACCAGATCGCGATCACCCTTGTCAGGGTTGCTCTCTAAGCTGGTCAAGAATCGCAGCGCACCATCTACGGTGCCGCCTGGAGCCTTACCTACGTTCTTGGACTGATCTGTTCTCGCGTAAACGCCAGCTACCCAGCCTAAGCCTGGGACAGTCAGCGTCTTCAGCGAGTTGAGCGGATCGGTCACTTTAATCCAAGGCCAGTACATCGCACTGAATTTGCTCTTGCGATTGAACGTAACAGACTTGTAGTCCGCAGCAGCCTGAGAATCCATGCCCTGTGGCGTGGTCAATAAGACAAAGATGTCTCGACGCACTTCAGCGTAATCAAGCTGATCTCCGGCAACAACTGGATCTCCTGCGAAATCAGGAATGCAAAGCTGCATAACTTCATCAATGCGACTCAGCGCATACATGCCACGCTTAGATGCCGTCAGTGCGGGGCTCGTGAACTGATTACGATCAAACGTGCCACCGGTCAATGTGCCGCTTGACCCACCCGTGAAGAGATAGTCAACGCTACTAGTCGTAGGCATTGAAATATAAGCAGCATCAATCGACGTTGCCGCTGCTGGGCAACTTGGCGTCACTAAAAAGTTCAGCGTAAATGCACCAGTTGTGTAGTTAACGCTGTTAACCTTCGTCGTATCTAGGCCTGTGCCTGTGATATTGCCATTCACGTCAGCTGCTAGCGTTCTAAGCCCAGTTGCTACTGGCGTATAGGTAATCGCCAATGAAGTTTTAACAATTGGGAAATTGGCTAACACACCGGTAAATGCTGTCTGAGTGCCTGTGCCTGTGCCCATTGCCTGGGTCCGGTCGACGCCCTTGAACGTCGCTGGAACATTCAACATGCCCAGATCGGTTACATCAATAAAATCAGAGTTATCATTGATAACATCGGCAAAGTACAAGGCATCATTGGCATCCGAGAAGACAACTTCTTCGTATGACTCTTTTACTTCAAATTCACCAGTTGAAGCATTTTGGACAAGCACTGTTACATCGAACTTCGAGTACTCACCTGCGCCTGCGATAGCCTGCGTGCCATAGGTAAAGTAATTTGAATTACCTGCAATGCGCAGCTTCAGACGATTCGACCATGCGCCTTGGTTGGCGGCGTCAAGCTCCCACATGCAATGCTTGTAGCTGCAGCTGACAACGTTGCCAGCATATGGCTGATCTGTGCCAGCTGTAAACGTTGCTGAAATTGCACCAGTGACGTAGTCAATTGTGCCTGCAACCGTTGTTCCGCCAGTGGTTACAGTAGCAAAAGCGCCAGATCCGTTATCGGTTACCGTTTGGAGTACGCCACCTGCGTCATAATCAACCGTAATCGAGTTAGCGCCTGGACCATTATTGGTACCAATTGTTCTTGCAACAAAAGTAATGCTTAATGCGCCAGTTGCCAAGTTAATGCTAGCAGCCGAAATACGTGCAGCATCAGTACCGCTAACCGCTGAAGGACTTGTCAGAGTTGCCGTCTTGGCCGTAGCCGCAACGCCACCAAGCAACGTAACTGCGCTCCATGTGCCAAGCGTAACAGTAGATGTTGAAGCGAGCGCATTACCTGCCACGCCGCCTACCAGCGCCCATGCCAACATCGTCGACCCAACTGGTGTCGACGCTGAAGCCGTTGGATGCGCTACCGTCGCAGCTGCATACGTAACGCCCGAACCTGCGCCCAACGTTATCGCTGCGAATAGATTCGCCAACGATGCCGCTGCGCTTGCGCCAATCAACACGTTGCCGTTTACGTTCGTTAACGCCGTCTGGAATGTATAGGTACGTGCGCCTACTGTAATTGTCTCAGTATTTAGCGGGTTACCGCCAAATGTTAACGTGCCAACGGCTTGAACCGTTTCGGTCCAGTTAAGCGTCAATGGCGCGCTAATCAACGGCGCGCTGGCCAACGTAGCCAAAGACGGACCGACAATAGCTTCACCTTCGGCTGGTGCAAAAACTGGATTTTCAGCCGCAATCGTGCCAGCTGGATTGTTTCGCCACTGAATTACTGCTGACGACTTTTGAACTGGCACATTCAATAGAGTGCTGGTCATTGTCTGAGGACCAGTGCCAGATCCAACGGGCGACATGCCTTCGTTGGCAATCTGATCAGTAATACAAGACTCGCCCTTCACTGCATCAGTTGGTGTAACGCGAACCACATAGGCGCGCGAACCACCGTTAACAAAAAAAGCTTGAATCGTAATTGGCACCCTGGATTCGTTGGTGAAATCGCCGAATTTGCGACTAAAATCATCAATACCGGTAACCACGGTGGCCACATCTACTGGACCTCTTGTAGTCCAGCCGACCGTCGCCATGGTTGATGTACCAACCGAATCAACGATTTGGCCGTTGGTGTTGACTTCTTCGATGAAAATACCAGGTGAAAGAAATTCGGACATGTGATCTCCTCGTTGAGTCCGGCCTACGGACAAGTGAGCAAATTATCGTTTGCGGTGCTTTTTACTGTTGCCGTTGCGCTGAATACTTACGTCCGAATCCTCTGAAGCTGACTTCATGAAGTCATCGGCTTGTCTACTCACTGCCAGTTCACTGGCGACATCTGATTCGACCGTGACCCTACCATCAGGGACATGATGACTGCTGGAGGTGTCATTAGCCTGTGCTGGCGCTGCAATGTCATTTGATGCAGCGACGACATTCAATAACTCCGGGTCTCCACCATGACTTATCAGCCTACTGTCCCTTACCAACTGCCAGATCTCTGCACTCATGTTGTGAGGCACGATATAGACCCTTTGACGAGGCAAAAAACCATATGAAGACCCATCCTGTAGCTTTACAGGGATCACGTTGCGAGTTGAGTTAAACATCCATGGCATCTTAGTATCCTGCTTATATTATTAAGGAATTGTGTAGTTAATCGTAGGCAGGCTGGTCATTGCTTTACGCACAAACGGATCGTTTAAGTCGAGTTCAGCCTCTACACGGATGGATAAGTTAAAATTCGTCTCGCGACCTGCAACATCAATACGCGTATCTAGCGCCGATGGGCTCTCCATAAAAGCTGTGTAGCTACGCAATTCATCCTGGCTATCTCTAACATAAACCGTCGAGTAAGGCGGAAACCGTTTCATTGCAAATCGGAGCATCTGCATGGCTTCTACCTTTAGATTGTTGCGATATCTTGCCCGAATCTGGACTGTGTAAAGAATATCGAATGGTACAGCCTGAGCCTTTTCCTCATATGTATCAAATCCCGTGGCCATAACGTCTCCGGTTCTAGGATTTAGGACGTTGACACTGCGGGATCCGATGGCCGGGATATTGTATTGCTGATTGCCAGGATGCCAACGACTCATGGCTGGCACAATGTCATCGCGTCGGATAACAAATGACGGAAGCACCTTTGGATCTATGGCTTCATCGGGGAAGGCAAAATAAACAGGCACGCCATCGAAGACAATACCGCTAGAAGGCGGCGGCGGCGAGACGTTTGGCACGTTGATGACGTACATATCCCCAACAGTGTTAATGGCTGCGCCTAGCGACGTGAGCATGCCGCGATCGAAGTCGGTAATCCATACGTCACCAGTGCGTGCGTTGCCAACAGACAGTAGCTTGCCATCCAGGCCATCGTTGGTATTTTGCACCATTAGAAACCCAACCTTTTTTGGAAACCAGCAAAGCTTTTAGCCTGACCAACTGAAATGTTATCCATTTTTTTAGGCCAATTCCTGTAAACCTTTGAGTCAGGGTCTGTCATCGCATCTTTAATCTGCGCAAATCGCTTAGTGAGCGACCCGATAGATCCTTTTATAGACCCAAACACCTTACGAAACACAGGCTTCGACTTAACACCGCTGCCGCCGAACTCAAGACTAAGCGCCTGCATCGCCAAATCCGGCACCGCTTTCGCGGTACGCTTAATGCGACCCGGATTACCTGGCTCATAAGGCTTAATCTTACGACCCAGATCTTTGAACCGCCTCAACAGCATAGGCAATTTCTTTTTTTGATCCTTGGCCAAATGCTCGACAGATCGTCGCGTTGACTTACGCTGCGTTATCGTAGCTTCACTCTTGAGTGGCCAAAATGGAATTGTGTCAGCCGTCCAGGGACCATGCAGTTCCAGTAATGCCACATCAGGTGCAGCGCGCCTTTTGCCTTTTTTGGCAATGACCGTAATAATAGTGCTGCTGACATCAATCTGTTTTACCCGACGACCCTTTGTGGGGATATGAATCGCATAGGCAGCCTTGCCTTTTTTAGGACCATTCACTTCGACAAGTCTTAGCGCACCACGCAGCTCCGCATAATTTGGGCCGCCTGGAATTTGTTGGAGTAATTTATCAAAGGCTTCCTTGGCGACTGCATAGGAGATCATCTTCGCCATAGCCTCGCTACGCTCGACTAGTTCACTTGTGGCTAGCCGCCAATTGTTGCGAGTCTTGGAGGTCTGATCTATCGAGACGAACTTATCGTGCTTCCCCACTTAACCACCGCTCAATTTCAGCGTGATCTTTGGTGCATCCGGTTGGTCCCATTCGGCAATCCGACTCTCACCATCAGCTGACTTAACTGTAAGCGTGGCGGCAGGCTTATTCTCTGGCTTGAGCTGTTTAACCAACTCAACATGAGTTGCGCAAGCGCCAATTACGCGCACATGACCCTTAACTCGCAGCGCATGGGTTGGCCTTGCTCCACAAACAAAGCAGAGGCTATCGAATTGCGTTATGGGGCCTTGGTATTCGTGGAATGTATCGCCCGCAATAGGAGATCCGCAGTTATCGACAGCAAGACAAGCACCATTCGCAATGCCTTTGCTGCGAGCCTGATGATACTTCTCACATGTGGCGCACACAATTGACAATCCACTTGCCATGGCCAACGCAACACTTGCCGCTGAATCACTCATACTAGCTATACCGAACCTTTTCACGATGCATATCGCGATACAAATCTAAGAACATGCCTTCTGGGGGAACGCCTGCCAAGGCAGCCTGCTTACGCATGCCATCCAATGATTTCATGACATCTGCCAATTTAGCTTTACGTTGCCGCACACGCTCTTTTGGATCTGAAAACATTCTCGTCGTTTCTAATCCTTTAATAGGCATTAACGTCTCTGCAGGATGCGGCGTCATGAAAGCCTTGGCCAATTCAGGACCCTCCTTGGGATCTCCCGCCGGACCATAAATGACCTTACCCAGCTCAGGATAAGCCTCGCCAATATGACTGATCATTTTAGCATCCGCCGACTGCAGTGCTCGACCGGCCCAGTAGACGAGCCGTGGGATAACGGCTTCATCCAAGGACAGCTTGGCCAACGTCACAAACGAACCAAGGTTCATCCATGGTGGTTTGGCACCGCTAGCTTCAAACTCGGACCATTCGGCACGAAACACAGACCGACTCTCATTAAATGCCTGAATAAGAGCAAGGAACTGCATCGACTCAAGCGTCATGAATCCAGCTACGTCAGCAATCTTGTCCCATGTTAATTCACTGATTGCCTCAATCATGGCCATATCAGCGATGGTCGTACCGTCTAACCCTGCAGCTGCATCCAACGGCGTCATCGCATCCGACTCCTGCAAAGGCCTGCCCTTGTGTTGAATCGAATCCTGCTGCACTCCGCCAACCGGAGGTGCTGTTAACTTTTTGCCTTTTTTACTGGCATCGGCATTGCTGCCAGCCACATGTTGAATTCCCGGCGTAGCCTTCTTGAAACCTTCTTTACTCTTGTCTGCAACGTGCCGAACAAATCGACCGGCAGCTTTGGCTACATGGCCCAATGCCCAGCCCGCAACGCCTGGACTTTTAGATTTTTTGCCAGCCGTCTTATCCTGATCAGCCTTCTTGCTATCGCCAGAGGTGCCCATCGCTCCCTTGACGAGGCCTTTCGCCGCAGATCCAACCGCCTGGCCCGCCGAGTGAGCTGCGTGCTTCAATAGGCCAACGCCTACACGCGCAACACCTCCTGCCATTTTTTTGAGTGCCGGACTAACATCTGGATTGTACTTGCTTGGCGTATGAGCCCGCTTCATTAAATCAACGGCCTTCATCCCAGCCTTTTTGAGACGTGAAGGTTCTGCTGCCTTTGCAGCTGCCTTTTTATCTCTCAATTTAGCCAGTCGGTCGCCCAGCTTCGGATCTGAGCGTAATGCGCCTGACAAAGGAGATGATGCATGAGCCTTGGCGCGTGCATCCATTTCGTTTGGCTTCTGCATGTCCGAATCATCTTTCGCGCGAAGCTTAAGCTGCTTGCGACCATCAATTGGTTTTGCCAGCTGTATTTTTTTCTTCTCATCGCTGGACAAGTTAGATTTGTTTTTTGACTTAAGCTGTTTGTCTGTGCTCTTTTTGGCAATAGCCTGATCGTTACCATCGGCCTTCGTGTTGCCGGCAGCCTTCGCGTTTTTTGCTTTCAATCGAAGCAGTCGATCGCCCAGTTTGGGATCTGTATGCAAGGCTCCGGTCTTGTGTGACGCGCCTTTATTGAAATCAGCATGAGCCTTGGCCCTTGCATCCATTTCGTTTGGCTTTTGAACGTCTGGATTATCCTTCGCGTTAAGCTTAAGCTGCTTATGCGTTGAGATCGGTTTTGCCATTTGACGTTTTTTCAGGTGATCTCTGATCACTTCAGCCGCATCCTCACCGAACATGACTTGTACGTCTTCGGTCATGGATTTTATCTTATCGGGACTGCAGATACCTTCAACGAGCTGCTGAGCGGCGCTAACTTGGCCACTGCTGACGACCGATTCTATGTAATTGAACATAGCCGGGCCTACCCATTGATGGAAATCAACGATATCGCAGAAATCTGCCACTGAAAGCGTGGCCATCTCAGCCAGCGTAGCGTCGTAACCGGCGTCTTTGGATTCAATAAATTCCTGCTGAATAAAAGATCCTACGATTTCGACATCGCTCATGCGCTGATTGCGTGGCCGCGTCTTTGACTGCATCGTAAAGACATCGTTGGCGGCGCATGACAGCTCTTCGATCAGCGCACCTGACCGACCATACAAGGAAGCCTCGTCAACCGTAGGCGTAACGCCATACGTATCGCGAAGTGAGATTGCAACATCTACCGCCATAGACCGATCAATGCCCATTGATGTCAAATAATCTTCAATGACCTTCTTGGAAACCGTTTCGAATTGTCGTAATCCAATTTCCTTAACGAGCATCCTCGCAACCTCGCTAGGCATGTGGCCTTTGCCCGGAGAAGTCGACCCCTGAGGATTGAACTGACTAACATTGCCCTGTTGGCCCATGAACACAGGCTGCCCCGCCCCATTGAACATCCATGACTCGTTCTGCTGCTTATTGACTACTGCCCATGCAATCTGCTTAGATTTTTTCATGGGCACGCCGCGTTTCTTGTAGCTGGCTACAATGTGTTTTGCCTGGCGACGTTCTTTAGGCGTATGACTCTGCGACATGTTATCTCCTGATGTCTAACAAGCAGCTAAAAATATTAGCTA
>Ga0181338_1000295_pt1 | contig 10351 bp, 9 predicted proteins | sample Sp13VDMM110SD_FD_122168 | JGI IMG/M metagenome (GOLD analysis project Ga0181338, IMG submission 122168) | Freshwater viral communities from Lake Michigan, USA - Sp13.VD.MM110.S.D | ecosystem: Environmental > Aquatic > Freshwater > Lake | place: USA: Michigan | collected 2013-04-23
AGAGCGCGAAGAAACGCTACTGCGTCATCGACTCAATCACCAAGTATTTCGAATACGCACTCAACGAATGCAAGGATGCGTACAAAGGCTATGACATTTACAAGTTCTTCGGAGACAAGGTCCGTCAACTCCTTACTGTCGCACGCTCTAACGACACGACCTTTATCTTCACCGGAATTCCCGAGCTCGTTAAGGTAACGAACGACGCCGGCGGCGAGAGTTCCGCGCGGCGCCTCTTCGTTTACGGTAAGGAATGGGAAGCCAAGGTCGAGAAAGAATTTCTTATTGTCCTCTACACAGTCGCGCGCCGTGATCCCGCGAACGCCGGAAAGATGATCTATTCTTTCATGACAAACACCGACGGAATCTGTTCGGCCAAGTCGCCGATGGGTATGTTCGCGGACGCGCTGATTCCTAATGATCTTGCAGAAGCATTGAAGAAAGTTAACTAACTATGAAACACTCCAACGGAAACCTACTCGCCACCGGCCGGCGCTACATCGCAAAAAAACTAGCGCGCGTTGAGCGTACCACCGGCGGCATCATTATCCCTGAGACAGCGCACAAAGATCGCGTTCAAATCCAGGTCGAGATCGTCGAACTCGGCACCTGGGTACCAGATCCTAAAGACCCAACGACGAACTACAACGCCGCGGTCGGAGACAAGGTTATTATCTCTCCGCACGCCGGCGCAAAACTCCTTATCGAAGATGAGGAATATCATGTGATCGGAGAGATGGACATTGTCGCGGTGATTAAACCTTTGAAAACCGAACCTCTCGTCAATCGTTCTAACAAGGCGGTGCTTGTATGAAAACCCGCATCGACATCAAGATCCTCGGCGCAGAAAGTGCTTCCATCAAACCGGCACTGGTCGCCTTCCTAACCGCGCAAGGTTACGCCCTTCAGTGCGGCGCGGACACGATCACTGCGCTCAAGAAACAAGAAACCGAAATCCCCGTAACACCCGCACCAGAAACTAAGAAATCTTTTGGTAAGAAATAACTCCTACCATAAAACAAAAAGAACAAAATGCCACAGCAAGAAAATATCAATAACCTCCTCGACCTTAACGCTCAGCTGCCCCGCACCACGGTGACGGCTCTCATTAAGGCAGTCGATCAGAAGCCGTCTCGCAAGAATGCGTGCATGGACAAGTTCGAGATGGAGATCGTCGCGCCCGAGTCTATTCCTTTCGAGGGACAGAACGTGGTTGTCGCCGGTCGTCCGTTCAACTTCTATGTGAACTACTCGCCGGCCGCGCGGCGTCGTTCGATCATGGAACTGCGCGGCAAACTCAACCTCGAAATCGGTGACGTTTATACTGTCCCGAGCGAAGACGAGGTCCGCGCCGGAGCGTACACCACGATCCCCGAAATCCAGGAACTGACCAAGTCCATCGTCGGCCTGGGTGTGGAGATCGAGATCTCAACTGAGCCAGTTTATAAGACTGAGCCCGGCACGTGGGACAAGTACATCCTCGACGAACAGGGACAAAAGCAAGTTGTCAGTCATCGCATTGTCGCCGACGTGTCTCAGGTTAAGTCTCCGCCGCGGCCGCTTGACGGTCTCGGGCCGGCAATGTAAGTAACAGTTAATCACGAGAGGATGGTTCGCCATCCTTTCCTATTAGGTGTTACCTATGTCTCGCCCCTCCAAAGTCTACATCATTCTCTCCGCGCTTGATCGCTATGCCCGCGAGAACCATAAGTTCTTGGCCGGGCCATCAAGCGAGTTCGTCCGCGCCACGATCCCGGAAGACATCGAGATTGTCCCGGTCGCGGACGTTAACTTCTACCCGCCGCCGCGCTCTCACGTCATTCTCTGCGGCGCGTCCGCGCTTAAAGCCTGGACCGGCAAAGATGATCTCAACGCGCACCGCGGCTACGTCGGCTGGTATCGTCTGTGTCACACAGTCGCAACATGGATGCCCATTGATTGCGTGGACGTGTTGAGTTATGAGGTTGAGGGTTTCGGCGGGGACGAGGAAGACGACCAGGACGCGAGCTCTAATAACAAAGACTCCGCGCCAACGTCTCGGCAGAACTATCGTTTCTGGTTTCAGTCGGATGTTGACAAACTACTCAACGGCGCTCGCCGGCGAGACCTTAAAGCCGTTACCTATATCGACTCCCTCGATCCGCGCCATCTCGACTCGATATCCGGCCCGTTATTCTTCGACATAGAAACCCATCCCGCGACTGACACCCTACAATGTTTCTCTTTCGCCGGGTTAGACACTCCAATCTACACCGTTCCAATCTATGACCACGCATCGCGCCCGCGAGTTAATGTCCTTGCCTATATTCGCGCTCTTGTTCGCGCTCTACGTCGCTGTGTTGTTGTCGGGCACAATGTTTCTTTTGATCTTACATTTCTCGCACACTATCATAACATTCCTTGGGGGCCGCGCATCGAAGACACAATGATCATGGGCCACCGCGCGCTGCCCGAGGCGGAGAAGTCCTTACATCATGCAATCTCTTACTGGATCAACAGTCCCTATCACAAAGGCGACGGCATCTTCAATCCATACAATGAACATCAATTCCAACAGCTGCTCCGATACAACGCCGCAGACGTGGCAACAGTTAGAGCTATTTGGCTCGAACAACATGCCCGGGCTGCATCTAACCCCGCGCTGGCCGAGTCATTTCGAACTGCAAATGCCAGCATCGAACCGTACATGCGTGCGGGATTTGTCGGGTTTGAGTTTGATGAACGTGAACGTATCCGCGCCCGAGCCGATTTGTCCCGCCGCGCCAAACAGTTGGGCAGAATACTCAGCGTACTTGTGGGCCATGATATCTTACCATCATCTCCCCAGCAGTTGTCACGATATCTCTACGACGAACTCAAATATCCCGTAATCGAACGCACTCCGACCGGCGCACCCTCCACGGGCGCGGATGTTCTATACAAGTTGCTGCTTAAATACCCTCAGAACCTAGCTCTCAAAACTATCCTCGCCCTCCGCGACCTGAATAAGCAAACCGATATGTTGCAGTTTGAACCGCTTTATAGAATGGAAAAAAGATGAATAAAAACCCAATCATCGCCGCCAAGTTCATGCTCGCCGCGAAGTATGAAGACTATGCGCGGCCGCCGCTTGCGTTGTGTATGCCTAAGCTCAACGGCATTCGCGCGATGTACGTTCCTGGCGCGGGATTCTTCTCGCGCGACGGCGTTCAATATTCGCCCGCCGTGGTCAATCACATTAAAGTCCGCTCAATGTACCCAGTCGATGGCGAGTTCTACGTGCACAACTGGGACCTACAACGCATTAACGCCGCGATTGGTGTGAACCTAGACCAACCCGTAGCCGACACAGCCGCCGTTCGCTTCCATGTGTTCGACGTTCTATCGCCCATGGATAGCGCCGATCGTCGCCGGGGTTACATCCCGTCCATTGTCGCCGGCGGCGAGAACCTAGTCGAAGTGGACCAGCGATTGCTACAATATTCACAGTTCGACAGTCACTTTGACAACTGCGTGAAGGGTGGGTTCGAGGGCCAAATGCTTAAGCTTCCGTTCTCTCCTTACACCGCGGGCCGTACGCCGCGACTGCTCAAGCGAAAGAACTGGCAATATATTGACGCGACTGTGATCGAAGTGTTTGAAGGACTTGGCGAACTTGGCGGAATGTTCGGCGGCGCGCTTGTTGAAACCGCGGCCGGGATTCGCTTCAATGTCGGCTGCGGAAAGGGCTTGACGCACGAAGAACGAATTCGGATATGGAGAAATCCTAAAACTTTGCTTGGTCGGGTTGTAAAGGTTAAATATATCTTTGCCTCCGCGGATAATAAACCCTTGAACGCGACTGTGATTCTATGATCCCCACGCCGCGCTTCTGCACATCGTTCAAGGTTGCGGGGACCAAGTCCTATCGCTTGGCGGCGAGTAAACTCCTCGGCAAATATGGCGGTAACGCACAGAATCCACCGCCCTGTGTGAAGCGTCAACTGCGCGCGCGGCGCGGACATAAGTTAGTGCAGCCTGACCAGTCCGGCGCGGAAGCTTTACTCGTTGCCAATCTCGCACCGCCGGGGCGCTATCGCTCGCTGTTCGCACACGGCGTAAAGCCCCATACGTTCCTCGCCCTTCACTTGTTTGCGGACCAGTATCCAGAGTGGTTCATCGACGCCGCTCCTTATAAAGAGTTCCTCGACGCTAAAGAACCGGCCGACTTAGTAAAACTCCCGGGCTGGAAACTGGTCGATGATCGCATCAAGTCCACGCACGATCCCTACTATATCGGCAAACGCACCGCGCACGCTCGTTCGTACAAGATGGGATGGGTCACGTTCCAAAGGTCTGTCCTTAAGGATTCCGAGGGCAAGCTCGTCTTGTCCGCCGCGGACGCTAAGCGATTTCTGTCAGGCTTCGATCATCTCTTCCCGGAGATCTCCGTCTGGCAAGATGAGACCGTGTTTCTCGCGCGGAAGAACCGCGTGTTGTTCAATCTCTTTAACTATCCACGAGAATTCCATCGCATCTTTACGCCGAGCTATGAGCGCGAGATCATATCGTGGATTCCACAGTCAACAGTGGGCTGCTTATCGACTGAGGCTATTCTAGTGTTGGAGTCTTACATCGCCGAGAACGCCCTACCGTGGACATTGTTAAATCAGAAGCACGACTCGATCCTCTATGAAGTTCCGGATGCAGATGTCGAACACGCGGCGCGGCGCTCGGTCGAAGCAATCAGCTCGTTCGAACTTACTGGCCGCGACGGCGTTAAGTTTCGTATGAAAAGCGAAGTTCAGGTTGGCACAAACTGGGACGAATATCATCCGACCTATAATCCCGAAGGAATGAGAAAGTTTAAGGTATGAACCTCAAAAAACTCCTCCGCCTAAGCGACACTTTCGCGGCGCGCTATCGTGTCCGTCCGACTCATGTCTTCGTCAACACCGCCGTCGCTCTCGAACTTCCCGCCGACTCGCGCCCCGCAGGCCTAATCGTCGTCGAGGTAGACGATCTCTCAACTGATATTGCCGTCGGTATTCTCGTATATGACAAACCATGAACTCTTTCGCCTCTATACGTCCGAGCATCCCGCGAGCGACAACTACATTGACGCGACTTGGTTGTTCATTATCTCCGCGGCGCTCCAACGGCGCGTGTGGTTAGACTCCTCGAACAAGATATTCCCGAATCAATATATAATCCTGGTTGCCCCGCCTGGCACCGGTAAATCAATCACGTCCGTCGCGCATGAGTTCCTGACGTGGTTCAAAGAGGGTGGAATTATAAACGATGGTCGTGACACAGAGAATGCAAACAACCCCACGAAGTTACTTTTCCCCTGCTCGGCAAACTCAACCACGTTCGAGAAGTTCGTCGAGACGTTGTCCGCAAACCGTCAGATCGTCCGCGCAAAGCCAACGTACATTCATTGCTCAACGGCGTTCGTCCTAGATGAGTTGACCTCCCTATTCAAAAAAGAATCAGAGGCCATGATGTCTCTGCTCTTGTCCGGCTGGGTCTGCGTCGGAGAGTTTGAGCACACAACGATCAAGCGCGGTTGCAACTACGTCAAGAACATGTGCGTGAACATGATAGCCGGCACGCAGCCGGACACGTTCACTAAGCTCCGCGAAAAAGACATCATTACGTCAGGACTTTCGCGGCGGCTTATTTGTATCTGGGAAAGTAAGTCTCGCGTCCGGCACTTCCTTCGCCCGACGTTTACGTCCGAGCAACTTAACGCGCGCGGGGCCATCTTATCTCACCTCCTCCAACTCGCTCGTCTCTATGGTCCATGCACGTACACGCCCGAGGCCATGGAATACGTGCAGAATCACTTCGCCGACGCCGGACGGTGGATACTGAACAAATCTCCTTACCTAGCCAACTACTATAGTACAAAAAATGAGCACTTTCATAAGATCGCAATGGCCTTTCACTTTGGCGAGTCAACGGCAATGACTATCGGCCTGCCGACTTGTGTCAAAGCGATTGATTTCCTGGAGCGTATCGAACAAAAGATGCATCTATGCTACGCTCCAAAAGCACAGACAGACGTGGCCGATTCAAAGGACGATATTATCGCGCTGATTTCCACCTTGGGCTCGGCGACAACGTCGGACATCTATACGCACTTCTATAAGAAACTAACTTTCATCCAATTGCAAGAAGCAATCTCGGATCTCGTAGCATCAAGCATGATTAAAATTGAGAAAGGAAGATATGTCACAAAGTAATGCACCGTTTAGCGACCACGCGGTCTTGTCCCATTTGATGTCAACCTTTCCTGCGCGGTTGGAGGAAAAGTTCCGCGAAGGCATGAAGAAATATGCCTCACCCTTGACAGCGAAGAACTGTCTGGATGAGGCATTTCCTGAGGTGATGGATCTTGTGGTCTATCTGACGGCGGAGAGGATGAAACAACGACTACTTTATCAGACGTTGTTATCCGCCGAGGCGTTTCTCGTAGAAGGAAAATCCGATAAGGCTATTGTTCTTGTAGGCTCAGCTATTGAGTTAGTGCAACCTCGACCTCTCGCCGTTAAGGTTTCTCATAAAACTTCCTCACCGGAAGCGACTTCTTAAACCGCTGCATATCCAACGCTTTCTGATATGCCTTCTCTAACTCCGCCGCAGCTTCCTTTCCTTGAGTTCTCTCAATATATTCGAAGTACGCCTTGCGTTCCGTGTAGTCTGCTGGAGCGAAGTTAATACGTGACTGTCCGGCGCGTTTGAGGTCTTTGATCGCCTCGACAGTATTCGTCCCTCGTCGTTCTCTAGCCCTCTCTGCCAATCCCGCCGCGCGCCTTTCGGCCGCCGCGGGATCTTTTTCTTTGTCGAATGCCTTCTCGTCTGCACGGCTATAGTCAACGTTGGCAGACGGAAGCGGATCATTCTTACCAGATAGGCGACGATACATACGAAAATCTCTGACTCGGTTTGCATCTTTGGTGTCGTCACTATTACGCGTTACTAATTGTAATGCCTGAATGTTTCGCTTACCTATGTCCGTTGCATACTGACTAAGCACATCCGAAATAGGTACGCCGCTGGCCATCGCTTGCATGGCTTTAATCGTCCGCACCGCGACGTCCGACGTGAACTCAATCGCCGGGGCGTTAAATCCACTAGCAAACTTACCCGTCGATAATCGACCTAGTTGCACTGCAAGATCTCCAACGATTCCGAACATCGCCGTAGTCTGCGCGGCGGTGGCGAGTTTAAGCAGCGCTTCTTGCGCCGCGCGACTTCCGTCCGGCGCGTTCTTAAGTTCTTCGATCTCGGCAATGTAGGGCTTCTTGTTATTAAGTAGTTCGCGAACTTCGCCGACCGACATCGTTCCTAGCACGCCCGCGAAAATCATCCGCAACAACGGCACAGCGTCACCTTTCATCGCCGGTTCAACTCCAAACTGCCGGAAGTTATTCCACTGCTCGGTGCTCCAGCGCGCAAGCGGAACGAACGGAGCAAGCTGTGAATCTTTCATCCACGCAGGCAGTCCGCGCGCATCATAGGTGCCTTGCATTAGGCGACCGATACGTGTTCCGAGTTCCTCGGCGGAGACTGTGTTCCAATCGGTACCAAGTTTGTTCAGGAAGTCTATCGCGCGTTTATCGCCGCCCCTCGCTTGTCCGCGTAACACTCCACCAGCTTGTGCACCGAACGCCTGCGCGGCAGTACGGGACAAGACTTCAAGCTTTTCAAGACCCTGTACTTTAGTTCCTAAAGCTGTCCCTTTATCAATGATGTTCGCCGCGGCGTCATGCGCGCCGAGAATGTCATGTGATACGAGGTCACCGCCGGGCCGATTAAAACCTGTCTTAAATGAGTCTTCGTAGTGTTGTTGCCAGTTGCTAAGCTCGCTGATCATCGCTGGCCAATTGCTCGCCGGCGTGTAAGCCATAGCTTTTAGCGGCGTTGTGGCCATGTCAATTGCGCGCGTGACTGGGCCGAGGCGCAGCATGTTTACGAACCTTCCGACTGAACTAACTCCCGCGAGTCGTCCGCTCGGAGGCTTCTCAGTATAGTCACTGAACGCCGCAACAACGTCCGGATCTCGTGCTAGTGAACTGTCTCCCGTGAACATGTCTGCCGCGCGGGGGTCTTTCTGCACAACGTCATGCCATGCGCGCGCCTTAGCAAACCGATCAATGTATCGCCGCCACGCGCGGAATGGATCAGAGTCAATCCATCCGTCAGGCAATTTCATGCCCTCGGGCAATGACACCGCTCCGAAGTCAACAGCCTTGCTCGCGGACATCTCAGACGAGATATCATTAAGGTAACGATTGAACGCATCCGCCGACTCGTTAAGCGTAAAGCCGCGGCCGAGTTGCATACGGACGAAGTCGTCGCGCATCGCGACCCAGGTCGGCGACGATTGATCTATCGTCGTCAGAATCTTAATCGCATCTGGCGAGATGACGTTGAACATACCAGTCGGATCAACCTTACCGACGCGCCCGCCGACAAGATGCCCAGCGGCGTTCTGGTCCAAACGCATCTGACGATACGTTGCGTCCATAGCATCGTACAGCGACTGAGCCTCGCGCGAAGACAATGGCGCCGGCGGCTTTCCAGTCCGGTCACGTTCAATCATTGCGCGGTACGCCTCACTCGCCGCCGCTTCTGGCGCGGCATCAATCTCCCGTAACACGCCACTATATCGCCCCTTCTCAGTATCGCGGCGCGAAAAGACACGACGAAAGATGTCGGCCGTTTCTTGGCGGCGAAGATCTTTAGACGTTTCGAGTCGTCGAATTGAAGACTTAAACGGATCGAGTCTGCGCTGGGGTTTTTCCTTGGGATCGTAGACTTCTCGCGGACCGATCGGTTGTGTGCGTTCGTTAACGATCTCTGCGGCGGCCTTAACTTCAACTTCGCCGCCGGGCACAGCCTTCGACACTGACTCGATCGCAGTCGCCTCTCCGCCGGGTGCTACTGCCTCAGTCACTACATCACCCACGCCGTCCTTCGTCGCCGTGACCACCTGATCTCCCGCCGCGGGCTTGACAGATTGGGACATTCCGAGGAGGCGTCCGTCATATTGCTCTCCTGCACCGCCCTTAACCACATCAGCTTCCGAGATTTTCGCGGGGTTATAGACCGCTTCGCCTTGTGGGACTTTGACGCGTTGTAGGCCATCTCCAACAACCACATCGCCGCTACCAGGAACCAACAAAGTAACGGCCTTAGTAGACTGTGGGTCAGCGGTGAGTTCGAGTTGCTTCTGGATCGTGTCATTTGATTCCGGGACGGGGTTTTCTGACATTCCCTGCGTCCTCTCGTTTGGTTTTTTTGAGCGATTCTCACCCTCCGTAGACTGAACGGGTGGAACTTTGGGCGCGCTCGTAGGAGCGTTTGGCCGATACTGCTCAGAGCCCGCGCCGCGCCGCAGAGTGTTCGCGGCGAGCCGCTGCAAGTCCCCTTTGTTGGCCGCGCCAAAACGCGCCTTCACGAACGACGCTAGGTCTTTCAATAGCGACGGATTCTGTCCGCCCGCTTCGTCAATTAGTCGCCGTGTAAACTCTTGTCCGCCGCCCTGAACGAGCGCTTCTTCGCCGCCACCCGCCGCGATTACTTTCTGTGCAAAGCGTTTTTCGCCGGGAGTTCCGCGCTCAAGAACGTCGTTAAGAATAACGTGCAAGAGTTCGTGCGGCCCGGTGTCAATGCCGGCGTCGGTAGAGATTTTGACAAGTCCACGTTCTAAGTCAGTAGGAAGTTGTGCTAACCCCGCGACGCGTTGTCCAGTGGACGAACGGAGATTAGGAACTCCGGTTTCCGCATCGGTCTTGTATGTTCGAGCGGAAACGTCTGAGATCAATTTATCCCATTCGTCAGTTGTGTCACCCAATTGCATCCCGACATCCTGAGGTTGTGTCTTTTCAGGAAGTTGTTTCGGCCCCGCCGGCGGAGCTTCAATTTGAGCCTGTCCAGTTCCAAGCTGCGGCGGTGCGTTCTTAGCGAATGCAGAGTCAGTCGCTGATTGAGATCCTATCTGCACCGCGCCGGGAATATCCGAGCTAACAACATCAGCATCGACAGGAGTCTTAACTGGCGTTGCATCAACGGTTTCCATGCGAGCACTCTTTTGCATCGCATCCCGCGCAACCGGCGCGGCGCCTTTCCAGTTATCCGGAGTTTCGGGCGTCGGTTTCCACGTACCCAACGAGGCCATCCGACCGAGTCTGTTCGGTTCCGCACCCAACAATCCTGCGCCGCCTCGAATAAGCGCCTTAGGAATAGTTCCCGCGCCGACTCCTTCGCCCATCGCATCTTCGGCGACCGCGCTTCCAGCACCAACACCCGCGCCAATGCCAAGATTACCAAGTTGTCCGAGCTGAGCACCAGTATATCGCGTCAACGTAGGCGTAGCCTTTAA
>Ga0181338_1000299_pt1 | contig 10204 bp, 19 predicted proteins | sample Sp13VDMM110SD_FD_122168 | JGI IMG/M metagenome (GOLD analysis project Ga0181338, IMG submission 122168) | Freshwater viral communities from Lake Michigan, USA - Sp13.VD.MM110.S.D | ecosystem: Environmental > Aquatic > Freshwater > Lake | place: USA: Michigan | collected 2013-04-23
GATAACGACAGTCAGGGCCAGCCCGATGATGTTAGCGGCTCTAGCCCATTTGGGCGGAAGGTGAAGTTGCTCAAACATGATTCTCTCCCTTGGCTTTCCGGCGCGCTCTGGCCCGGTCCATGATTTGCTTGATAACGGCCCCGTAATAGACGGCGTCCGTCCGGCTTTTCAGCCGCAGCTTTTGGCTTTCGTGCAGCGTTTCCCGCTCGTCAGCCCGCAAGTAGTCCAGAAGTTCGTTTGCCATGCCGCATCATAGGCATACCGTCGCAGCGGGCGCAATCGCAAAAATACAAAGAAAACCGCTTGACGCCTTGTCCGCTCCCGTGGTTCTATCGGGTCAACAAGGGAGAACGTGATGACTGAACTTCGCAAGGCTTGGGACAAGATGGAAGACGCCGTTGAAGGCTACGTCTTCGACAACGGCAGCGACTCGCGCCACCAAGCCAACGAGTACCGCGACGAGGGTTATGTGCTGGCGGAAGCCGCCTTTGATATGCCGGAAGAGGACCGCGAAGATTGGCTTGAAGGCCAGTTCTATGCGTTCCCGGAAACGGCCCGCTATCTGATCGCCGTTTCCGCTGATTACCGACTGATTGAGTTGGTCGCGGAAGATGCGAAGAGACTGACCCTCGCCAAGCCCGCTTCTACAGACTGGCTCTCAGTTGCCGCTGACATTACGGGGGTGAGGTGATGACCGACGTTATCGACTCCATTCGCGGCCTGAGAATCCAGACCCTGAACTTCGAGACGGCGATGAGTGCCTTAACCGTCGCAATAGGTAACGCTGAGAGGCTTGCTGATCTGGAGCCGGATCAGATTGACCGATTGTGGATGGCCTCTTTCCGTCTGAGTGATTGCGCGAGGAAACATCGTGGTGGCTGACCGCCCGCTAGCCAAATACGAGGATGGCCGCTTGTGGCTTGACCGGGGCGGAATCTACCAGCCCGCTACCCGTTTTAACGTCCTTACCATGTGGGCGACATTCAAAAACCAATCCGGCCCTGTCGCAGAGAGTTACGCGAAGGCTTGCCGGGAATCTCTCGATCAATACGAAGCCGCAATGGAGGATGCGACGTGACGGAAACGATGCGGATTTGGGACTCTCTGTCCAAGACAGACCCCAAGCACACAAAGGGGTTCAAGCGGGCCGGTGGTTTCTCAGGAACCGCCGTCAAGCCTATGTGGGTCATCAAGCGGCTCACCGAAGAGTTTGGCCCGTGCGGCGAGGGATGGGGCATTAACGAGCCGTCATTCCAGACCGTACAGGGCAACAACGGCGAGGTGCTTGTGTACTGCACCGTCTCGGGCTGGTGCGGTGCTCCCACCAATGTCCTTTGGGGCGTCGGTGGTGATAAGGTCGTGACCTACATCAAGGCCAACGAGCAATACTCGCGCCCTGAGCGGTGGGAGAATGATGACGAGGCATTCAAGAAGGCATTTACGGATGCCATCATGAACGCCTTCAAGTTCCTTGGCGTCGCGGCTGATGTTCACATGGGCCTGTTTGATGACTCCAAGTACGTCAAGGAGGTCGCTGCGGACTTCGCTGATCGGCTGAAGGGCAATGGCGGCGTTCATCCTGAAGGCGAGGACTGGTACGGCGCTGAGGGGCCGGGAATGTCCGCTGCGGAGGCCAAGAAGCAAGGGCTTGGCGAGGCGTTCGATGGCTGGCTTGGCGCGATTGATATTATCCCGTCAATGGAAGTCTGGAAAACGTGGTGTCGCGACCATGACGATGAAATCAAAACCTTGCCGCGCGGCTGGCGGGTTCAAATCCGCGAGGCAGTCGATGCCCGCAAGAAAGAGCTGGGAGCCGCTTAGATGAAACAGATTACGATTGCGGGCCGCGTCACAAAAGACGCCGACATTCGCCAAGCCGGAAACGATAACGTCTGTGGCTTCTCGGTGGCAGTCGATGACCGTCAAGGCCGGGAGAAGACGACAATCTTCTTTGAATGCTCGATTTGGGGCAAGCGTGGCGACGCGCTCTCCCCGTATCTGGTCAAGGGAACGCCGGTCACGGTGTCCGGCGATCTGTCCCGCCGTGAGCATGACGGCAAGACATATCTCGGTATCCGGGTCGATCAGGTGACGCTGCAAGGCGGCAAGAAGGCCAGCGACGCGGACGAAGGCTATAGCGGCCCGGCTGGTCGTGCGACGCGCACAGAACCGGCTTTCGATGATTCCGAAATTCCGTTTTAGGCCGTGTCAGATCGTGCGATAATCACCCTGCGTTCGCAAGTTGACCGGGACAGGGCCAGCAAGTGGGCGCAGGGCGTACCGCTGGGGAGCAAGATTGTCTTTCATGGCCCACAACGCAGCATCGACCAGAACAGCGCGCTTTGGGCCGCTCTCGGGGACATTGCCCGACAGAGAGATTATCACGGCCTCAAGCTCACGCCTGACGATTGGAAAATCCTGTTTCTGGACGCCTTGGACCGTGAGACAAGAATGGTCCCCAACCTCGACGGTACGGGCATGGTCGGAATAGGCCGATCATCGTCCAGCCTGAGCGTGGAAGAGTTTTCAGGGTTGCTCTCAATCGTGTTTGAATGGGGCAACCGCAACGGTATCGTTTGGAGCGACAAGCCCGATGAGTGAAGAAAAAGCATGGGAGGCCGCTTGCCGAGCATGGTCTCTTGACGACGGCAAAGACCCTGAAAGGACTGGCGCTCTAGGCGAACGCCTTATGTATGCCGCGACAGATCTGATCTGTGCGCTTCAAGGCGAGATTGAAAGCCGCGACGTAACGCTTGAGTGTATGGAGCATGGAACGCCATGACTGCTTCGCAATGGGCCGAAGTGGTTGTGGTTTGTGCGGTCCCAGTGGGGCTATGCTTCGGCCTTTTGCTGGGGCTGTTTATTGGATGGGTGACTGACCGATGACCGATCCTCTCTACTCCATCCGCTCATACGACTGCCCTAAAAGCCGTGCAGCCATAGACAAATGGCTTAAGCACCGCGAGGACTTCAACATGCCCGTCCGACAGATGACAGAGAAACACGCCGAGCCTCCGGGGGTGTTCATGCGGCAGTTTCAAAAAGCACGAGAGGGGAAATGATGATGCGTAAGCGCGTTCGCGTGATGAGCGATGGGGTGTTTGTCCGCCTGTTTCGCGGGGGCTTTGGCGCAACGTTTCCTCTTGGCCCCTACGAGACGCTGGAGGATGCGGTAAATGCACCGGACAACTTTTGGGAAGCGGTCGATGCTCTTGTCCCCGGAATCGTGAACTGGGAACCCGCACCGCCGCAACCATAAAGCCCAGCTTTCGTTAAGGCACAAAAGGAACCCACCATGTCCCTGCTCATCCTCGCCTTCATCGTCCTGATTGTCGTTGCGCTCGTCTGCTGGCTTATCTCGACAGCCCCTATGATTGACGCCCGGTTCAAATGGGCTCTACAGGCCCTCGCCGTCCTGATCGGCATTCTCGTCATCCTGCAACGGTCGGGACTTGTCAGCGGCTAAAACTATTTTCTCCAAACGACGAAATAGGGCTTTACGCCCTAAATGTTCTAGGGCATATTGTCGTTATCAGGGGCATGAAGCCCGGATGGAGAAGACGGATGGCGCTGCGGCGGAAATACTTCGACCCAGACTACCGACGCGAACCCAAGACGGACAAGTGGTGCCACATCTGTCAGCGCGACATCACTGATGGCCAGCCGCATCGGGAAATCCGCTACGAGCTGGACACCATGGACGCCATTCACCCCGACGATTGGGAGCGGGCCGCAATCGAAATCCCTGCGGAGCGATCGATTTACGGGGCAGAAGCAATCATCTCAGGCCTGATTGGCATGGATTGCGCTCGCCGCCTCGGGATGGAATGGAGCAAGGCGGCGGCATGAGCGCAGAAACCTTCCGCGCGCTCCTGACCGGCCTTGGCTTCACACAGTCATCGTTGGCTAGGGCATTGCGGACAGACCCCCGGACAATCAGGCGATGGGCGCTAGGAGAGGTTCCTGTGCCCTATGCCGTGCAGATGCTGTTGCGCGGTGAGGCTCTGACGGCTTGACCGCCTGACACCCCCAAGGCATACTCTCAATCGCTCTATGTACGGACGCTTCGGCAATGGCTAGACGCAAACCAGACTGAGGACACATGGCAGGCGGTCGCCCCTCTGACTACACGCCAGAACTGGCCGCTGATATTTGCTCAAGGCTCGCTGCGGGTTCATCGCTGCGGGCTATTTGTGCAATAGAGTCAATGCCTTCCGCATCATCCGTGTTCTTGTGGCTCACAAAGCACAAAGAGTTCTCGGATAACTACGCGAAAGCCGTTGATGAACGCGCTGCGGGTATGTTCGATGATATGCTGGACATTGCAGATGACGTTGAGCCTGAAGCCTCGCATGTCGCCAAAGCCCGCCTCCGCGTTGATACTCGCAAATGGGCGCTCGCTCGCATGAACCCCAAGAAGTACGGCGACAAGATACAGGCCGAGCTTGGCGGCCCTGACGGCGGCGCTATCGCGGTCACATGGCTGAAACCCGAGTAATCCCCTACGCCCCTCGCCGGGTGTTCATGCCGTTCCATAACCGGACGCAGCGCTTTGCAATCGGGGTTGCGCACCGTCGCTGCGGCAAGACCGTGGCCTGCATCAATGACAAGATCAAACGCGCCATTGAGAGCGACAGGCCTCACTATCGAGCGGCCTATCTTGCCCCGTACCTGAAGCAAGCCAAGGACGTGGCATGGGAGTATCTGAAGCGGTACAGCCAGCCAGTATGGGCCAAGCCGCCTAACGAATCAGAGCTGTATGTCGAGTTGATCGGCGGCAAGCGCATCAAGATTTACGGCGCTGACAACCCGGACGCCTTGCGCGGTGGTTATCTGGACGACGCCACGCTTGATGAGTACGCCGATATGTACCCCGGCATCTTCGGCTCGATCATCCGCCCCATGCTGGCAGACCGGCAGGGAACAGCGACGTTCATCGGTACGCCGAAGGGCCGCAATGCGTTCTTTGACCTGTTCGAGCGAGCCAAGACGGACCCGGATTGGTTTCCGTTCTTCCTACCCGCTTCAGAGACGCAAATCCTCCCGCAAAGCGAGCTGATAGCCGCTGCAAGGGAGATGACGCCGGAACAGTATGAGCAGGAGTTTGAATGCTCGTTTGAGGCCGCAATCATCGGCGCTTACTACGGTAAGGACATGGCCGAGAGCGAGCGGGCCGGGCGCATCACAGACGTACCGCATGACCCGTCCTTGCCGGTCTATACAACGTGGGACTTGGGCATTGGGGACAGCACGGCTATCTGGTTCTGGCAGGCGCACGGGCCGGAGATCAGGGTGATCGACTTCTACGAGGCCAGCGGCGAGAGCATTGAGCATTACGCCAAGGTTCTTCAGGCCAAGCCGTACCGCTATGAGGCCGATTGGGTTCCGCATGACGCACGGGTCAGGGAGTTAGGCACGGGCCGTACGCGCATCGAGACGATGATGGGGCTGAAGCTCAAGCCTAAACTGGTGCCTAGCCACAAGATACTGGACGGCATCAACGCGGGCCGGGTGCTGTTCCCACGCATCTGGTTTGACCGTGAGAAGTGCAGGGCCGGGCTGGAATGCCTGCGCCAGTACCGGGCGGACTATGACGAGAAGGCTAGGGTCTTCCGTGATGGGCCTAAGCACGATTGGACATCACACGCAGCCGATGCCTTCCGCTACCTTGCGATGGCCTACCGGGAGATCAAGCCGGAAACCAAGGCGGTTGAGCAGCCAATCAAGGGCATACGTGATATGACGTGGGATGATCTGCTGGCTAATCAGCCGGTGGCTGTGCCGTATGAGAGGGCATAATGAAGAACCTGTGGCGGAAAATCCGTTGCCGACTGCTGGGCCATGAATGGGAGTATGAGGCCGTTGTGCGGCGGGGCTTCCAAGAGCGTGTTTGCAGGCGCTGCTTTGCGGACGGCAAGGTCGCGGCGAGAGGCAACCACCTAGACCATTGGCGCGCATAGACGTTCTATCGACAAGCGGAACCGCGCACGATACATTCCCTCCAACGCTTGCGAGGGGCCATGCTTCCCACCGAACCCGACAATCAAGAAGCCGTCAACCTCGTCACCAAGTGGATTGACGAAATCAATCTCGCTGAGAAAGAGCTTCAGCCGTGGTGGAAGGCTGGCGACATCATCATCCGCCGGTTCAAGAATGAGAACCGCAACAGGGCGGGTGGTCGTCCGTCGATAGCAGAGAACCGCAGGCGCTTTGCCGTGCTGTGGTCTAATGTCCAGACGCTCCAGCCTGCCATCTACGCCAAGCAGCCGGTTCCGATGGTGTCTCGCCGGTATCGTGACGAAGACCCGGTAGGAAAGGTCGCGTCTGACGTGCTGGAGCGGGCGTTGGGTTTCAGTCTCGATCAATACGACTTCGACGGACGGGTGAAGCTGTGCGTTCTAGACTATCTGCTGCCGGGCCGTGGTCAGGTGTGGGTGCGATACATCCCGCACATGCGCGAGGTCAATGCAGAGCAAGACCCGGAGCTTGGCGAGGGCGAGCAGGACGCAGACGGCGTTGACGCCAAGGTCGCTGGAGAGATGGAGGGCGTCGGGCCGGATGATGCCCCGATGCATGAAGCGACAGAACCTAGCGAGGAAGTCGTTTACGAAGAGGTCCAGTGTGACCACGTCGCATGGAAAGACTGGCTGACGAACCCAAGCCGTGAGTGGTCAGAGGTCCGTTGGGTCGGACGGCGCGTCTATATGACGAAAGCCGAGCTGACTGAGCGGTTTGGCAAGGAGAAGGCCAAGCAAGTCCCGCTGACGACTACGGTTACGGGTTCTGGCAACGATCAGGCTGAGGAAGCCCAGCGCCAAGCCAACCACACAGGCGAGGTCTATGAGATTTGGGACAAGCCCTCAAAGAGGGCCTACTGGCTGTGCAAGGGCTATACGACTGAGGTTCTGGATCAGCGCGAAGACCCGCTAGGGCTTAAGGGCTTCTTCCCTTGTCCGGCCCCGCTCAATGCCACGACGGCCAATGACAGCACGATACCGGTTGCGGACTACGTGATGTATCAGGATCAGGCCGAAGAGCTTGACGACCTGACGGCCCGGATCGGCAAGCTGCAAGAAGCCCTGCGCATGGTGGGCGTGTACGCGGGTGAAGCAAACCGTGAGCTTCAGTTGGTGTTCTCGCCGGGCAATGAGAACAAGCTCATCCCGATTGATACCTACGACATCTGGAAAGAGAAGGGCGGGGTCAAGGGCCTGATCGATTGGGTTCCCATCGACATGGTGATTGAGGTTCTGCGCGGGTGCTTTGAGACGCGCGCGCAAATCCTGAACGACATCTACCAGATCACCGGCCTGTCAGACATCATCCGGGGCGAGAGCAATCCGAACGAAACAGCGACAGCCCAACGCTTGAAAGGTCAGTGGGGAAGCCTGCGGGTTCGTGATCGCCAGCGTGATTTGCAGCGGTTCTGCCGTGACGCTATCCGGCTGAAGGCTGAAATCATCGCAGAGCATTTCAGTGTCGAGACGCTGAAGGTGATGACGAACGTGAAACTGCTGACGGCGGCTGAAAAGGCTCAGATTGAGCAAATCCTTCCGCTGTTGCAGCAGGCCGAGCAGACAGGTATTCCGGTTCCTCCCGGCATGGCTCCGACGCCCGAGCAAATGGAACTGATGCAAGAGCCGACTTGGGATGAGGTTACAGCCTTGCTCAAGAATGACGCGCTGCGTTCGTTCCGCATCGACGTTGAGACGGATTCGACGGTTGAGCCCGACGAGAACGCGGCCAAGCTGGCGTTTACGGAGTTCACCACGGCGACGGTTGGCCTGTTGACGGCTGCTGCGGGGATTGTTCCGACTGCGCCTTATACGGCTCCGCTGTTTGCTGAGATTCTGAAGCAGGGTGCGCGTACCTTCAACGTCAGCCGGTCCATGGAAGACGTGATCGACAAGGTGTTTGAGACTGCCGGGGAGCAACCGCCTGCCCAGCCTCCGGGTCCGCCTCCTCCAGATGATACGGCCATTCAGGTTGAGCAGATGAAGGGCCAGACCGCACAGATGCAGGCTCAGATTGAGCAGCAGCGGACGCAGATGGAAGGCCAGTTGGGCGCTGCGGAACTTCAACTCAAGGGGCAGGAGTTGCAGGTCAAGGCGGCTGCGCTTGCCCGTGATCCCACGCCTCAAGGAACTGCATAATGGCTAACGAACCATTCAACGAAACGGCCTACAGGTACTTTGCTGCGGGACTAGCGGGCACGCTTCCTGCTGCTGGTGTCGGCGGGGCCGTGAGTACGTCCAATCCGCTCCCGATTACGCCCGTGGGCCCGACGACAGCGAGCCGGATTCCGTCATCTGCCGCGACGGTCAACGCGACCAGCGCGAAGGGTACGGCGGGGAATCTGTTCCAAGTGAACGGCTATAACTCGTCAGCCACGGTCACCTATCTGAAGTTCTACAACAAGGCGACGGCTCCGACCGTGGGGACTGACACGCCTGTTCTGACATTGGCGCTGCCCCCGACTGCGGCGTTCACCTATGACCTGTTGGGCTTTGTCTTCGCGACTGGCATTGCCTACGGCCTGACCACCGATGCGGCGGATGCTGGAACGACGGCTGTAGCCGCTGGTGCAATCCTTGGTCTCAACGTGGTGTATCGATGAGCGGTTTTAGCCCTGTCGTCAGCCTGAACTCGTCTGCCGCTCCGGTGGCAATCGTGCCTGACGGCTCGCCGTTCACCTTCGCCAATCCTGTTGCGGGGCCGATTCAGGTCATCGTCTCGGGCGGGACTGTAACGGCCATCAATCTGGTGGTCGGAGGAAGTGATTATCTAGCCGGGCTGATCGCTGGCGTGTTCGTTGTCCGTGCGGGAGCGAGCATCAAGGTCACCTATGCGGTGGCCCCGACCATGACCTACGTGCGCCTTTGAGCCGAGCGACCTACCGCATCTGTAAGGCGTGTGGAGATATGCACGAAGTCTCCGCATGGCCACGGGATTGCCTAGAACAGTTCCGCAAGGCGCGGTCTGAGCTTCCCATGCCAGCGATCAGGGCGGACGGCATGGACCCGCTCATGAACCACGCGAACGGCCTGATGTACGACAGCCGATCAGCTTACGAGCGCGGTGTGAAGGATGCGGGCTGTGAGATTGTCGGCAATGAGAAGCTGACACCAAAGCCACGGGCGGTGCTGTCTGACCGTGAGCTTAAGCAAGACATCAAGACGGCTATTGATCAGGTGGAGGCCAGACTATGAGCGACATGGAAGACGACATCCGGGCGGCGATGGCTGAGGTCAGCGGAGAAGCGCCAGAGGCACCTGCTGCGGAAGTGGTGGTTGCGCCTGAAGCGGTCATCGTAGAGGCGGAAACGCCCCCTGCTGAGCCTGAAGCGCCTTCAGATGGACGCGAGCGCGGTCCAGACGGCAAGTTTATTGCCAAGCAGCCGGAAACGGTGCAAGATACTCTCGACCAGCCCTCGGAGGCAGTCGCGGACCCTGCTGCAAAGCTCGCCATCCGCGCCCCGGCTTCATGGTCGCCTGCGGCTAAGGCCACGTTCGATAAGCTTCCTCCCGAAGTGCAACAGGCCGTTGCAAAGCGAGAGCAGGAAATCGACCACGGACTGCGGCGCAAGTCTGAGGAAGTGAAGCGGTACGAACCGTTAGAGAGGCTTCTCGCCCCCCGTCGTGACCTTTGGGCTGCGCAAGGGATGGATGAGGCTTCGGCAATCAAGACGCTGCTTGCGGCTCAGGATTTGCTGGAGCGGGACCCGAAGCAGGGTCTTGAGTTTCTGGCCCGTTCGTATGGCGTCAACATCGCGAATCTGTCGGCCCAGCCGCAGGGACAGCCGCAACAGGCCCAGCCCGCACCGGACAGCCATCCTGAGATTGCAGCCCTGAAGCAGCAACTCCAAGCCCTGCAAAGCCAAGTCCAGACGGCGCAAACCGCGCCTATCGTCAGCCAGATCGAAGCCTTCCAGAACGATCCGGCCAACCTGTATTTCGAGAACGTCCGCGATGATATGGCGGTCCTCTTGAACAACGGGAAGGCGTCGGACCTGAAGGAAGCCTACGAGATGGCTTGTTGGATGAGGCCGGATATCCGCCCATTCCTGCAAACCACGCAGGCTCCGGCGGCTCCAGTGCAGGACAAGGCGGCGCAAGCGAGACGGGCGGCTGTCCGCGTCACCGGGTCGCCGGGTCAAGCCCCAATTCCCAAGTCCAATGGCACCATTCAGGACGATATCCGCACA
>Ga0181338_1000300_pt1 | contig 10199 bp, 11 predicted proteins | sample Sp13VDMM110SD_FD_122168 | JGI IMG/M metagenome (GOLD analysis project Ga0181338, IMG submission 122168) | Freshwater viral communities from Lake Michigan, USA - Sp13.VD.MM110.S.D | ecosystem: Environmental > Aquatic > Freshwater > Lake | place: USA: Michigan | collected 2013-04-23
CCTCCGAGCTTGCGCCAGTTGGTCGATCATTTCCCAGACAGTGGGGTATGTGTCATGAATGACAGCCTTGTATATCCCTTTCGCTTACGCTACTTGGGGGTGCGGGTCACACCGAGGTTCTGTGTTTCTTGAGTTCAGCCCATACAGGCCATTAGCTAACGCGCTCTGACGGCTGTCGACGCAAGTATGACGAATGAACGTCCAATAAAAAAAGCCGCTTACAGCTGCGTCCGGTCGAAACCTTAACTAATACAACTACCGTGTATTAGGTAAGGCGGAACGCATGTGTAAACGGCCTTCAATCTTGTTGCTTTCGACGACAACAGTTTGAATTATACACAAATTATGGATTTGTCAAGTACTGGGTAATATATTTTGTTGTCATCTCAAACCCATCTTCTTTCCATACAAAAACAACCCCGTTTTCTTTAAACGTAGAAAGAAGAGCCAGCGCTGTTGACATCCTAAAATTACTGGATTGTTCCAATCTGACAATCGTAGGCAAAGATATGCCAGACTTTTCTGCCAGTTTTGGCTGTGACCAGCCTAATGCGCTACGCCCTGATTTGAGGGCGGAAGCAAAGTGTTGTAGTTGAAATATCATAAGAAATGGGACTAGTCCTATTTTTCAATCACCACAGAAGCAGGCAATTGTCTCTTCGTCATCAAACAGATTGGCCTGTTCGTTGGAAAAATTCATCATTTGTCGGTAGCTAGGCCGGTCATTGCGGAATGTGCCGCCTATCTTTTCCTCCTGCTGCGCCCACCAAAGCGCCCGCTCAGGCTTGGTAGCTATCAGAGACATGATCTGTTTTGGCCCCTTCAGAAAGCACAAGTCGCAGTTACCCAAGGCTGTGACGCCGTCCGCAAACCTGATGCCAAGATCAAAGGCGTGATTGCGCCAGAAGGACTGAACATCTTCTTGATAGACCTGACCATCGAGCAAAGGGGTTAGCTTGTCTGAGCGCATCTTGGCTGCACGCCGCGGCTCATCAGCCCTGATCCCCACCATAGTGTCAAAGTCCTCAATCCCTATAGACTTTAGATACCGGTCAATGGTCAGGACTTTAAGCTCAGAGGTGCAGAACCTGGCCACCGGATTGGGTAAGTAACTGCGCTTGGTGGTGAGTTCATCAAACGGCTCGCCATTGCGGCTGGCAGCCTCGAACGTGACGCGCTTGAACTTAGGATCGGCAGACTGGTATTCCAACCAATGAATGTCTACCTTCCAGTGGGTTTCACAATCATGGACAAACTGTAGGGTGGATTCATCTTCTTTACCGGTGTTGCAGAAGCAGACTACGGCGTCCGCCGGCAGGCCGTCATTGGCCTCTAAGACCCGCCAAAGCATATAGGCTGATGTACGCCCGCCAGAGAATGAAATACAGGTAGGAGAATCAATCTTGAATGGATTCATGTGTATACCCAATGTGTAAAAAAGGTGGGGTCACCAGGACCCCACTAAAAAGGAACACATGAAAAGCGGCAACTGCTTACCGCCATTTCATTCTATCCCTTCTAGCATCCGAAGTGCATCCTCCACAGAATCAACAACAACTAACAACCCACCGCGCCACTCGTTAAAGAACTTTTTCTCAGCATCTGTAAGGGCTCTAGCAGACGGGGGCTTGTTTCCATCCTTGACTTCCATGAGCATCGTCTCACCCCTAAACCCCACCAGTAAATCAGGTATTCCCTCGCCCTGACTAATGACTCTGACATAAGCGCCGGCCTTGCGTAGCGCGGTAACTATGTCGTTTTGGTTGTCGTCAATTCTGTTTGCGCGTCTCATGGCTGATACTATATCACATATGTTGACAGGTGTGAATTAACCTGTTACATTCACCTTCCCATTAACTGTTAGGAGATGAGATGAATTTCTGTCCCGATTGCGGAGTCCCCAACCCCTCAGACATTCACACTTGTGTGGAGTACGAGAAGAAGATCAAGCCCGACTTGACCATGGAACAAGAGATTGTGATCTTGAGAGAGATGATTGGCGAACTGCAAGCAAAGCTGATAGATCTTGAGTTGTGCGCAGCCTAGAGAAAAAAATAGATCATGAAAATAACAAACAAATACAACCTGCCCGATACGATTCTGAACGTGTTGGATCGCCCGACCTACAGCAAAGGGAAGGCACACATCTCAGCGACAGAGCTGCTCAACAGTCCTCGGATCGTTCAGCTTAAGCGTAAGTACTGGGAATTCATCGAGACAGACGCCAGCGAAATGGTTTGGGCGCTGTTTGGTTCAGCAGTCCATAACATTTTGGAGCACGGCAAGGGTGAGAACCACATTGTTGAGCAACGCCTTGGGACTGACATTGACGGCTGGCGCTTGAGCGGTGCCATCGACTTGCAAGAAGAAGACGAAGACGGCATCGGCATCAAGGACTACAAGGTGACAGGCGCTTGGTCTGTGATGAATGAGAAGCAGGATTGGCACAACCAGCTAAACGTCTACGCCTACTTGGTAGAGAAAGAGGCCAAGAAGAAAGTTAAGTCTTTGCAGATCGTGGCCATTGTCCGAGACTGGACGGCGCGCGACACAGTCAAAGACGGCTACCCTCAGTCACCCATTGCCACCATAGACATCCCTTTATGGCCAATGGAAGAGCGAGAGCAATACATCAGAGAGCGCGTCCACCTTCACAGTGCGGCGTACTTTGAGATGGAGACAAACAGCGAATTACCACAATGCTCAGAAGAAGACATGTGGGAAAAGCCTACATCCTATGCCGTCATCAAGGTTGGAGGCGTAAGAGCCAAGAGCGTTCACAAGACGCTCGAAGAAGCTCAACACGCACTCAATCAGCTGAAGGGCTACAACCTAGAAGTCCGACAAGGCGACCGCACCCGCTGTGCAAAGTATTGCCAAGTCAGTGAGTTCTGCACCCAGTACAAAGAATATCTTTCAACCAAGGAACAAGCATGAGCGTTTACCGAAAACTGCAAGCGACCCGTCTCGAACTGGTCAACTCCAACATCAAGAAGACTGGCCATAACGCCTATGGCGGATGGAACTACTACGAGCTAGGCGACTTCATCCCAACAGTCCACAAGCTGTTTGATGCCGTCGGCCTGTGCGGTGTTGTGACATTTGGCGAGACAGCCACTCTCACCGTATACGACACTGAATTCACCGATCAGAAGATTGAGTTCTCAACTCCTATCGTTTACGCTGAGGCCGCCAAGGGTCAGCCCATTCAGATGCTGGGCAGCACCCACACCTACTTGCGACGCTATCTGTGGCTCTTGGCCATGGAGCTTGTCGAGGCTGACGCAGTAGATGCCGCACAACAACAGGAAAGAGTTGAGCCAGCCAAGATTGCGCCCAAGCCTCCGGCCAAGATAGAGGGTAAAGATGGCGCATGGCAATTGAAGATCAAGGCAGATCCCGAGGCTGACTTGCAAAACTGGATCGACATTGTAAAAAAATCTGTTGCGTTTATGCTCAGCACCGCAAAGGAAGAGAGGGACGTAATGGACATCTTCAAGAACAACCGCGTCATCTTTGACCGCCTCAAGGCGGACAGCGTCAACGATCACACTGCCATGATGGCAGACTTCAAGAAAGCCAAAGACGGACTTAAAAAGGAAACCGTATGAGCACCGAATACCCCAACAGCGGCAAGCTGTCCCACAACAAGTACAAAGTCGAGGGCGACAAGAAGCCTAACTGGACTGGTGAAATCATCATGGATCGCAGCGCCCTGCGCCAGCTTATGGATGAGCACTCCGACGACGATATCGTCATCAAGCTCAGCGGCTGGGATATGAGCGGCAACTACGGCCCATGGATGCGCCTGTCGTGGAACAACTACAAGCCCGCACCAAAGGAGAATCCTTATGTGCCACCAGCAAAGCCCAAGGCTCCTCCTGCCGCCGACATACCCGACGAAGATTTGCCCTTCTGACCATGAAGACAAGCCAATTCGAGGCCGTCAAAATGGCCATGAAGCAGGACAGGACAGGATACGTCCTGACCCTGTCTCTTCATCCTGACGACATACCCGACGAGATCTTGCGAGATTTTGTTGGTGCGCGATACCAGGTTGTGATGGTGCGCCTAGATGGCTCCGATCAGCCCATGGTTAGGGAGCAGGAATACGCTCCTGATCCTGTAAAGATTGCTGGCATTCTTTGCCGCGACGTGGACTTCCACAGGTACTTAGCTGAGGCTGGGAACATCTTGGAGGCCACCGAGAAAGAAACAATTGACTGGATGCGTAATGAATTTGGCATTGCCTCCAGAGCGGAGCTAAAGACAAACACCGAAGCCTCCCGCCACCTTTACAACATTAACGAGGAATTCAAAGCATGGAAGCGAAACGCTTAATACCCTACTCAGTCCACTTACGAGAGGACATCTACAACAAGCTCAAGTTAGCAGCCGGCGAGCGCAAAGCATCCTCAATGGTTCGAGACGCCATCACTATGATTATTGAGGGAGACGACGCCTACACCAGTGGCTACAACAAGGGATTACAGGATGCCATTAAAGTGATTGAGTCTGACTCGCTAGCCAGCGGCGTAACCGTCAATGATCGTAATGTCGCAGAGGGCTTGGTTGCAAGTGTTAATCGCATGATTATCAAGAAGGAGAAGACCCGTGGCACGAAAAAAACCCGAGGGAATTGAAGCCTTAGCAGCAACGCCCGAGCCTCCATCCATTCAAGAGATAACCATGCTGGATTGGTTTGCTGCCTTTGCCCTAATGGGTATAGGCGCAGAGGCGGATAGCGTATCGGCGGCTTCTATGGCTTTTGATAGAGCAGATGAAATGATGAAGCAAAGGGAGCGCAGATAGTGCCACGACCAAAGTCTGAATTAACCAAGAGCGGAAAGACAATTGGAGTCCGAGTGACGCAAAGCGAGCACGAAGAGTTCATGAGACTCGGAGGCGGAAAGTGGCTGCGCTACCAACTAGCTTTTAATTTGGAACACAAGAAACGCCATGAGCAAACAGCTAAAACGTTATCTCAATGAAGTTGCCGATCTAGGGTGCATACTATGCCTGCACCTTGGATACGGCCCCACTCCACCACAGCTACACCACCCAAGGAATGCTGCTGGCGGCGGAGAAAAAGCCTCTGATTGGCTTGTAGTACCACTCTGCCCAGAACACCACACAGGCAAGTCCGGCCTGCACGGACTTGGCGGAAGTGGCTTCTACACACGCTACAACCTTACCGAATGGAACCTTGTAGCATTAACTATTGAGCATCACCACAAGGCTAAAAATTAAAACTTGTAGGACAGTTATCCCATAACGTTATGGGACAGCCTGTTTCTTTATGGCCTTTCGGGCTGACTCAGCTTGCTCGGCCACAGAGGACATAAGCTGTCTGAGGCGGTTGATTTCATCTTGCTTTTGCTCGCCCGTCATACCTTTGTACGCTGGGTTTGAGATCATTTGAATCTGCCGGCGAATGTTGGCCAAGTTCTTAGACGTCTTGTCGTAGAACTTCTGCATGGAGACTTCGCTACCTCTTTCCTGAAGTACTTCCAAGACTTTCTCAGACTGGCCAAGCTCAGCGTAGTGACGCATGTCGGCATAAGCCTGCTGGATCTTCTGATTGTTCTGGTAGAAATCAGTCATGTATGCAGACTGGTTGGTTGGCAGGCTCTCTATGAAGCCCAAGGACAGCGTCTTGGTCTTGTTTACATCAGGATAAACGCCGTCATTGAATGGCTGAACGGCATAGCCTGAAGACGCTGCAATGGTGCCACCAAGCCAACCCATGTAGGCGCGAATCATGTAGTCAATTTGAATGGGAGAAAGCTCTGTTGATCCGCCCGTAATGGATGACATGGCGTTGCTTACGCCGCCCAAGGCTATTGCTATTGGGCTTGTGGAGTCTGTTTTGCGTTCCTGCTTCGACAAACGTTCCATGCCAGCGCTTTCAATTGGCGCGCTGGTAAACGGATTCTTGTTGGCGTAGATGTCAACCATTGGCTTGAATAGCTGAGGCACAGGGTTCATGGAGAATGTCTGCCACACCATGCGACCTAACGTATCAGTGAAGCGCGCTGTTTCTACATCCTTGTCAACCATCTGCTCAATGGTGCGCTCCACCAATGTAGCAATAGCGCCAGTCTCAAATGGTTTGGGTACGCGGATGGCAATGTCGGTGCCAGGTATCTTGCTCCACCAGAATGAATCACGATCCCACTGCTCGCGCTTCTTGAAGTCTTCGTCGTCCTTGTTGGCCAAGTACAAGGCGATTGACGCCAAGGCTACTGCACCTGTAATAGAGGTGAACGACTTAGCTTTCTGAGCATCAGTTTGTGTGATCTCTTCGCTTTTACCTGTGGCATAACTGTAGAACACGCGAGCAGTTGGTAGGATACCGTCTCGGCCAAGCTTGTACAGACCCTGTACGCGCGCATTAAAGAACGGAACAGTAGCCGCTACAAAGCGGATGGCATTGGAAGATCCGGAGGCAGAGAAGTTTAGCAAGTCACGAGCAGCAAAGCTTGCTTCCAAATGGGTCTTCCCACTGTCCATCAATTGCTTGTACAGAGCAATCCTGTTTGCATTCTCAGCCTTGTTGCCCAAGTCCTCATAATATCTCCAAGACTTGGTAAACATGCTCTTAACTTTTTCGGGCGTGTCAAGAATTGTAGATTCATCTACACCGCGGTCTATCAGCTTTTTAATAGCTATTGCACGATCACCTTCAAGCGTGGTGCCAAAGTTAAACACAGCGCCGCCAGCCAGTGCTGACCTGTAGATTGGAGAACCCTTGCCTGAGTCATACAGGCCGCTATACACGTTCTTAACAAGGTTGCCGCTCAGGTCTGACAGTGCCGCAGACTGGATGGATTCCCTGATTAGGTTGTATGCCTTGAATGTTGGCGAGGCCGTCACGCCAAAGCGCAACAGGTCTTTGAACGGACGCATGATATCCACAGCAAGACCGCGTGGGCCTAGCTCTGTAATCATGCCAATTGATTCCAATAGCAGTGGGTCAAGGATGTGGTGGTAGGTGGTAACACCATCAACTTGAGTCTTGACAATATCTTTAGATCCGGTTGTTTGCTCGGTCATGGACACAAGCTCTTCTACGCCCTCTGCATTTGTGCGAGATTGAACCAGATTGCCATCACCCACTATATTGCCTGTAATGGAATTAACAACACGGCCATTCTTACCATCCGCATCAGTCATCCACTTCATGCCAGGCTTGAGCGCAGGCACAACAACAGCCTGCTCGCGGGCATCTTCCAAGATAGTGTTAGACGCTAAGTTCTTCATGGACGCAGACAGGATATGACTCCAGTTGCGCAGGGTGTTCTCCATCAGGTCGCCAAACGGCTTATCGCTTTGGCCTCTCAGCATCTTGGAGAACTGCTGATTAGACAAGCGGGACGCTGTACGGATGGATTCCAACTGGCCATCTTCCATAGCCCGATAGAACGGAATATAGAACATGTCGTTTGAGAAGCGTTGATAGGCTTGGCGATCAATCAGGCCGTTCATGAGTGCAATATTTAGCACTGACTTGTTGAGCGCCATTACATCTTTGCGAGCTTGCTCATAGACTTCTGCGCGTGGCTTGCCGTCAATGGTTCCTTTGACAAAATCGTTTCTCTTAGCAACCAGATCATCTAATCTAGATGATCGCTTTTCATCAGGCAAATTTGCTTCACGGCTTATTGCCATCCACACCTGCCAGCGATCCATCTCTTTGCCCACAGGCTTGACTGAGTCAATGAAGCCCTTCTTGTTCTCATCCGCAATAACGTCAAGAGCGCCTTGGTTCATGGTGACGTGGCCGTGGTAGAGCAAGTTCTCTAGTGCGCCGCCGGTGTCCTTGGACAACGTAGCCTGCATGTGACCCATGGGTGAGTAGGTCTTGGCTGAGCGGAATTCGTCAACAGTCTTCTGAGCAAGCCACTCAAACGCTCGACCTTTGTTTTGCTCCATGCGATCAATGATCGTCAGGTTGGGCGCAAAGAAGTTCTTGTTGATATCATCAATGGTAGATTCGTCAAGACCCTCAAATGCCTTGACGTTCATAGGCGCGCGCGTTTGTAACACCTCTTGCGCTTTGGCCTTGATCGTGTCCTTCATGAAGTTCATTTCCATCTGGTCTGATACCAGTGGCGTCTGCATGTTGGCGTCTGCGGTGGAGTCGATTGCAGCGTCAGTAACGCGGTCAAGGTACTTTCTAAAGGTTTCGTTGGGCAAATACTTGGAGCCGCGCAGCATAGAATAGAAGGCCTTCATGGCAGCGCCGAGCTTGGCAAAGAACTTCTCAACAACAGTCAGTGGCTTCTCTTGGGTGGTTGCCCACTTAGCTGTTTGGTCTGCGTACCATTCCCTAAACGATGCCCAGTATTTTCTGTAATTGTCAGCTTTCTCCATAGGTATGTCTGGTGTAACAGTTGTTTTGCCAGTAGCTCGAGCGCGTAACTCTTGCACATACTCAGGAGCAGACATTCCTTTGGTACTCTTCAGCCAATCACTGAACGCTGTTTTAATAGCATCCTTGGTTGCTTGGCTTTCATTGTCAAACACTTGTGTTTCATGGATATGGCCAAGTTCATGAGCCAATATCTCAAGGACTTTGGCCTTGCTTCTTTTTGGCTCAAATGCAATAACGTAATCGCCATTCTTCAAGCGCTGAGCATAGCCAGCCGATCTGTTCAAAGCGCCCGCACCAATCGACGCATGGTCGCCGGTAAACATTAATCGGTTGGTTGAAACATCGTCTTTCGTGGTGAGATAAATGTTGTTGCTAAGCTTAAGCATTTTCTTCCAGCCAGCAAAGACTCCGGCTATTTCTGGAGAGATGCTTTGTGAATAATCTATGCCATCCTTGTCAAACTTAACGAACGGATCATTCTTGTATCTAGCTTTATCTTCAGCTTTCCATTTATCAACAGCATCCTTGAGCTGCGCCTTTTCTTTAGCGGAAAATATTTTTCCCGTGTAGTCTTCAATATCAACTTTTAAGCGATCATTTTTTGCAAACGCGCGGTAAATTATCTCGTAGTTGTCGTTAAACATTCTATATACACCAATGTCACCATCTTGGTATATGACGTCGCCGCCATAGAAGCTAACCATGTCATCTTTTCTTTGGATTTGCGCATCGGTGCCTTTGCGCTCAATCACGTCCTTCATATACATGAAGTCTTCACGCTCGCCAAACTTGACGTTCTTGGCCAGCAAGAAACGGCCAATCTGAAACACTTCATCAGCAGACAGTACAGGCTTTTTGGTTTCTCGGTCATAGAAGTATGAATGACGCAACGGATCAAGGCTAACCTGAGTCCAAGCTGGATCATTCAAGTGCTTCATTACTTCAGCGTAGACCTTGCCAGGTGGTGATGGAACAAATGTGCCTTCAACAGTTTGTTGGGGCATCTTTGTTTCTTCGCCCATGGCAATCTTCATTGCCGCCGCTTCAGAACGAACGGCAAACTGGACATTAGTTACATGCGCCGCGCTGGCATAGCCAATTGGCGACTTGGGATTGTTCTCTGGGTGTATAGCCACAACGCTACCATTTAACCCAAGCTTCTCTCCGCGTTGCAATGCCTTGATATCCATGCGCAAACCAACCTTGGTGCCGGCAGGTATCACAGGATTAATCTTTTCCCTTTGGGCTGTATTTAAAACCTTGGCCATTGCATCGGTACTAAGAGGAGGCTCAGGACTTGGCACTTTACCAATTGGTTTATACGCATCGACGTAAGTGTCGTATTGAGCTTTACTGATTCGACCGGCGGCAAGCTCACGCGCAGCCATTACCACCTGCGGGTTGCGGCCTTTAATGGGCTTGTAGTCATCAGGGATGGGTAGCTCGGGCGGTAATACTTTCTCCGCCTTTGGCTCAGCCTTCTTCTCTTTAGGAATAGAGAAGATATCTTCTTGGCCTTGGGATGCGGCTACATCAGCAGGGCGATTGCTTCCAGTCAGAGTGAACTCGCCTACCTCAGCATCAGCTTTGGCTCTAGCCTCTTCCTCTTTAAAAGCTTTCTCTTCTGCTGCGGCGCGCTTCTCTGCCTCAGCCTGCTTAGCTCGTACTTCGTCAGCGGTCTCAGTCTCTAGCTTGAACTCTTCTGCTTCAGGGCGCGCAGGCGCTTTTGTTTCGCTACCAGCAGCTTCGCTAACAGCGCTACGGCGGCTGGTGAGTATTTCGTTAACGGCATCGATGGCCGCGCGGTAGTAGACATTGGGGC
>Ga0181338_1000302_pt1 | contig 10158 bp, 32 predicted proteins | sample Sp13VDMM110SD_FD_122168 | JGI IMG/M metagenome (GOLD analysis project Ga0181338, IMG submission 122168) | Freshwater viral communities from Lake Michigan, USA - Sp13.VD.MM110.S.D | ecosystem: Environmental > Aquatic > Freshwater > Lake | place: USA: Michigan | collected 2013-04-23
GGCGACGGGAAGCCAATCGGGTTTCATTTTGCCCTTAGCTGAAAGCATCGGCATACGGATGCGGGCGATAGCGCCGTGTTCTGCGCTGTCCCATGTGACTACTTCGTAGGTCATCACCCCTTCTCCCTTAAAGCTGCCCGATAACGGGTGACTGTGAATCGCTCCACGCCAACAAGGGCGCAAAGCTGTTCGGTCGGTGGTTTGTGGCCTCGCAGCACGTCGCTAAGGACGGTCTGATTGACGCCGTGGAAAGCGCACCAGTCCTTTTGTCGCGTCAGGCCAATATCTCGCCTGATGGCCCTGACCACTTGCTCCTGTTTCATTCTTCGTCCTCTTCCTCGTCGCCCTCTTCGTCGGTTTCGACTGCGAGGCTGTTTCCTTCCGCGTCCCACCAGCCAAGGCGGGCACCTTCTTGATGGGAGGCCTCGGCCCTAGCTTCGGCGGCGAGGCGTTCAGCCTCTTTCTGCTCCGGCGTTTTGGCGGCTTCGGCGGCGCGGAATGCGGCAATCTCCGCTTCCTTTTCCGCGTTCAGTTCGTCCCAAATGCTCATGACTGCCTCCCTGTGTGTCGCTAACCTAGGTGAGATAAATCGCGCTGTCTAGCGAAATGATTGCTTGACTACCTGTCCGCTGCTGTGGCTATATGTGTCCAACAAGGGAGAGACACATGACCAAGGTTGAACGGATGCAGGACGCCTTTGAATCCTACGCCAGCGAGAACGGCGACGGCTTCTCCGACCGCGATTATGTCGGCGCGGCTGGCTATCGTGCGGAGGGTTACGCCCTTGCCGAAGAGGCCGCCGATATGCCGGAAGAGGATCGTGCTGATTGGATTGACGATCAGGCGTATATGTTCCCCGCGTCGGCTCGCTATCTGGTGGCGGTGGCGGCTGACTACCGCCTGTCGGAGTTGGCCAAGCCCGAGCGCAAGGATTGGTTCGGCATGGCGTCTTCCATTGCTGACCCGGATGCGTACCCCTTTAACGCGGGAGTTTGGTGATGAAAGAACTCTACATTGAAGAGTTGGAGCGCCTTCAGGGCCTCTACGAAGAGCAAGGCATGGGTGAGGACGAAGCGCAGGCAATGGCAGAAGCCAACGCTTACGACGCCATGACTGACCGCCTTGCTGATATGGCGGACCGCGCCCGCGATGCTGCCAAATACGAAGATTACGATTCCAACATCACAGGAGCGGGGAAATGAGCGCCGCACATACGCCTGACAATCGTTTCCTTATCGCCTTGTCTGCCGACTTTGAGCCGGAGGGCTGGTCCGGCATGACGACAATGACGTTTCTGGCAGACGATAAGGGCAAGTTCGGCGCTGGCCTCTATGAGTTGAGGTTCGTGCGCTGCCTGTCCGACGACGAGCGGATTGGAACCGATGCCATGCTTGAGGCTATCGCAAAGGGCGGCCAATGACTGACGTTATCGACTCCATCCGTGGCCTCCGCTCTCCCCAAACCTTTGAAGAAGGAATGTCGAGGCTAACGGTCGCCATCGGGAATATCGAGCGGCTTACCGATCTAACGCCGGAGCAGCTCGCCCGCCTCTGGTCCGCCACATCAAGACTAAGCAAAGCAGCACTAGCGAAGGGGAAGAACGATGAGTGAGTGGCAACCGATAGAAACCGCTCCGAAGGATCGCCCAATCTTGGGTTGGTGCGTACACGACGCTGACCCGTATTTCATCGAGCCGGAAGGCAAAGACGGACGTTCGCGGCTAACGCTCTATGGCGGACACACTGAGGGCTTGTCGCACGTCTCTGACGGCCCGCACGTCATCGAGTGGGGTGGAGCGTGGGACGACAGCACGCACGAGCATAGCGGCGGCTGGATGCCTGATTGGTGGTTCCGCTCGGACAGTGAGTTTGAGGTGGCGGCAAACCCGGTGCTCTGGATGGATATTACTCCCCCCGAGACCCTCAAATGACCGACCGGCCCCTCTGCATATTCAAAGACGGTAAGTTCTTCAAAGACTTTGGAGGCACATACTACCCGACAGACAGGTTTAACGTGGTTATGACCCGAGAGATGTTCCTGACCCGCACAGACGTAAACGCTGAACGTTACGTCAAAGACTGTCAGGAAGCCCTAAAACAATTCGCGGCAATGGAGGAAGCCAAGTGAGAAGCAGCGACACGCTAACGAAAATCAGCCCGGCGCTGGTTGCCGCCGTCAACTCAATGGACGGTGTGGCCAAGACCACAGAAAACGACGGGTTCAAAAAGAACGGCAAAGCCTCGAAATACGCCACGCTCGCAGACTGCATTGAGGCCAGCAAAGGCGCGCTGTCTGCTAACGGCCTGTGCGTCATTCAGGGGCCGGGCGCGACCAACACCGAGGCAAAGACGCTCTGCATCACAACCCGCATCGTACACGAAAGCGGAGAGTGGATCGAGACGGACTTTGATATGCCGCTGACGAAGTGGTCTCCGCATGAAGCCGGGTCAGCGACAACATACGGCAGGCGATTCGCCTTGATGGCGATGCTTGGACTTGCGCCGGTCGAGGATGACGACGGCAACGCTGCGTCTGGCTTGAAGGTTGAGAAGAACCCTTCGATCAGCGTTCACCCGGAAGGCCCCGACTGGTACAAGGCTGAAGGTTCGGGAATGTCCGCGTCTCAGGCCAAAAAAGACGGGTGGGGCGAGACGTTCGACGCATGGCTTGGCGTGGTCGATATGATCCCGACTGTCGAGGCGTGGAAAACGTGGGGCCAAGACCATGCCGATCAAATCTGTGCGCTGCCAAAGGGCTGGCGCATCCAAATCCGTGAAGCCTTCGATTATCGGGGCAAAGAGCTAGGAGCGATCTAATGGCGTTTGAAATGAAGCCGGGAAGCGGAACCCTTTTCCGAAACGACAAGGACGGCAACGACAAACGTCCCGACTATCGCGGCGAGCTTAAGTTGGCTGACGGTGAAATCGTTAAGCTGGCGGGCTGGATCAAGGAAGGCGCTAAGGGCAAGTTCCTGTCGCTGTCCATCGACAAGCCCAAGGAGCAAAGCGACGCTGCGTTTCCTAGCCGCCGTGATGAAGGCTTGGCCGGGGGTGATCGTCATGGACGTGGTCAGGACGCTGGACGGCAAGCGGCTTACGAGGCCAGCCTGAAAGATGACCCGTTCGGGGATGCGCCCTTCTGATGTCTGATCGAGCTGTAGTCACGCTCCGAACGCAGGCCGACCGCGATAAAGCGTCTCGGTGGTGTCAGGGCGTGGCTACAGGCTCAAAGGTTGTCTTCCATGGACCTGCTAGGAGCATCCCCCAAAATGACCTCATGTGGCAGTTGCTGCGGACTATCTCGAATAGCCTAGACTGGCATGGCCAGAAGTACCCTCCCGAGGAATGGAAGGACTTCATGGCTCATGCGCTGAGGCGGTCAAAGTGGATGCCGTCTGAGGACGGGGGAATGGTCCCAATAGGACTAAGCACAAGCTCTATGTCTCGCGCTGAAATGTCAGACATGATAGAGTGCATTTACGCGTTTGGCGCTCGGCATGGTGTCGAGTTTGACGCGGAGGAGGCGCGCGATGCGTATGGACCCGAAGCGGATAAACCGTGACTTTTTCTTCGCCCGTGTAAAGCGCGGAGAAGGTTGCTGGGAGTGGACAGGTTTTCGAGACTCCCGAGGGTACGGGAGAATGAACGTCCCAAAGGCGGATGGGGCTGGGCGCTCCTCTGAGGGGGCGTATCGCGTTTCTTGGGTGCTGGCTAACGGGCCGATTCCTGATGGCCTTCACGTCCTTCACCAATGCGACAACCCGATCTGTGTGCGTCCTGATCATTTGCGGCTTGGGACTCACGCAGACAATATGCGCGAGGCGACGGAGCGCGGGCGGATGAAGAAGCCAACGGGCGGCGATTCTAGCGCAGCCAAGCTAACAGACGAGCAACGGCGCGAAGCCATTGAGGCGGCTTATAGCGGCGTTCCTTATCCAAAAATCGGAGCACGGTTTGGGGTGACCGGGGCTTGCATCTATCAAATCCGAAGAAAGCACACGAAAGAAAGCGGAGAGCTTTGGACTCCGTGGACTGTGCGAAGTCCTCAACATATGTCGAGATGGAAACCATGAACGACCCGCTTGCATCCGTGAGAACCTACGCCTGTAGGAAAAGCCAGCTTGCGCGCGACAAGTGGCTTGCCTTCAGAGAGGGCCAAGGAATGCCTGTCCGTCAGATGACGGAAAAGCACGGGCATATTCCGGGAGAGTTTGCACGGCAGTTTCAGGCCATGCGAAATAAATCTGGCTAGGTGACGATTTGTGTTGACGGACCGGTCCGGTGCTGTATGTTGGTCTCAACAAAGGGAGAGACTGAAATGGCTACTTGGATTTATGATTGTGACCGGGGTCAAGGCTCCGTCGAGGCGCGCACCGAAGAGGTTGCTCGTCGCCGCGCCATAGCGGAAGCTGGAACCTACGCCAGCGTTCGGAACGTCCGCCGTCCGTCACAGGCAGAGGCCGCGTTTCGTCGGGCAATGGGCGGTTGTTAATGACCGCCAAGCCCTATCCCCACGCAGTACAGAAAGCAGCCCGAAGAAGCGTTCTGTCTGCGTCCGGGTCCAAGCGCGTTGAGGTAGTGCTAGACGCTGGCCAGCTTGCCGATCTTGAGCGCGTCCGCAGGGTCACGGGCGACGTTAAAACAGCCATTACCTATTCGCTGGCTTACGTGGCGGCAGAAATAGACCGACAGCGCGCCAGACAAATAGAGGAAGACCGCCAAGCGGGAAGCCGATAGCGGATAAGCTGGGCTGAGTGGGTATTAAGTGGCGTAAGCCACGGAATGCACTAAATAAAAGGATTGAAGATGACAGAGACGATGTTGGAGAAGGTCGCGCTAGCGTTGGCAAACGTGGACGGACAGCGGCTCGCGGGAGCAATCGCCCCGACTGGCCCCAAGTTGTTTGAGTTGCGCCGCGACCAGTACATCAAAGACGCCCGCGCTGCTCTTGAAGCTATTAGAGAAGTGCCGGAAGAGATTTCCAGCGTGGCGGTTTATGACGAATACGATTGGGCTGGGCGAAACTTCACCGCCATGATCGACGCCATCCTCTCCCAATCACAAGAAGGGAAGTGACGATGCCAGACGGCATTCTAAAAAGCCGCGAAGAGATGGAGGCCGAAGAACGCGACTTTGCGCTGGCCGAAATGCAAGAGTCTCTGTGTAGGATGCGGGAATCTGGCAAGCGCCGGGAATGGATGCACAAGGGCGCAATGATTGCTTTGGCTGGTGTCAACTCAGACGAGACAGGTCATGCGCTGGTTCTTCGGATCATGACTGAAATCGACGAAGCCGCAAAGCAACTATAATCCGGCGCTTCCGTTAAGGCACAAAAGGAACCTGCTATGTCCCTCCTGTTTGTCCTGATGGTGCTTCTCGGCTTCATCGCCATGCTTTGCCACAAGCTTTCCGTTCCCCGCCTTCCTGAATGGCCAGCTTGGGCGCTGTGGCTGGTAGCGGCTTTCCTGTGGGCCTTGCCACGCATGGGCGGGTAAGGCGGCGGGACGTTGACTATTTCCACGGTTAAGCCGATACTCGCCGGGTCTTCGGTGGAGATTAGGCAATGAAGAAAACCGGCCCCAAGCTTCAACCGAAGCTGATCCCGCAACACAAGCGTCTCGCAATGGGAATCCCGACTAAGGTCGGAGGCCCTACCGGCAAGCCCTACGGCATGCCCTAGCCCCTTCGCGGGGCTTTTTCACATTCAGGAACAGACTTAAATGGCTACGAACTTCGGTAACGATCAAGGCACGGGAACGGTTGTTTCTGACGGCTTTGAAGGCCCGCTTGATGGCGTTGTCACCGCTGCTGCGGGATCGACTATCGGTGGCGTTGCTATCACGGCGCAAAAGAAGGTTGTTGTGACCGTCGTTAACGGCGCTGCTGCGGGCACGTTCACGATGCCTGCCGGTGCGTTTGTCGATCATTATTACATCGAGACGCCGACCGCCATTCCCGGCACCCCGACCAACACGAATTTCCGCCTTGGCTCTGCGGCCAACGGCGAGCAATACGTCGCTGACGTGGATGCGAAGGCACAGGGCGTCATCAACGCGACTATCGTGTATGCGGGCCGCAATCCGGCAACGACCGTTCACTACACGGTGGCCAGTTCGGGCGGGACGACTGCCTCGCAGGACGGCACGATCAACCTGTTTGTCGTTTACGCAGTCCCGGTCTGACAATGGACAAGGTAGCGCAAAGGCTGGCTGACAAGGCTAACTCCCTGCGAGGCGTCCTCACCGACACCCCGTATGCAAACTGGGAAGAGGCCACGCCAAGCCAAAAAGAGTTCTGGCGAGAGATTGCCAGCGCCAGTCAGGACGCAGAACCCGAGAGGCCCAAGGCGAAGGCCAAGAAGTGACTGGGTTCCTTCTCACGATCATTGCCATTGCTTGTTGTGTTTCAGCGGTTGTGGCGGTCATCCGGGACTGGGAATAGGCTAAACGAGCCGAAGAAGCGATGCGGTGGGAACATAAACGCCTTCGGGCGTAGGGATAACAACCCGCAGACCAGAAGCCCGATCAGCCTAGCGCCGTTCGGGCTTTCTGCTGCGGAAAATAAATCAGGCAAAGGGGTTGCGTGACCGGACTTAATCGGCTTTAGTGTTTTCAACAAAGGGAGACGGCCATGTTTAAGAACCTTCGCGACCTTACGGATTTTGGATCGACCGGCTGGGTCCGTGTCTATCAGGTTTGGGATGCTGCTGGCGTTGTGGTTGCCAAGGTGACGGCGGCTCAAGCCCGTGAGCAATACACCGGCCCGCAATACCAGTTCGCCCTGCTTCATGAGGTGAAGGTGTGAGCGCGGAACCGTTCAAGGCGGTTCTGGACCGGATTCTTGCCGCCCAGCCCGAGATTTTCCTACAGAACCATGAGGGCTATTACCGTCACCGCGACGTGACCGAGTTGGTTCAACAGCTTGTCAATCACCGGGCGGCGTTGGAGAATCTGCTTTCTGACGACTACGGCACGGCGAACGCAAGGGCTGAGGCTCGGTCTCTTCTGGCGGGGTGGAACAAATGATGCCGCTGCTAGACCGATACGAGCGGGAGTGTCTGCTGGCCGAGACGGTGAGGCTTCGCGATAAGTTCCGCGCCCGTTGGCCCGAAAGCCAACGCCTGCCGATTTTGGAAAAGGACGTGCTGCGCCAGTGTCGCGAGCTAGGGGTTCCTAATGTCTGACGATCAGGGCAAGCCTGACATTCAAGATGCGGCGCTAACGCTGGCGACATACGCCGGGCATGACGATGATTGCCTGATTAACCGCTTGCCCAGCGAGGGCATTGTGCCGGGTGTTTGCAGTTGCGGCTATTCCGCCGCCCGGAAGGCGGTGTTTGCGGCGCTTGGATTGCCGTGGTAGCGTAATCCCGCTTAGACGATGGAACCGGCTGCGGAGCCAGTTCTCCCTTAAAGCCCTTGTCACCGTCCAGTCGCGGCAGGGGCTTTTTGGTGCGCTAAATAAATCAGAATAAGGGTTGACGGGTCCGGTCACTTCTATATGTTGGGTTCAACAGGGAGAGACGAGATGCAAATCCAAGTCGGCCAAACAGCCCGCACCGTTTACGGCCAAGGCGTCGTTTCCAAGGTCAACGGCAAGTCGGTGATCGTTACCGTCAATGGTCAGGACCACAAGCTGACCGCCAAGCAATACGGGATCATGAACTAATGCGCGATTCCAGCCACCTCGTTGCCCTCATGACCGGCCTGAGCCGTGAGCGCCAACGCCTCGCCGCCGCCCGTACCGAACAAGAGCGCGCCCTTCGCGCCGTGTGGGTTCGCCAGTCGGAAAAGGAAATCAACGCGGAGGAGCGTTTCCTTGGTATGACGGAAACCGATTGGAATGAGCCGGAAATGTCGGCTGATGACCTGATGGCGGAGCTGATGGCATGAGCGCCGCCCTTGTGCGCGCCAGCGATGCCGTTGAGGATGCGCTGGCTTCCGACGACAATCATCCCGACGACATTGCCCGCGCGGTTCTGCGGGCCGTCCGGGAGGTTTCTCAAGAGGCTTACAATGCGGGCTGGGATGCAATGAACGGTGAGCCTGACGCCGGCCCCGGCGAGCCTTGGCTGGCCATGATCGACTTCATTCTGAACGAGCCGCAACCATGACCGTGGCGGAACTTATCAACCTGCTAAAGAAATTTGACCAAGGCTTGCGGGTTGTGACTGACGGGGGCTGCGACGGCGAATTGTTGCTCGACATAGAATGTCCGAAAATAGTGACCGCGCACGGCTGGGATGATTCCTCGGTGTGGCTTGGCCGGTTTAGCGACGACGATTATCTAGCGCCCAGCGTGGCGCGTCCCCCTAACTTCAAGGTGCTGATTCTTTGACCGCCACTATCAGAAAGCAAATCCAGCGCGCGCACCTCAAACACAACGGAGGAAAGCGTTTAGACCTCTACCTGACCAAAGAGGAGGGAGAGACGCTAGAAGCCTTCCGGGTGGCCCGTGGCCTGCCTAACGCTACCGAGGCGGTCAAGGCGCTGATTGAGCCGCATATAGGCCGCTTGGGCGATGCGAGTGAGTGGTGACGTGCTAGAGCCGTTTGACCCGTTCGCGCCGTACAGAAGCCCGAAGGCCGCAACGCCCGCCCAGCTAAAGCAATGGGAAGAGGCTCAGCCGGTGTTTCGGAGCATCTACGCCCGGCTAGATGATGTTTGCGCCCGGTCGCTGGCCATGATTGACGCCGCGCACGGTATTCCGTCGCCCGTCCAGTTCCGGGTCTGGCGTCGCTTTGACCGCTGCTGTCACTAGGCGAAGAAAGTTTGTCAGGCCCGCAGATAGTGGGTTGACGTGTCCGGACTATGGGGTAAGGTGGTCTCAACAAGGGAGACAAAGACATGACCAACCTTACCGCTCTGATCCGCACCGCCCGCGCCAACCGCGAAGCCCGCGCTCTGGAAACCTACACCCGCACTGACGGCAAGGTTCTGGTCAAGGGCGAAAGCGCCTCGGGTTACGCTGCCGCTGACGGCGTTGAAGTCCGCGTCATTCCGGTCCAGCCGCGCGGTATGTCGAGCAAGTGGAGCCACCGCGCCGACGTTTACATGGGCGGCAAGCGCCTCAAGACTGCGGAGGTCGCCGCAATCCTGAAAGCGGAGGCTGCGTAACAAAAGGGGCTTCGGCCCCGACCTTGCCTATCCCCTCAACCTAGTCCATATTAGCCCCGCTTACACCCGAGCCACGGCACTAAGGTTAAGCGACCAGACTAGATCACAGGGCGTCACGAATGACCGGCCAGCCAATCACTGTAGGCGCGACCGTCAAACGACGCGGCCCGTTCGATAAGACCGGAACCGTTAAGGCTATCAAAGTGGTTCACGGCAACAGGTGGGTTATCATCGACGCGGAAACGCATTCCCGCGCCCTTCCCCGCATCTGCCACTTCAACGAACTTGAAGCGGTGGCCTAGTTGCCGCCCCTCGAAAACACCAAACACGAACGCTTTGCGCAGGAGTTGGCCAAGGGCAAAAGCCAAGCCGACGCCTATGAGGCTGCGGGGTACAGGTACAGTCGGAGTGCTGCTGCAAGGCTTGCTGCTGATGTGAACATTTGTCGGCGAGTTTCGGAAATGGCTGAACGTGTCGCCGCTCGGACTGAAATCACCGTTGCATCCATCACTGAGCGCTTGTTGCGTTTGGCTGAAGTGGCCGAAAAGACGGGCATCGTGCTGGACTGTGAGACGGGCGAGGCGACCGCGTCTAACTCAAAGCACCTAGGGGTTTCTCGCGCCGCACTGATGGATGTGGCGAAACTCAATGGCCTTGTGGTCGATAAGTCTGAGCAGACGCATACGGTGCATGAATGGCTTTCGACGGCAAACTAAGCCCCGAGGAGCAAGCCAAGGTTCAGCGGCTCCGGGACGACTTTGAATTCTTTTCGCGGAATGTCCTGCGCATCCGTACGAAGTCCGGTGAGATAAAGCCTTTCGTCTTGAACCGGGCGCAGAAGTACCTTCACCAGCGGTTAGAGGCTCAACGGCGTAAGGGTAAGGTCCGGGCTATTATCCTGAAGGGTCGCCAGCTTGGTGCCTCGACATACATTCAGGGCCGGTTCTACTGGCGTCTATGGGGTGGTCAGGGGCTTAAGGCGTTCATCCTGACGCATGAGCAGGCCGCGACGGATAATATGTTCGCGATGGCGCAGCGGTTCCA
>Ga0181338_1000306_pt1 | contig 10013 bp, 18 predicted proteins | sample Sp13VDMM110SD_FD_122168 | JGI IMG/M metagenome (GOLD analysis project Ga0181338, IMG submission 122168) | Freshwater viral communities from Lake Michigan, USA - Sp13.VD.MM110.S.D | ecosystem: Environmental > Aquatic > Freshwater > Lake | place: USA: Michigan | collected 2013-04-23
TCGGCCGAGGCCGGCGCCGCGCCGCTGAAGGCGTCGCCAGCGCGCCAGAAGCGCACGCCCAGCAGCGAGGCGTTGATGCGCCGGCCGTAGGTGTTGTCCTGCGCCCAGATGTCCACCGAGGCGTCGACATAGCAGCCGCCGTAGACCACGCCGTCACGGGCCGTCACCGCACGCTTGGAGCGGTCGAAGACCGTCGGCGCGGGCTTGTCGGCCGGGGTGCGGGCGCCCAGGTCCCACATGCCCTCGTAGCCAGCGTAGACGTCGCCGGTTTTCTTGTTGGTGTAGGGCTCCTTGCGGAAGGCCGTCTTGCCGTTCTTGATCAGCAGGGCCAGGACGTCGTCGCCCTTGTCGGCCCACTTCTCCTTGGCCACGGCCAGCATGGCCGCCTCGATCTTCTGGGCGTTCTTGCTGCCCGGCTCGATGATGAACCGGCCGCCGTAGGCGGGCTCGCCGTCGCCCACGCTCTCGGGCTCGAACAGGGCCGGGAAGGCCAGACGCACGTCTTCAATCAGCACTTTCATAGTAGCAGTTTCCTATTCGTCGCGATCGCGGAAGTCGTCCGCGACGCTGGTGATGGCCAGAGCTGGCCGCTTGTCCGTGACGGGAGCCACGGATGGTTTGCCGTCCGAGCGCGAGATCAGGCCGTCGACCTTGGCCCAGCGCTTGGGCGACTTGTCCTTGATGAGCTTCTCGGCCTTGGTCGGGCTGATCAGCTTCAGATCGTACATCTCATCCTGCTTCAGACGGAAGGACTTGAACAGGGCCTCGGTGTCCTTCTCGTCGACCCACGAGCGGTTGCCGCGCCGGCCCTCGACGAGCTTGTAGCCCTCGACGCTGCCGCCGGCGAACAGGCGCCGCTCGACCTCGGCGCGGATGGCTAGGCACCACCCCTCGATCAGAGCGACCTTGTCCATGGCCGCGCCCAGGTTGTCAGAGGGCACGTCGTGCAGGTCACGGAAGTCGTCGGGACTGGCGGCGAGGGCCGTGCTGGCCTGCACCTCGTCCTTGAGCGCCGGGCAGACGGCCTTGGCCTTGCACCAGCGGCACTGCTTCTCGCCGGGGACGAGATTGCCAAACGGCGACTTGGGAGCATCCAGCACCGTCTGCGCCGCCTCGGCCGCTTTACGCCCGAACGCCCGCAGATCCTGCACAGGCACCGACCACTCGCTGACGTGGTTCTTGCGCGGCTGGTGGATGACCATGGTCACCACGCTGAAGTCGGACAGCATGTCGTAGTCGTTCAGGGCGCCCAGGGCGTAGAGCTGCAGCTGCTCGTTCTCGGCGGCGTCGACCTGCACGCCCATGCCGTACTTGAGGTCGATGACGATCAACTCGCCGCCCTTGATGATGATGGCGTCGGACGTGCCGAAGCTGTCAGGCACGCCGATCACGGGCGAAAAGTTCACGCGCTGCTCGACCAGCAGCTGGCCGCCCTCGCGGTACTGCAGGACCAGGCGCGCGTAGTCCTCGACGTGGGCGATCATGCCCTCGCTCACCGTGAAGTTGAAGCCGTCGGCCTCGTAGACCGTGCTCAGCTGGTCAAGGCTAAAGCGGACGGGGTCGTCGCGGTATTCCATCAGGCGCAGGGCCGCGAGGGTGTGGGCTACCGTGCCCTCGGCGGCGTAGCTGCTGGACGTGTCGGGGAAAGGCGCCTCGAGCGCCACGCTCCCCGGGCACGCCATCCAGCGGTGCGCGCCCGAGGGCGATAGTCTGGCGTGTTCGGCCAAGGCCTAACCCTCCAGAGCTTCGTCGAGGGCCTCGATCAGCTTGGGCCACTCGCTGGCCGGCACTTCGCTGGCCCGGCCGACGCCGAAGGCGCCCATGATGGCCTCAGCGGCGGGCTTGCCCTTCAGCTGGACGAGAGTGATGACGCGCTTGGCCACGTCCCGGTCGAAGTCGATGTTGGGCGCCTCGGCGTCCTGCACAATCTCCGGGTCGTTGGTCGCGATCTCCTCGGCCGTGAAGGGCGTGGCGCCCTCGGCGACATGCTCGTTGTCCACGGGCGGCGGCGGCTCTTGCGCAGCCTCCTGCGCCACGATCGCCGCGGCAGTCGTCTCGGCGGGCGTGGTCGTGGCTTTCTTGGCGGCCACCGGCGCGGCCGGCGCGGTGCTCTGCGCCTGGCCCAGCTGGATGCCGAGGGCCAGGGCCTTGCCGCCCAGCTCAGCCAAGCTGTCGGCGGTGATCTCGATGCGATAGGTCATGTTGAGGGTGCTCTCCAAAGCGGGGGTTCAGGTCTTACAAGCAAGTGCTTTAGGCTGTCAATCAGGCAGTAGCAAGACCAGCTTGCCGTGGGCAATCTCGAACGGCGCGCTGCCGCCGCGCTTGGCGGCCAGGCCCGTGATGGCGCGCTGCACGGACTGGCGGCGCAGGTCGCGCTTGCCGTCCTCGGCCTTGGGCAGGGCGGCCGTGCAGGCGTCGATAAAAGCGCCCAGGTCCAGCGACGCCTCGCCCGGCTCGAACGTCTCGAGCATCTCCATGATGTGCCCCTCGATATGGCCGAGGCGCTTGACGCCGCTGCGCTCGCCGGTCTTGGCCGGCGGCGGCGGCACGTCGGCGTCCGTCACGACGCAGCTGGTGATGTCGTCTCCGTCGCCGTCCACGCCCACGACGAGCGTGTCCAGCTTGAAGCCCCAGCGCAGGCCGTCGTCGCCGTCCTTCATCTTGCTGATGCGGATCTCGCGCCCGGGCCCATCCTCGTGACGGATGACCTCGATCTCGGCGTCGGCCGCCGCCTTGATGCCCGACCAGCCCCGCGCGCCGCGCGCCGCGTCCTTGCCCGCGTGGTGGACGAGCAGGACGGTGGCGCCCGTGGCCTCGTGCAGGGCGCGCGCATGGGCCAGCGCCCGACCCATATCCTCGGCGCCGTTCTCGTTGGCGCCGGGCGTGACCTGGGCGAAGGTGTCCACGACGATCAGGGAGATGTCGCCGGCCGAGGCCACGGCGGCCACGACCTCGCCGATCTCGTCCTTCTCGAGGAAGTTGGGCGCCGCTGTGATGACGCCGATGTCGAGCTCGCTTGTCAGGATCTGCTCCTGCTGGCAGTAGGCCGCCAGACGCTTGCCCACGCCGCCGCCGCCCTCGGCGGCGATCAGGATGACGCGGCCTTTGGTCACGCGCTGCTCGCGCCAAGGCAGGCCCCGGGCAATGGACGCGGCGATGTTGATGGCCACGAACGTCTTGCCGCTGCCGCTGGCGCCGAACAGCACGACCAGCGGCGAGCTGGGCAGGACATTCTTGATCAGCCAAGGCGCCGGCGGCCGGGCGCTGAGCGCGGCCGCGCTGAGGACGGGATACTTGCCGGTGAAGTCGGGGGGCGTCTGCACGCCGCCAGAGGAGGTGCCTGACGGCGCCTGGGCCTGCGCGATGGCGCGCAGCTCGTCCACGCTTGCCGCGCCCCCTGAGCGCCCGCTGGCGGCCTCGCGCGCCATCTTGATGACGCTGGCCATGGTCGTCTGTCGCCGGCCGCTGCCTTCGCGCCGAGTGAAGCTGTCCCACTGCTGCTGCAGGGCCTCCTGGCCCGGGTACTTGCCGCCGCAGGCCGACCAGTCGTCCCACAGGGCGAAGCCCGTGTCGTCGCCCTCTGTCTCGTGGTGCAGGGCCATGCCCACACGCACCCAGTCCTCGCGTCCCATGTCAGGGTCGATCGCGCCGAGGAGCTCCTCCATGCGCTCCGGGCTCAGGCCCAGGCGCGGCTCATGGCCGGCCATGAAGTCCCGGTCTGTGGGGTCTTCCTGCGGGCTGTGCGCGCCGAAGCGCCGATCGCACAGGGCGATGACACTGGGCCCGGCCGGGGCGATGCGGTCCTCGTAGCCCATCACCTCAACGGCGGGCAGGATGTTGCCCGTGAAGGTGACGAAGCCCGAGGAGGAGAAGGTCTCAAAGCCGTAGGGGTTGCCCTTGGCCGGGCTCTTGCGATTGCCCAGCGCGCCCTTGACGAAGGCGCGTATGCCGGTGCCCGAGGGGCTGTACTCGGCGTAGGTGGCGCAGACGATGTCGCCCACGTCCGAGGGGATAGCGCCAGCCGCGTCGACACAGTGGTCGAAGTCCAGAGCCGTGACGCCCCAGTCGGGCAGCATGGCCAGACCCACGCCGCTCATGCCCTTGCGTGCTGCGGCGTCGCGCGCCGCGGCGAAGGTCGTCAGCTTGGCGCGATCCTCGGCGCCGCCCTGCTGCCCGTGGCGCTTGCCGCCGTCCACATAATACGGGATCTTGCGCGCCTTGTCCTCGCCCGGCAGCGTCTCCAGGCGCCACATGAGCCAGCCGGGCAGCGCGCGCAGCTCTGCCGGGGCCTCCAGCTGCCTGTGCTGGGGCGCTATCATACTGACGTTGGGCACGTTGCTCTCCTCCACCGCCCCCGTTCCTGACGCTAGATCAGGTCTTGAGCGGGGTGCGGCGCGAGCTCAACGAGGGCGGCCAGTTTGGGGCTGAGCAGTTCGGTGCGCGGGATATCGTAGAGCTTCTCGAGCTGCACAGCGCGCTCGAGGGGCACCCAGCCGTTCTGGATCCACTGGTAGACGGCCTGGTGGCTGACGCCCAGCTTGTGCGCCAGCGATGCGGCGCCCCCGGCGGTGTGTACAGCTTTGTGGATGCCGGTCTGGTCAGTCAAGGGAAGTGCTCCTGGTGTCGGGTCTGGTCGGGTAGGCTAGTTCAAGCGCTTGGTTGGCGCAAGCGGGGGTTTGCGCCCTGGTCATCAGCCGGCGGCCTCGGGCTTGGGAGCGGCGGACAGGAGGGCGGCGCGGATGCGGAGGCCTCTGTGGTGGTTCGTGTCGGTGTCCCCCCACTGGGCACTAGCCGCCGCTTCGATAGTCGTCAGCCATGCCGTGTCCGGTGCTGCGGGAACCAACACCCACCCCTCCCTCTCCATGGGACCGGCTAAGGCTTCGAGACGGTCGGCGGCCTTGAGCAGAAGCGGAAGCCCGCCCCATGCGGACGCGAGGTTGCGGAGGCGGCTGGCGATTTCGAGGTCATCACCCATTACGGCGGCTCCTGTAGAGGGCTTGGACGGCCTCGATGCGAAGCTGTTTGCGAACGCGGTTCAGGTGGTCGTAACAAGCCTGGTTAGCGTCGAAGTCGTTGTTCTCGTCGTCCGTATATTCGAACGTCTCGCCCTGAACTTTCAGCCGCCGGGTTTCGATGCCATCGACCAGTTTGACGAGGTGGATGCCGTAGGACAGGCCGTTCTCAGCCGTTGCGAAGGCGTCCACAATCGCCGCCACCTCCTCTTCACTCGGCTCCGGGGGACCGGAGAGCAGAGAGCGGAGGGCGGCGGCGCTGACGGCACAGTTCGGCAGGCGACCTGTTCTCTCGAAATGGCGATCCGCCTCTTGGACCTGCGCCTCCACTTCCCGCACGGCGTCTTCATAGCTCACGGTCATCGTTCGTCCTCGATCTCGATGCGTGGAAAGCAGGCCTCAAACGCATCGCCATAGCCCTTGCTGTAGCCCCGTAGGCGCCCCAGCCGGTAGGCGCTGAACAGCCCGACCGCGAAGGCCAGAAGCACGATTGCGGATGATATGAGTTGCGCGATCATCGTTCGTCCTGTGGGTTGGTTGAGGGGGTGCCGTGCAGCGGACAGTCGCCGTTGATCCAGAATGGGCCGGGCCCGCGACCGTGGCTGTTATCGAGAACGGGGCAGCGGCAACCCCGATCTAGCGCCTCATCGGAACCTGGGTTCGGCTGGTTGATCTGAACCATCACTCCCCTCCCTTGGCTGGGTTGTTTTTGTTCGTCCCGGGAGCGCGGTCACCGTCTGTGGTGGACGCGGAAGACGCGCCATCGGCAGGCGGGAACGCTGCGTGCAGAACGCCATTGACTGCCGTCAGGGCCGTCTTGTCGAAGATGCGCTTGTGCGTGTGTTCGAAAAACCAACGCTTGAACCACTTCGCAGCCGCCACCCGATCCAGTGCAGCGCAGTCCGCCGGGACGTGGTCCCGGGACGAACCCTGGTCTTCCTTCCCCACCTCAATAGGGAGGGGTTGATCTGCGAGGAGGGCTCGGATGAGATCGGCCAGATGCAGAGCAAGCCATTCCTGCTGCTCATCGCTGACCTCGGCGAGAAAGGCCGGGTCGCACGCAATCGCAGCCGCCAATCTCTTCCGTGCTTCGTCTCTTGGGGAGGTCATGGGCGGGTCTCCTTCTTCGTCCAGGCCCAGCCGATCAGCGACCAGAGCGCGCCAAGCAGCAGGAATGTCAGGTCAGCGCCAAATGCGCGCAGTCGTTCCGGGAGGTTGGCGGTCGTCATAGCGGGGCTCCTGCGGTGAAAATCAGGACGTAGACGAGGGCCAGCGCGATCACCGCCAAGGCCCAGAGGATGTGGACGAGGCGCTTCATTCCCAGTCCTCGCAGACGCAGCGGCTGTCGGGCATGTCGCAGCCTGGGCAGATGTGTTCGGGCCTGCCGAGGGCGATCCAGGCGCCGACGCAGATCAGCAGCGCGATGGCGAACAGGCCGAGGGCGATCAGGGTGTCGAGGATGACGGCGATCATGCGAACCTCGCGGGGATGGCCAGGTCGCCGGCGCCCGTGGGCAGGCCGCGCTGGCTCAGGATCTTGTCGTTCAAGGCGTCGGCCCTGCCATGCTGTCGCTCGGCGTCGCGCTCGGCCTTCTGCGCCGCGCGCACCTGAGCGCGCAGCCCGGCGACCGTAGCCGGCAGCGCCTGCTGCAGCGCCAAGGCCGTGGCCAGGGCGCGCTCGAGCACGGCCAGCGTGCTGGTGTCGACGCTGTACTGGGCGAGGAGCAGACGCCCGGCCGCCGTGTGCAGGTCGTACGCTGCGGCCTTGGCCGCTTGGGGGATGGTGTGGCGCATCAGTGGCTAGCCTCCCAGAGCATGCGGAAGATGGCGAAGCCGACGGCGAAGTTGATGGCCAGCAGGACCGTCCAGAGGATTTGCGTGTGGCGGGGGTTCATCGCGCCGCCTCCTTGGCGTAATAGGCGGCGAGCGCCGAGGCGACGGCCGCGCGGCCGATGTCGGTCAGCTCGTAGGTGGTGACGCTGACGCTGACGATGGATCCCGCGGGCAGCACCGACCGGGCGTGGCTCAGCTGCGTGCTCAGGTTCTTGTCGCGCGCGTCGAGGATCTGGCGCAGCGCGTCGCGGGTGTAGCCCACCCCCGGCGCTCGGTCGGCCAGCAGGCCGGTCAGGCGTGCGGTCTTGGGCTGGATGCGCAGGGCCTTGGCCAGGCGTCGGTCGGGCGTATCGGACGGCATGTGTTCTCTCCGTTGCGTTGCTGATGACGTCTTATCGCCTCGCACACGGAGGGTTGTCAAGTAGTCTATTGCAAACAGCAAAGAGCCCAGCGCCGGGTGGGGGGACGCTGGGCTCAAGCGCTCTAGCCGGGGGAGGCCGACTGGCGGGGGTCTGACGCGGTGGGGGCTATCCAGACGTCGTGAGGCTAGATCAGGCTTTGCGCATCTGTCAAGGCCCGGTCCAGACGGTCCAGTTCCGCGGCGACCCGGCTACCGACCCAGCGCGCGTGAGGCACGGCCCAGGAGTTGCCCAGTTGCTTGTAGCGAGGACCGTCGGCGGCCACCTTCTTGCCGACCGGGACGAGCGTGTGATTGTCAGGGAAGCCCTGAAGTCGCTCGCACTCGACGGGCATCAGACGACGGACGGCCATCGCGGCAGCGACTATCGGCTGGCCTCTCCCGCTGCCATCTTCGCTGCCATCGAACCCCTCGGCCTTGAGGGTGCGCGTGATGTCGCCAGTGATGCAGACCGCCAGTTGTCCACCGCCGTTGGCGTGGCTCTCGGAGTGACCCATGCTTCGCATGGTAGGCGACAGGGGATCTGTCGCATCCTGGCCGTAGTCCTTCGACGTGAAGGCGATGGCGTGCTGCTTGGACGATTGGAGCGTGAACATCGGGTCGCCGTCCTGGCCGACGCCCATGCCCGCGCGAATGTCGGTTGTGCTGGCGCCCGTCCGGGCGCCAGCTTCGAGGATCGGGATGCAAACTGCAGGCGGATGCGCCGCAGCAGCACGCGGGTGGCAGGGGTCTCCGTGCTTCGGAGAGTTGCGATTGGCGGCGGAAGTGATCTGCGTAGTGTCGAAGGGCCGCGGCTCGGACGGAGCCAGCACGTAGGGGTCGCTCCCGCCGCCGGCTGCTGCGCGCAGGGCATAGGCCTGCTCGCCACCCAGTTCCGCCGTGGCGCCACCTTCCCGACCGCGCAGAGCAACCGACTGGACGACGAAGTCGCCACCCTGGTTCCCACCTACGGGTCCGGCGGCCATCAGCGGCTGAGCAACATCCATTTCGCGGGCCTTGTAATCCTTGCCTGAGTTCATCGGCATGATGGAGTAGACGATAGGCTGCAGTACCGCCGGGAAACGGTTCTTCTCGGGCATCGTCTGGCCCTTGTGCAGCACCGCGTCGAGCGTCTGGCTGACCGGCGAGCCGTCCCACCAGGCCGGGGCGCCTAGATCAGGTCGCTCCACGGCAACGACCGGATCTTGGCCTCGGGTGTCTCCGGTTCGCTCGACTCCGCGACCGCTGCTAGTAAGGCACGGTGCAACATCGTGGGTAGATCCTTCCCCCGCTTCTCGGCTCGGCGGAGTATCCCGGCGCACGCCGTCGAACTCAAAAAGTACTGCGCCGGGATCGAACCCCTCACGAGCACTCGCGACAAGGAACACGCGACGGCGTCGTTGGGCCAGGCCGAAATGTTGGGCATCCCCGATCCGCCACGCGACTGCTCTTTTGGGTCCAAGCACAAGACCAGCGTCCGGCCATCGCTTCCCTGCCGGGACGAGCGGCAGATCTTCGCCGGCAAGCGCTGCAAGGAAGCAGCCGAAGGCGTTGTCCTTGTCACTGAGGACTCCGGGCACGTTCTCCCAGATGATGACGCAGGGGTGGTCTCCGCGCTCGGCGCGCACGTCGTCAATGGCATCGGCCAGGTCCACGAATGAGAGGGTGAGTTGGCCGCGGGCGTCGGCGAGACCCTCCCGGCGGCCGGCGATCGAGAAGGCCTGGCACGGAGTTCCGCCGCACAGGATGTCGGGCGCCTCGGCATCACCAGAGCGCACACGGCCGGGCAGCGTCGTCATGTCTCCGTAGTTGATGACGCGGTCGCCCCAGTCCAACCGGGCGATCAGCTTCTCGCTGCCGGGCACGGGTGTCTTGGGCGCGCTGGCGCCGTAGTGATGGGCCAGGACCTGTGACGCCGCAACGTCGACCTCGGCCAACCAGGCGGCTTCCCAGCCCAGCGGGCCGAAGGCGACGGACGCCGCCTCGATGCCTGAGCAGACCGAGCCAAAGCGACGAGTTGTCACGACCCCTCCCAGCCAGCCAAAGCCTCACCTAGCGCCAGCAAATCAGCCTGGCGTGTGCGCACGGCCGTGTACAGGGCGTCCAGCTGCTCGTCGCTCGGCCGCCAGCGGTGTCGGTCCTGGACGTAGAACGTGACGCTCTGACGGCTGACGCCGAGCAGCTGGCCCAGCTGGGCCTGCGTGAAGCCGCCCCGCTCGTGCGCCCGGGCCAGCAGGGCGTTGGCGGGGGCGGTCACGCCGGCCACGCCTCGTCCGGCAGGGGCCGCGACGCCGCGCCCTGGATCACATCGCGCGGCAGCTGCAGCATCTTGCCGGCCACGTTGAGGGCCGAGATCCAGGCGTTGGGCCCGGCGGCGATGATGTCGCGCACGGCGTCGTCCGGCTCGGCGTGGCGCGTCAGGGCGTCGTGCGCCTGGGCGCAGCCCTTGGCCAGCGCCAGCGCCGCGCCCACGGCGCTGCGCGGGGCGTACTCGGCGTAGTTGGCGTGGCTCAGGGCGAGGTCTTGCAGGGCCGCCGTGAACTGCGGGCGCAGTTCACGCGCGGCTTGCGTCAGGATGTCGGCGACGGTGGGCTGGTCGGTCATGGTCTCAGGCTCCGAACTGGGCGAGGAGGGTGGGCAGGGCGCGGCCGATGGCGCTGGCCTCGTCGAAGAAGCCCTCGTCGGCGCCGGCGTCCACGCCGTTGACATAGAGGACGACGCCCACTTCGCCCCTGGCGGGGCGGTAGGTCTCGTAGGCGATGCTGCGCCCCA
>Ga0181338_1000307_pt1 | contig 9984 bp, 16 predicted proteins | sample Sp13VDMM110SD_FD_122168 | JGI IMG/M metagenome (GOLD analysis project Ga0181338, IMG submission 122168) | Freshwater viral communities from Lake Michigan, USA - Sp13.VD.MM110.S.D | ecosystem: Environmental > Aquatic > Freshwater > Lake | place: USA: Michigan | collected 2013-04-23
GAACGGGACATGAAAAAAGCCCGCTTGTCGGGCGGGCTTCCGTTGGTCGGTTTGCGCTTGACTAATGGCGCGGACCGTGCCGCGTATGCTCGGTGGCGTAATCTTCACGGATTGCGGTACCAACAATCGCCAAATGGTCAAGCCCTTTTTGCAAAAACTTTTCGGCGTCGTGGCAATCGTTGATTTGCACGCGCAAATTTTCAGCGTGTTCGGCGTCGCGTCGCGCTTGCACTCCGCCCAACTCGATTTCAAGGCGGTTGCGGTATGCGCGAACGATACCTTTTGTTTTCAGCAAATCCTTTTGCTGTTCATCCACTTGCTCAAGCAATTTTTCAATCATGTTTACTCCGGGGTGTCAAGGTTGAAAAAAGCCCCCGAAGGGGCGGTGGGATTATGCTGGCAAATTCGACAGCATGTCGAGCGCTTCGTTTTTCACGTTGATTTTCACCAACGGAATCACGTTGTACTCGTAACCCAATTCAGTACCGCGCAAAACTTGGCGGGCTTGAATGTCAACAGCGAATTTGATTTTCGCTTTCGCGTCGTTGCGCAGGGCGTGGGCGGCGGCGGCAACGATGCCGTCACCTTGACCACTTGGAACAAAGGCTTTGTTCCCGGCGAAGATTTCGCCTGTCGCCACCACAACGGCGGCAAATTCGCCCGTCAGGCACTCCCAAGGGCCGAAACCGGACTCGCCCGACTCGTACCCAGTCACGACGCCCGCAAGGCGGTACAGGGGCTTGAATTCGAGCGGGAGCGTTTTCGGGTCAATTTTGCCGATGATGTTTTTCGCCGACAGTTTGCGGATCAGTTTCGGGCCTTTGGAATTGGCCGCGATTTGCTCGGCGGGCGCGCTGGTCGGGGTCGGGGCGGCGAACGGATCAACCACTTCCGGGGTTTGTCCGGCAAGCGCGGAAGTTGCGGACGAAACGGGGGACTTTGCGGGGGCTTTTGCCATGATGATTTCCAAGGTGTAAACCGCGACGTTGCGGCAAGTGAATTTTAAAACAGATTTTGCGTGCGTGCAATACTCCGATCAATAAAACTTGGTTTTTTCTGCAAAGAAAAAGTTGGAGCGTCGTTTTTCCAACGTAGGGTTTCCCCCATTGACAAACGCAAAATTTCTTCACCCGAAAAAATCGCGCCCTTCGCGGCTTTTTTGATGCACTCACCAGCGTCGTCAAAAACTGCGTAAAGTTTTTTCCCGGCTACGGCGGTTTTAATTCCTTCACCTTCCAATTTCCACGCGCCCAATCGTGACGGGTCGATATCTGCGCCTTCGCCCATTTCCTCACAAATGATTGAATCAGTGTCGCAATAAATTGGATTTTTCGCGCTCAACAATCCACGCAATAACGTAGCACGCGCCGCGCTCGTAATACTGGCGGCGGTTGCGACGTCATGGTAATTGTGTGCCTCGGTTGGCTTTGCCCACAATTGGTATCCATCGGCGGCGCGTTCTAAATTAAAAGGCGCTTCGGGTATTTCTTCGTCTCGAACAATCATCCATTCTTTGTAATTTTCGGGATTCTGCGCAAATTTCCCATAAGCGGAATTCAAAAGAAGCTTTGCGAAGATTTCACCGGCTTTGTCACCGGCTTTCTTTGCCGCTATTTTCTCTGCGCTGAATTTGTCAACGTAATCAGCAAACGAAATTGTTTCGTAAGGCGCGGCGGCGAATATAACTTTATGAACACGCATCAAACCCAATTGGCATAGCAAACGCATTTCGTGGGACGTTGTAAAAAACTCGCCTGTCTTTTGGGAAAAATTCAAACCCATTTTCTCCCGTATCGGCAAACCCCCGCCGGAAACGGTTGCGATTACGTGGGCAAAATAAAATTTCGCGTCAACCATGCCGACAATTTCACCGTTTTTGTCAGCAATGCCGCCGTGAATATTTAGATACCGGGAGCCGGTCGGGTGGTGTTCGTTTCGCATCACCGCCGGATACATTGAATTTACATCGTAAATTTTAACGGGTCCGTCGAATACGCCGTATTTAAAACATTGCACGCGCCCCCCAAAATAAAACGGGCGAAATTTGGCATCGTGGCTTTGATTTCGTGGCGTGACTTTATGGATTGATTTAAGCGTTTTCATTGCCGCCCCGCCTATGGTAAGTGCAGTGTCAAAGCGTGCGATAAAGGCGGCAACGAGTCCGTGAAGAAAAACACAATCGTCTTTTAAATACGCTCGAATTTCTTCTTTGTTGTTTTCGCGGTTTTCTTCTTCAAATTTGTTGTAATCGATTTCCGTTTTTTGATATGCCCCAAGTGGTATGGGAATGGCGGCATACGAATCCCGCAATTCATGGCGTCCAATTTTGCAAGACACAATTCGACTTCCAATAATTTTAATTGGGTTTTGTATCCATTCGATAAGGAAATGGAAGTCAAATTTTCCGCCGTTGTGGGCGTAAATGATCCAATCGCCTTTAAGGCTGTCCAAGAAATCAATAAGCGCTCGGGTCGAGCCATCGCCCCAAAAGTCAACATAATTTTCCCCGTCATAAAAACCCCATGCAAAAGGTTTTGGCACTCGACCATAAAGAAAAGGATCGGTTTCGGCGTCGATAACCGCGACGCGTGCGGGTTTTTTAGCGCGTGGCAATTTTGTCTCCAATGGTGACAACTGAAACGCTAGACCAAAATTCTTGTTCTACGCGTTTCTTTGAAAATGACTGTTTAGCGCGGCGGGTTTGTTTGCGCTCGTTCAAAACGATTTTCGGAAGGATCACGTTTTGTAGGTAATTAACCATCGCCTCAAATGATGGATAATCTTGCGAAGAAACCGCAAAGCCTCGAAGCGAAAAAGAAACGACTTGATTTCGCCCCTTTTGTGATTGAAGAAATGCGGCTTTCTTCATTAGCGCTTCGGAATCCCCCGATAAATATACTTGATTGGTTTTGCCGGGGCGCTTATACGTAATGACACCTTTTGCGACGGTAGCGGAGTCATACTTTTTATCTTTACCGTCAGCAAGTGGGATAACGGCGCGACCTTTGAGAATTTTGTATCCCGATTTCTGCAATATTTCCGCGTTTTCTTTTGATACCTTGCGAATTGCAAAATCTTCTGGCTTTTTGAGCGCATGTTTGAATTCCTTTTCGGTTTGGGTGTAAATCCGGGAGATAAGCGATTTTTGTGCGCTTGTAATTTTTTCCTTTCGTGGGATAAAATCAATCGCGCCCAATTTTTTCAACTGGCGCGCTTGCTCGATATATTCATCAACCCGTTTGAACGAGGATTTTTTAGTCATGGAAAACGAAGCCCCCAAAAACGACGCCGAAGTGAGCGCCGAAAACGTGCAAGAAAACACACAAGAAAATCATACCGAAATTTCGGTTGAAAGTCAAGCGCCGGAAACCGCAGGACAAATGACGCTCGACACCATGACGGCGGAAGTGTCGGAGATTTACGCGGGTTTTGACCCCCAAAAACACGCGGTAAATCCAGACGGTACGCCCCGCAAAAAGGCTGACGGTTCGTTTGCGAACAAGCGCGGGCGTAAGCCCGGACAAACGGCGGCTGTGTCGCCTAGCGCACCGACAGACGCGACCAAACCGCCCATCACCGCCCCATTGTCGGCGAAAAAGGCCCGCGAAGGGGGCGTCATCACCAACGAAGCGGCGGCGCGTCAGACGGTCGCGCTCGTTGTCACCGCGCTAGGTTCTACGCTGGGCGAAGAATGGAATTTTGAGACTCCAGAAGAAGCCGATAACATGCGCGCCGCCGTCAAGGCGTATTACGATGCCCACGGACAAGTCCAAATTTCGCCCGAATTGATGCTTACTTTTCAAGTGTTCGCTTACGCGGCTCCGCGTTCTCAGCATCCGAACACAAAAGCGAAGTTGAAAAGCGCGTGGGATTGGTGCAAAAATTTGTTTGCAAAAGTCGGGGGCTAAAATGCATCACCTAATCTGCGGCGTGACAATGAGCGGAAAAACTACGCTGGCGCGAATGATTGCGCGCCACCTTGGAAAAAAGAAGCAGAAAATTGTTGTTTATGACCCAATGGGAACGGATACCGCCGGGGGCGGATGGGGTGAAACCGCAATTGTGTTTGAAGAAATCGAACCATTTTTGCTATATCTTGACTCTGACGAATGCGGCGCGGCGCACGTCTTTGTTGATGAGGCGGATTTGGTTTTTTCTCTCGACCAAAAAGAAAACCATTGGCTGTTACGCCGTGGGCGGCATTTTGGGCTGACGATTTATTGCATCACGCAACGCCCCGTATTGGTTGCGCCTTCGGTGCGGTCAATGTGTCATCGCGCTTACGTGTTCCGATTGGTGCAAGACGATATCAAGCGCGTCGCGGCTGATTACGGATTCGACAAAGCGCACGAAATTATTCTTGACGCTGGCGATTTCTTGTGTTTTACTGCGGGCTCCAGCGATTTCAAACGCGGGAACGTGTTTCAAATGGTCAAATCTTCATCAACTGTTTAGGAGAATCAAATGTTTGGCATCAGCAAAAATGACGTGAAAATTGCCGTTCTGGCCGTGGTCCTGATGGCCGTGGCGAAACGTATCCCCTTCACCGCGAAATACCTGTAACCCGCTCGGGTTGCAGGTTTCCACAACACAACGGGACATTCAGAAATGAACAACCAATTCCGCATCAAACGAACGTACATCAACGTCCCCGTTGTGGCCGGTGGTTTCAACACCATCGATTTGCCGCGCGGCTACGATTACGAATCCATTCACATTCGCGTTGTGGGTTCCGTGCAAGTCACCGTGGCCGGCGCTGCCGTTCGCGCCGAAGCCCCAACGCAGATCATTTCCCGCGTGGAATTGATCGCCGATGGCCGCAACACGCTTTTCAGCGCGCCGTATTGGTTTTGCACGCTTGGCAAATACGACCGTCCGAACATGTTGGAAACCGGTGCGCGCGTCACGACCCCGCCCACAGCGGCAACGGTCGCAACCTATGCAATCGAAGCAAACGGCGTTATCGATCTGATGACCCCGGACGGCGAGCGCCCGAAGGATTCCAATTTCCGCACGTCCGGCTTGCAGCTTTTCCAGCTTCGCCTCTCGTTCGGCAATCCGAACGACCTTTTCACCGGTACGCCCACTGCCAACTTTGTTGCCGGTTTGCAGGTGGAAATCTCTACCGTGGAATTGGTCGAATTGCCCGCCGCAGACGGCACGATTACCACGCCGGTTGCGCTGAAGAAAGTTTCCTTCCAAGAATTGGCCGTTCCCACGACCAATGCAAACCAAGAAATCCGGCTGCCCGCCGGCAACATGATCAAATCGGTTTTGGTGCGCACCGAAGGTAGCCCGACGGCGGGCGAACCGTCTGCAACCGTTCTCAACGCGTTGCAGGTGTTTTCCGGCGTTGATGTTCGCGTCCGCAATTCGGCGCAAGCAATTCGCGGGCAAAACAACAACGACTACGGCCAGCTTACCGCCGGTTATTACGTCGCCGATTTGGCCCGTTCCGGCGCGCCAACCGCAAAGCTTTCGGAGTTGTGGGATGTGACGCGTCAAGCAGAACCCAAAATTTCGATGGACATTACCGGCGGCGCAAACGTGAAAGCGCAAGTCGTCGTGACCGAGTATCTGGCGCTGGTCAGTTGATTTTCGGGGTGTGTCGGGGTTGAAAGGGCGGGCCAAAAGCCCGCCCTTTTTTATTGGAAAAATAATGGATACATTACGACGTGTTCCCGGCGGTAAATGGCGTCTTGCAAATGGTCGCTATCAATGGTTTTCTGATTTGCGCGTTGAAAACCCGGCAAAGTACACCGGGCGCACGGGTCGCTCATTTCACCTTGCGTACATCACGCGCGAAGAAGCGCGCGTTTTGGAATTCCTTGGAATGATCCAAGAATTCTTTTCCGCAATGGCGCAAGACGATTTCCGAAACGAAGGCGAGTTTTTGGGGCTTGCGCCGTTGTCGTGGATTTCGGAGCCATCGCACGCAGTTTCTGAATTGGTTTACATCACGCAAAGCGGCGCAAATGTTTTGAAGCGTCTGGACATTCACGGCTCGGGCGTTGACAAACACGACCATTTCGGGCCGTTGGGGATTCCCTCGTATCAGGGCGATGGAGGCGGCGGGGGCGGTGATGGCGGGGGCGGTAGCGGCGGGGGCGGAAACGGCGGCGGAGGGGGTCGCGGAGGCGGCGACGGGGGCGGCGGCGACGGCGGCGGTGATGGAGGCGGCGACGGGGGCGGCGGGTACGGCGCCGGAACCGGCGGCGGACTCAGTGCCGGGGGTTATTCGGGCGCTGGCGGCTACGGCTTAGGCGGTGGATTGGGTGGAGGGACCGGCTTCGGATTGGGCGCGTCCGCCGGGTCTACCGGGGGCGGGCGGGGCAATGGATTGGGAACGTCCGGGTCCGCCGGTTTTGGCGCATCAATTGGTGCTTCTGCGGCGGCGGCTGGCGCTATTGCAAGCTCCGCCGTTAAAACCGCCATCAACGTACAGCCCACAGCGCTTACGTCTTTTTTCGATGCGGTTTCAAAACCTTTTTCCATCGTTTCAAACGTGGCGAATCTAGCATTGAATCCCAACCCGATTTCCAAAATGTCAAGCGCGCTGGCGTTGGGCAAAATGGCAAGCGATTCAAACTTCGGATCAACCGAAAGCGGGATTAGTTTTGGTTCGCCAGGCACGCCCGGCAGCCAATTCGGTTCTTCAAACGCGGGCGGGCTTAACTTTGGAGGTTCTAACGGTGGAAATCGCAATTCTATTTCTTTCAACTCTGGCGGGTCTATTTACGGGTCTTCTGACGGGGGTTTTGTATTCACGCCGAAAGTACCGACTGAAACAGAGGGAATTGTTTCGAGCGGGGGCGGCAATGATCGCGCTGTATCTATTGAATCGGGCGGCGACGTTGCGTACACGCCCACCGATTCGCAATTAGTCAAACAACAACCGTTTGACATTGCGCCCATTTTGTTGACAATCGGTTCATTAATACTGTTCAAAGGATAAATCATGTTTGATTGGCAAAACAACACATTCAGCGCGGATTACTCGCTAGGTTCGGGTACGCTTTCGCCTGAATTGCCGGCGTGGGATATTGGTATCGGAAATGATGCCACTTACACCCCGTTGCAAACCAACAATCCTGAACCCGCCCCGACTGGCGGATTTTTTGGCGACGCCCTGAAAGCAGTCAGCGCGACGGCAAATACCTTTCTGGACGGCGTTACGAAAATCTACGCGCTGGACAACCAAATCTCCAGCGCCAAACTGCAACAAAAGCAAGTAGAGTCCGGTTTGCGCGTGCAAGAATTGCAAACGGTCGGCAAACTTGATTTGCAAACCGCGCAACTGCAAGCCCAAAAAGAAATCGGCATCGCACAAGCGCAAGCAGCAACCGAAAACGAATTGGCCCGCATCAATTCAAGTCGAAACGCTTCCATCGTTTCGATTCCTTCGTCGCTTCCAACCCCGCTGATTCTCATTGGCGGATTGGTTGCGCTTTACTTCGCAATGAAAGGCGCAAAATGAAAGTTGATGACGCAATCAAAATTGGCGGCATTGTGCTTGCAGGTGTTGCGGCGTTTTACGTCGTTCGCAAATATCAAGCCGGTTCCAACCTCGTTGGCGATGTTGTCGATAAGGTCAAAGAATTGGCCGGCGATTTGTACGATAACGCCGTTGTCGTTGGCAAGACCGTTGCGGCGGGTCCGGGCGCCGTGTTGGATGGCGAAGGAAATCGGGTTCCCGTAATGGATCAACTTCGCACGTCTGGTGGAATTGGTTTGAAAATGACAACCGGCAGTTACATTTCGCAAGCAACGCGGAACGCAATGACCGGGGGATCAATGCTTTTGACAGATGCCGAAAAAGCGGCAATTCGCGCAGCCGATTCGGGCAATCCAACGGACAAGGCAAAGGCAATTTACGGATTGTTCACGCCCGATGATTTGGCGCGCGTTGACGGATTCGCTTCGGATTCGTACAATCCCAATGCCGCTTCGTATTCGCTTATCAATTAAGGGTCATCATGTCAAACATTCTCCGCGCTTCCACCGATTTCGGGCGAGTACGCGACGGGCGAGAATCGCCCGATGCGTATTTTGATGTTGATTTGTCAACCGCTCAAGACCAAACATTCAACATCGCAGGGAATTCTTTTTATATCGATGCGAATCCAGAAGACGGAAACGCCACGGTATATTTTCAGGAAACGGACAAACTTCGCGGACCAACCCCGTTTTATGTTTCGCCCGGATTCATTGCGCGAATTCCTTTTACGCAAATCCGTGTCGTCAATTCAGCACAAATCGGCAAAAAAATTCGCGTTGTTTACGGTGTTGATACCGATTTTCAACCGGGATCAGTTTCTCAAGTTTCTTTCGCGGGAAATGTTGACGTCAACGGCGCAATTTACAACGCATCGATTGCATTGAATTCTTTGGCGGCGGGCGCTGCAAACCAAATCATTGCGCCGGCGGCGAACATCAACGGAATCATTTTGTCGAACTTGTGCGTGAGTTACGTTACATCGTCGGCAAACGGTTTTTCCACATTGCTTGCGAAAACTTCGCCCCCGGCAGCATTCAATGACGGCGATGCTTTGGGAAATACTTTGCTCACCTCGTCCGGCGCGAACAATTGCCAAAACTTTCAACTGATCAACCCGCAATTTATTCCACCGGGTAAAGGGCTGTATCTTTTTCAACAAGCGGGAACCGTTATTACGTCCGGTCCGTTCATTGCAGCAAGTTGGCAACAATGAAAGCATTCGCCCTTTTTGTCTCGATTTTGGTCGGCTATTTGGCCGCCCGCAACGTCAAAGATACAGACCCGAAAGGGTTTGTATCTGCCGTCAACGACGCAATTGAAGAGTTTGAAACGCGCGTTGTTGAAACCGTTACGGCAACCGTGCAAGCGGTTGACTATTCGTTGTCGGCGGCGGGTTCGCGCTTGCCGACACAAATAGGCGTCAACTTTCCGCGTCCTTCGGTTGATTCTCCACCGCTTCAATTTGGAACCAAATACGACGCGTTGATTATTGACAGTGCGGAATCCGCCGGAATTCCTCCCGACGTGCTGTATCGGCTTTTGAATCAGGAAAGCCGGTTCCGCCCCGACATTATCACGGGCGCGACGCGTAGCCCCGTTGGCGCGCTTGGAATCGCCCAATTTATGCCGGATACCGCGCGTGAATGGCTGGGCTCCGAAGCCGCCGCACTCGACCCGGCTAAAGCCATTCCGGGCGCCGCAAAATATTTGGCATGGCTGATTCGCCAATTCAACGGCAACATTAAAGCGGCGGTTGCTGCTTACAATTGGGGTATCGGCAACGTGAAAAAGAAAGGGCTTGACAACGCCCCGGCGGAAACGCGAAAATATGTTTCGGCAATCTTGCCGGGTCAATCGATTGGATGAAAAATGGACAAATTCAAACAGCCTTCAACATGGGCGGGACTCGGCGCAATTCTAGCAACGATTGCGCCCATCGTTTCGACAATCAATCCCACCGCCGGATGGGTGCTTTCCGGTCTCGCCGCTTTTTGCGGCGGTGCTGCCGTGAAAATCAACGAGTACCCCGGCAGCAAATGAGCCCTGAATTCCTGCTCAATCTTGCGGTAGCAATCGCCAGCGGGGCGGGGGTTTATGCTGCAATTCGCGCCGATCTTGCAACCCTGCACGAACGGACCAAAAACCACTCGGAACAAATCCGGGACATTTGGAATGAACTGAAATGACACAAAAAACAATTTTTGAAGGCTTCGCGTTTGATGCTTCGCAATCGCCACCGATTTACTGTATGCAATCGTTCGTCATTCGTGACGACGAATTGATTCATGTAATCGATGGGCAAGAGCGCGCCGTTGTGAGCGTTGAAAACGCTCCCGCTTATGTTTCGACCGGATGGGTTGCAGACGTGGGCGAGAAAAACAAAGACTTGAAAGCGTTGCGAAAAATGCACGTCCCGCTTGATTAGTCAAGCCCCATCCGACGAATGGAAGCCCGCCCGACCAGCGGGCTTTTTCTTGTATTGTTCC
>Ga0181338_1000310_pt1 | contig 9963 bp, 7 predicted proteins | sample Sp13VDMM110SD_FD_122168 | JGI IMG/M metagenome (GOLD analysis project Ga0181338, IMG submission 122168) | Freshwater viral communities from Lake Michigan, USA - Sp13.VD.MM110.S.D | ecosystem: Environmental > Aquatic > Freshwater > Lake | place: USA: Michigan | collected 2013-04-23
ATGACCTGAGGTGGTGCCCTACCCTTCTTCGCCATCCTCACTCCCTTCGGCGTGACAAGGACAAGAACAAGTGGCGTCGTATCGCCAGCAGCGGATGTGCGTACATTCCTGGCATTCTCCGGTCTGGTTGATGTCCTCGTCCCAGAGGTCCAGCTCTTGATCGTTGAGCAGGACCAAGCACCCGACACACACGTGATACGGGTTCGCGATGGACACGAACTTGGTCGTGACCTCGCCATTCGGCAGCTTGTTCGAGACGTGGAGCTCGCCGATGTACGCGCAGCCCAAGATCTCGTTCTCACAGATGGAGCAGTCGCAGAAGTCACATCGCATCAGCTCGTGCTTGTCACGAACAGGCGGTGCGTTCTCTACCATCTCCCGGAGCGACTCTGCTGTCTGCTCCCAGCACTCGAACTCGAAGAACAGCGGCGTGTAGTAGAAGTCGCCGGGGTTCTCTCCGTCTTCCACAACGAAGTTCTTGAGGACCTCGTTGCCCCCCTCGATCGCCGGGTACATCACCTTGAGAAGCACGATCTCCTCAGTGAAGTGCAGGTGATCGTCACATGCGACACACCGCTCCTTTGAGCGGGTCCAGTCGTTCGGAAGTGCCTCTTCTTCCTCCTCGTCTTCCGGCACGAGCCCCAGGTTCTGTTGGAACATGAGGCTCATCGAGCGTACTTCCATTGCACCCTTGTCCTCTCTATGCGCTTCCACCTTCCATCCACGGTCTCGAGCCGCAGGTCCGGCGTCAGTCCTGTACTCGGATCGCAGTCCCAGAGGAGCATCATGTACTCCTCGAAGTCTGAGTTGTTCTCGATGTGCACGCGTCGTGTGAAGCGGATGTCCCCCAGCAAGATCCCCGTCGTCGACTGCATGCGGAAGAGAGACTCCCGATCGTGCAGGTCATCGGCGAGGTCGTCCTCGTCCATACAGAGCCCGTACCATTCCCTGTCTCCCGGCTCGGCGTAGTCGGTGCGAGCCCAGGGGCAGTACGTGCCCGGTTCTGCGAGGCCGATAAGTACCTCGAGGTCCCTCTGATTGCAGAACGTTGTGAAGCCCTTCTGGTCAGAGAACTGCGCCCGGACTCCCCCCAAGGCCCTCCCCCTTACGGGGGAGAAGAAGGCCTTGAGAGTCCACCGTCGCTCGTTGTTTTCCGGATCCAGAATCTCCGCCCCAACCAGATCGAAGGTCTCCTGCATGAGACGAGTGCCCGCGAAGGTCGTCAGGTACTGCGTGTCCAGATACGGATCGAGCAGCATCTACCCCGCGTACCCCATCTGTCCCATCTGCTCGTAGTACTTGCGCTCCAGCTCTTTGATCCTCCGATTCACCCAGACCAGAATCCCGTTGAGAATGCCTGCCACGATCGACCAGAACAGCATCTACTCTTCCTCCTCCTGCTCTTCTTCTTGTTCGTCGTCGTCGTACCGTCCGTCGTACAGGGAATCGATCTCGTCAGAGAACCTGCTGCCATCACTCGAGCCAGGACCGAAAGGCATGCACACTCCACTCAAAACAACGATGAGGTGATTCTCACCAAGACCCTTATCCCGGCACTTCGTGCAGCCTTGCACGTGCTTTTCGTGTCGCCCCCCATGGGGTAGGCTGTCCGCTATGGCCCACCTCGATCCCTCCGAAGCCTTTGCCCACCTCCAGGGCCGGGTCATCGAGGGTGTTACGCAGCACTTTCCCCTCAACGGGAAGATGCAGTCGCTGCACCTGAAGAACATCGAGGTCAAAGACCACCTCGACCCGGACGACATCCGTGGGCAACACAAGGCCAAGATCAACGGTGACTCTTGGAGCGTCCCGGTCTACGCCACTGTCGAGCTTCACGACAACGTGACCGGCAAGGTTGTCGACACCCAGCGCATGCGTGTCGCTGAAGTGCCGAAGATGACGAAGCGTTACAGCTACATCGTCGATGGGCAGGAGTACCAGGTCGACAACCAGTGGCAGCTCAAGCCCGGCATGTACGTCAAGCGCCGGCGCAACGGTGAGCTCGAGACGATGGTGAACGTGACGGGCCGTCAGTCGTTCGACATCATGTTCGAGCCGAAGACGAACCGCTTCCTCATGGAGTATGGCAAGAGCAAGCTCCCCCTCTACCCCATCATGAAGGCGATGGGCGTGGATGATCAGACGCTCGAGCACGCCTGGGGGAAGAAGATCCTCGAGGACAATCGGAACGCTCGAGGCGTGGCCGGTGCGATCGAGCGCTTCTACAAGGCGGACAAGAAGATGCCGGCCCCCTCCCACGAGGAGGCGAAGCAGCACCTCTACGACGTGCTCACGTCCTCCAAGCTCCGGCCTGAAGCGACTGAGCTCACCCTCGGCAAGCCGTTCGAGAACGTCACGGGGGAAGCTCTCCACCTCGCCACGTCCAAGATGCTCAAGGTCATGGGCGGCGCCCCCGAGGATGACCGAGACAACCTCGTCTTCAAGGACCTCCGCACGGTCGGCGACTTCGCCTTCGACAAGCTCCGTCAGGCTGGGCGGAACGTTCGTGAGAAGGCGAGCCGCAAGATCAACACGGCGAAGTCAGTCCGTGACGTTGTGAAGTTCGACCTCTTCAACAAGCCGTTGAAGGAGGTCTTCCACAAGAACAGCGCCACCCGAGTGGCGTCGCAGATCAACCCCGTCGAGATGGTGAGTGCGTCCCAGCAGACGACCATCATGGGACCGGGCGGCATCCAGTCCGAGCAGTCGGTCACCGACGAAGCCAAGTTCGTCAATCCGTCTCACCTCGGCTTTCTCGATCCGATCCACACGCCTGAGGGTGAGAAGACGGGCATCACGCTGCGTCTCCCGATCGGTGTGAAGAAGGACGGCAACCAGCCGAAGATCCACCTCTTCGACATCGAGAAGGGGAAGATGGCCCTCGTCGATCCGGCGGAGGTGCAGCGGCACCGTGTTGTGCTCCCCGACCAGGTCCGCTGGGAGAATGGCAAGCCGATCCCCCTTCACCCCGAGGTGAAGATGAACGTGTACGGCAAGGACATCAAGGAGGGCAAGTTCGAGGATGCAAAGTACATCCTTCGCCACCCATCCCAGCTGTTCAACATCACGTCGAACCTGATCCCCTTCCTCGGCAACACCTCCGGCAACCGTGCCTCGATGGCGAGCCGCCACATCGAGCAAGCCATCTCCCTGGTTCACCGAGAGAACCCGCTCGTGCAGGTCTCTTCCGGCGTATCTGCCAAGGGCTTCGAGACGTTCGAGAACGTCGTCGGCAAGCAGGCGTCTCACCGTTCCCACGTGGATGGCACCATCTCGAGCATCGCCAAGGATGCCATCCACATCACGGATGACGCGGGCAAGAAGCACGAAGTTCAGATCTACAACAACTACCCGCTCAACGACGCGAAGAGCGTCATGCACTCTACTGCCACCGTGAAGGTCGGCGACAAGGTGAAGACTGGGCAGAACGTTGCAGACACCAACTACTCGAAGAATGGGACGCTCGCCCTCGGCGCAAACCTCCGCATCGGGTACGTCCCCTTCAAGGGCTACAACTTCGAGGACGGAATCGTCATCTCTCAGAGTGCTGCGGACAAGCTCTCGAGCGAGCACCTCCACAAGCATCAGCTTCCCTTCGAGGAAGACACGGTCTTCGCTCCGAAGCGGTTCGAGATTCAGCACCCCACGACGTACACGAAGGACCAGCTGAAGAAGGTCGGCGACGACGGAATCATCCGTGTTGGTACCAAGGTGAACCCAGGTGACCCGCTCATCCTGGCGATGAAGCCGTTCCGTCTCAAGGACCGCACCGGCATCTCAGCCATCAAGAAGTCCCTCGCTGGAACGCACACGGACAAGAGCCTGCGCTGGGACTCAGACTTCCAGGGTGAGGTTGTCTCTACCCACAAGACGGGCAAGAACGTCATCGTCCACGTGCGAACTGTCGAGCCGATGCAGGTCGGCGACAAGATGGCTGGCCGGTACGGCAACAAGGGCATCGTCACGATGATCTTGCCGGACCACGAGATGCCGCACACGGCGGACAAGAAGCACATCGAGGTCGCCCTCAACCCGAGCGGTGTCCCGGGCCGTATGAACGTGGGTCAGGTCCTCGAGGTTGCCGCCGGCAAGATCGCCGAGAAGACCGGCAAGCCGTACATCGTGAAGAACTTCGAGCCCCTAGTCGACACGCTCGAGCGTGTGAAGGGGCAGCTCAAGGAGCACGGCCTGACAGACACCGAGGATCTCCACGATCCCGTCTCCGGAATGTCGCTCGGCAAGGCACTGGTCGGACCGCAGCACATGCTGAAGTTGGTCCACCAGGTCGACAAGAAGATGAGCGTCCGCTCGGGCATGGGCATGCCGGGGATCGGATCCCAGGAGCACTACGACCAGAACCTCCAGCCCACGAGCGGCGCCGGGACCGGCGGACAGTCGATGGGTGTTCTCGGCATGTACGCCATGCTGGCGCACGGGGCGAAGGCCAACGTCCGCGAGATGCAGACGTGGAAGTCGGAGGGTCCAGACCCGCAGACGAACCCGGCAAAGGCCTGGAACTCCCAACACAATCAGGTGTGGACGGCTATCCAGACCGGGCAGCCTCTGCCGGTCCCGACCTCCACGTTCGCCTTCCAGAAGTTCACGGACATGCTCCGGGCCGCCGGCGTGAACGTGGAGAAGAAGGGGCATGCCTACGCGCTGTCCCCTCTGACCGACAAGCACATCCTCCAGATGAGCACGGGCGCTCTCCCGAAGCCGACGGAGAAGCTCGACGCCAAGCTGAAGGACGGAGACTTGAAGCCCCGCCCCGGCGGCCTCTTCGACGAGAAGCTCACCGGGGGCCTGGGTGGACGGAAGTGGACGCACATCACGCTCGCTGAGCCGGTCCCGAACCCCATCTTCGAGAAGCCGATCCAGCGCCTTACCGGCCTGTCGAAGAAAGACTACTACGCTGTCGTCATCGGTGAGAAGGGGGTTGCCCCCAGCGGCAAGCTCACCGACGCCGGCCAGGGCGTGACGGGTGGCGCTGCCATCAAGATGCTCCTCGAGAAGATCGATACGAAGAAGGAGCTCGCGGCTGCGAAGAAAGATCTCCTCGCCACCAGTGGGGCGAAGATCGATCCAGCGCTGAAGAAGGTGAAGTACCTGACGGCCCTCGAGAAGCTTGGGCTGAACCCCTCCGAGGCGTACATCCTCCACAACCTGCCGATCATCCCGCCGGTCATGCGTGCTGTGTCGATGATGCCGAACGGCGCCATCAAGTACGCCGACCTCAACGGTCTCTACGGCAACTTCGCCCAGGTCAACGAGAAGCTGAACGACCCGGTCATCGCCAAGAACTTCACCGACAGCAAGAAGAAGAGTCTTCGTCAGAGCTACTACGACGGCGTGAAGGCGATCATGGGCGTCGGCATTCCGTACGAGGACACGAAGAACGGCGAGAAGGGCCTGCTCCACCAGATCGCCGGCTCGAGCCCGAAGAACGGCTTCTTCCAGAGCACCCTGATGGACCGCCGCCAGGACATGACGATGCGCTCCACCATCGTTCCGGAGCCTAGCCTCGGCCTCGATGAAGTTGGTATCCCCCGTCACGCAGCGCTCGATCTCTTCAAGCCCTTCGTCGTCCGGAAGCTCCGTGACCTGGGCCATGCACCCACGGCAATGGACGCCCAGAAGCTCATCGCCAAGAAGACTCCGGAAGTCTGGCGTGCGCTCCAGAAGGTAGTCGAAGAGCGCCCGGTCCTCATGAAGCGTGACCCTGCGCTTCACAAGTACAGCGTCCAAGGCTTCAAGCCGAAGCTCGTCGAAGGTCAGGCCATTCAGATCCACCCGCTCGTCACAGGCGGTTACACCGCCGACTTCGACGGCGACACGATGAGCCTCTTCGTCCCCATCTCGGCGGAGGCTCAGGCCGAAGCGCACCGCATGATGCCGTCGAACAACCTCTTCTCAGAGGCAACCGGCAAGGTCATGTTCACGCCCACGCTCGAGGCCCACCTGGGTCTCTACAAGCTGAGCGTCACCGGCAAGGACACGGGCAAGAAGTTCGCACACGAGGGCGAGGTCATCGATGCCGTCCGCAAGGGCAGCATCAAGTACACGGACATCGTTCACGTCGGCGACAAGAAGACGACCGGCGGACGCATCCTCTTGGCCACGGCCCTTCCCGAGCCGATGCAGAAGGATGTACTCCACAACTTCGAGCACATCATCGACAAGCATGGTCTGCCGAAGCTCTTCACCGAGGTGGCGAAGAAGCACGGTGGGGACTTCGACACGATCTCCAACCGCCTGAAGGACCTGGGCAACGGCGCGGCCTTCGGCATCGTTGAGGTGCCCCCGCCCGCCGGCGGAGGCCACAACTTCGTCTTCCACAAGAGCCTCCCGGTGGCTGAGTCGAAGAAGAAGATCAGCATCCCGATCGGCACCCACTCCCTGTCGCTCGATGACTTCACCCCGGACATGGCGGTCCGGAAAGAGGTCCTCGATGTCGCCCACAAGAAGGTCAAGGAGATCCGCGACAGCTCCTCGATTCCCGAGGCTGACAAGGATCGTCGTGCGATCGCTATCTACAACCAGGCCGACAAGGACATGCGCCTGAAGCACGAGATCAGCGAGAAGAAGGATCCCTCGAACCTGTTCCAGATGTATCAGGCCGGTGTGAAGCCGGGCTGGGAGCAGTACAAGCAGATGGTTCTCGCGCCGATGATCTTCCGGGACTCGGCGGACCGCGCCATCCCCGTCCCCGTCACCAAGTCCTACTCTGAAGGCCTGGACGTTGGCGGGTACTGGACGTCCATGCACGGAGCTCGTCGCGGCTCGGTCATGAAGGTGCAGGAGGTTCAAGAGCCGGGCTACATGTCCAAGCTGCTCATGAACAACATGATGCACCTCGTGCTCGACAAGCATGACTGCGGCACGAGCAAGGGTATCGCCATGGACGCTACCCATGAGGACGCCCACGACCGCTACCTGGCCGAAGACTTCCGGCACAACCACGTTCACATTCCCGCAGGGACGATGCTCGACCCTCGGGTGATCAGCGAGATCCGCTCAGCCAAGAAGGACGCTCGCTTGGTCGTCCGCTCCCCGCTGAAGTGCGAGAGCGAGAAGGGCCTCTGTCAGAAGTGCGTGGGCCTCGGAGGCTCGAGCCAGGAGCAGCCTCTCGGCACAAACGTCGGCGTTCTAGCAGCGCACGCTGTCGGAGAGCGCGCCGTCCAGCTCACCCTCAAGAGCTTTCACACGGGCGGTGTCCAGGAGCAAGGAGGCGGTAAGCTGCTCAACAGCTTCGCACGCTTCCAGCAGCTCACGATGCTCCCGCAGAAAATCGCGAACTCTGCCAGCCTCGCCATGAAGTCCGGCAAGGTGGAGAAGATCGAGAAGACCCCGATCGGAACGAACGTCTTCATCGGCGGAGTGAAACACTTCGTCGGTAAGGACCCCAGCGGCATGCCACTGCATGAGCACCTCCCTCACGAGTCGAAGGGTGAGGGATACATCGCGTGGCATCCACCCGTTGTCGGCCACCACTACGACGCGGGACAGCACCTGTCCGACCCGAACCGTACTTTCGTGAACCCTCATGACCTCTATAAGGCCACGGGGAACATCGAGCGAGTCCAGAACGACATGACGGAAGAGATTCACAATCTCTACAGGGACGAAGGTGTGCGCCGCCGGGCCGTCGAGACCGTGGTGAAGGCCATGGGCAACCTCACGAAGATCACCGATCCCGGTCACAGCGAGGAGCTCCGTGGTGACTTCCGCCCGCTGTCCATCATCCGGAAGCTCAACGCCGATCTCGTGAAGGCAGGCAAGAATCCGATCGAACACAAGCCGGTGCTGAAGGGCGTCGACATGATGCCTCTCTCTCTCCAGGAGGACTGGATGGCCAAGTTGCAGCACCAGCGCCTCAAGGAGACCATCCAGGAGGGCGCGGCAGTCAATGCCCGCTCGAACATCCACGGTCTGCACCCGGTCCCCGGCGCAGCCTATGGCGCAGAATTCGGCCTCTCGAAGAAGGACTCCAAGCTACCGGGTCTGGACAAGCTGAAGGATGTGCCGGAGCATCACTACTGATGGCAGGCAGTCCCGCCGCTCAGTCGGTCAACGCGAACCGATCGGGCGACAAGAGCAGCACTACGTTCCGTTCCTCGATGACCTCGAAGGAGGGGCACACATCGGGGAAGATCGTTGACGGCAAAGTCGTTGGCGTGAACCTGGTGAACTGGACGGTCGACGTCGCCAGTACGTACGACCGCCACAAGTACCTCAACATCCAGGTCGGCTCTCCGTACCTGCACTTCTCGAACGGAGAGGGCTTCTACGCAATCCCCGAGGTCGGTGCGAAGTGCATGGTCTGTCTCCCCTCAGACAGCTCTCCGCCATTCGTCCTGAGCTTCGTGATGCCCGTGGAGAAGGTCACGGACGCAGGAGCAGCAGATGCTCCCAAGGGAACGGGCACACATGGCAGCGTCATGAAGAACGCTACGGCGGCTCGCTTCGATGGTGGCCGTCCTCGAGGTAAGCCTGGTGATATCGGGATGCGTGGGCGGGACGGAAACTTCGTGATCCTCCATCGAGGAGGCGTGTTGCAGATCGGTGCCAATGAACTCTCCCAGCGCATGTTCATCCCACTCGACAACCACATGCTCGATATCAGTGAGCGATACAGCCACCACAACGTTGGTGGTTCTATTCTCTGGGGCCTGGCCGAAGGGCTACAGGACTCGGCGGTCACGAACTGTGAGACGTACCGAGTCTTCGCTGACGACAAGTACGCAGACATCCGAGTCACTAAGGGCTTCGTCGCGAATCCCATCGACCCGGAGAATGCTCTACCGGCGCGCGTCGTATACGAAGTCGTAGTCGGACTGAAGAAGTTCAACGCAGACAGCGGAGACGTCGGAGACGCAGATGCCGAGGTCGTCTACAAGTTCGCGCTCGACAGGGAGGGCAACATCTCCACCACCATCTCCGGGGATGTCTTCTGCCACATCAAGAAGAAGCTCACCCTGAAGATGGACGACGCTCTCGATGTTCAGGGCAAGAGCGCATCCCTCCGCTTCGACGACGGCCTGACGTTGGATGGCGGCTCATCGACCACGGTGAAGGGTGACATCATCCGCCTGGGCTCAGGGACGATGCCCGTGGCTCGGAAGGGAGACTTCGTCAGCACGAAGGTCATGATTCCCGTCCAGGGAATCATCACCGTCATCGCTCCGGCGCTTATCCCCGCAGGCCTCATGGTCCCCGGACAAGTCCTTCAGTGTCAGTTCCAGTTCCTCCAGGCGCTTGGTGGTGTCATCACGTCGGGCAATGAGAAGGTGAAGGCGTGAGCGTCAACACTATCGGTGCGCTGCCCATCGGGGGAATCAACATCGCAGCCTCTGCAGCGCTGGGACTTGTTGCTCCTCTGTTCGCGCAGATCGACCTGGCCCTGTTCGGAGCCTTCGGCCTCGGCCCTATCCAGGCTTCTATCGCCCTGCAGTTTCAGGCGTCGATCGACCTGACTCTTGGCCTCGCCCTCTCCATCAGCGACCCCTTCGCTGACATCATGGCGCTGGCGAATCTCCTGGCGAGCCTCACGCTCACCCTTCCCTCGATCTCCCTCGACGTAGGGCTGGCCCTGGCTGCGAACCTTTCGCTGGCTGCTGTCCTGGCGATTCAGCTGGGTGGTATCAGTGCGATGATCGAGCTCATGTTGGCAGTCCGTCTGCCAGCTGTTGAATTCTTCGCTCAGCTAGCAGCGGCACTCTCGGCAGGCCCGGTGTTTCTCCTGAACTTCGAGTCCGACATTGTGTCGGGAGGACTTGCCGCCGCCGGAGGCCAGATCGCCGCCGCCTTCAGCGCGGGTCTTGTCTCAGGCCCCAGCGCCATCGCCCCGGGGGAGCCGGTCTTCGGCCTCATTCTTCTCACCAAAGAGCCGGGTGTCTTCGCTTCTCTCGGGACTGTTCTCAAAATAGCGTAGTCCCGATACGCTGGGCCTCATGACTCAGGACC
>Ga0181338_1000311_pt1 | contig 9953 bp, 10 predicted proteins | sample Sp13VDMM110SD_FD_122168 | JGI IMG/M metagenome (GOLD analysis project Ga0181338, IMG submission 122168) | Freshwater viral communities from Lake Michigan, USA - Sp13.VD.MM110.S.D | ecosystem: Environmental > Aquatic > Freshwater > Lake | place: USA: Michigan | collected 2013-04-23
AAGAAGGGGAATTTGTTCTTCTCTTCAGGTTGCCATGCAAATGACACAACATCATTGAAATCTTTCTTATTCATATTTGATGGACAGAATACATCTGTGATCAATTCTCTCTCTGCCAAATTACCACTAAATATCATTAAGTTGGTTGCTTGCATTCTCATTTGTTTTGGCCATGCGTTGAAGTACTGCCCAAGACAGAAAACTGATGCATTCATATGTCGGTTCCTAATACATAATGTTTTAAATGAACTTGACTTGATTAGATCAGAATCAATAATATCATCAAAGATAAAAAACAAACGAGGAACACGTGAGAAGTCCCCGTCAGATGCTTTAACCTTTTCTTTTTGCATTTTTAAAACCTTTTTAAGATCTGATTCTGTTGGTACGTGTTTTACATTATTTTTTGGTATAACTCCATCATCCATCAATTTTTCAAGAATTTCATCGTGTGAATTGGTAAATACGAATATAGAATCCCAATAAGGGCGCCCAGTCTTATCACGACCATACATTGAAGGGTTTAACAACATATTACAGAGCATATTCGTCTTTCCACTTCCTATGGAGCCATTCACTAGACAGACAAATGGATGCTTAGGTATAATACTTTCTTTCATTGCTGGTCTTTGTGGGATGTCATTCTTACTTGCTGGAATATATTCAATATTAAATCCATTAAACTTTGGTTCTTCTTTTTTCGCATTAGATGGTGGTCTTCGTGGTATCTCTCTAATTTCAGGTTTAAATTCGTCATCAGATGAACTATCACTGCCGGAATCTGATCCTGACAATTCAAATTTCTTATTTTGTTTTTTAACAGTTTTGTCAATTTTCTTAGTTAGCATCAATTCTTTTTTGTGACTAAATGGATCATAGAGTTCAATTCGTCCTGTTTGTAATTTCTTTGGTGGTTTATAATTTGATTTCAAAAATTTTGCTTTTCTGTTCAACATATTATTGATAAATATAATAATTTGAATAAAATTATTATATTTATAAATTTTGTATCATTAAATATGTTTGATGTTTATCTGATTTTATATGTCTTGATTTATTAGGATAATAATATAAACACCCACATTCACATCTGTGATTAATTTTTCTATATGAATCATAATGCTCTTTATTTTTTTCAACATTTTGTTTTTTAAGATTTTTACGTTCTTCTTCTGTAATAACTGGTCTATTTTTATTTATTAAATTAATAGATTGATCCATCCAATATCGTTCCCTTGCTATTAATTCATCTTTAGAATTACAAGGATATGATTCTAACAATATAATTTCAACATCGCCAAATTCAAGTAATTTATAAGATGTAAAATTTTGTTTTTTAAAATCATATTTGTGTTTTGATAATCTTTGACTTAGATATTGTTTAGTAGTCGATCCAATATATATCTTATCAGTATGAGGACTAATAATTTTGTATATTTTTCCTTGTTGATAATTGGGCATTATATATATTATTGTATTATTATTGTTTTAAGTTGTTTTTTTTTGTTCTTTTTAACAAACAATATTATTTTTATACTTATCTTTTATTTTTTTTAATGGATCATCATTGAATAACAATGATGGAAACTCTAAATGATTTTTAACATTATTCACATTTCGTTTTCCTTGATTGATTGGTTCCATCTCGTCTTTTGTTAATTTTCTAGCAAATTTACTTGTACTATTTATAAATGATAATGGTGTTGCAGGTTGCATTCTAGAACTCATATCAAAAGATGGAACTAGTGAATATGTGTTAAATCCTTTTGCTTTATCTAATTCGTCTTGAGTGTCTGCATCTTTAGGCATTTTGTTACCATGCATAAAACATTTACCAAATCTGCGTCTATCATCAATATCATCCATTCTTTGAAAAGGTGAAGCATAACCTAAATCTGAGTTTTGAACTGATTGAACCCATCTGAAATTAGTAAATCGTTTTAAACTTTTAGAGCGTTCAGATGGTTCTAGAGTGACATCTTCTACTTTAGCAAGTTGATCTTGAGCACCTATAAAACCGACTTGACGAACATCACCAATTGCTTTATCTGATTTGGTTGATAGATATGGTGCTTCAACTTCATTTTGTGATGGTAATCCTCCAAATGGTTCTAATGGTTTTTGTTCCGGTTTTACAAACATTTCTTTAGAACCTTGAGATTGAGTGCCAACTGCTGGTTTATAATCTCGTTTGTCAATAATTCGGTTTATAATTGGATCTATATCTTTCCCGCCAACTTTTTTTTCTAAAGGTTTTAAACCTTCTAAACCTCTTATCATATCATCTGATTCTTGTCGTGTATATTCATCATTTGCTGCTTGTGTTGCGACACTTTCACCAAATGTTTTTATTATTTCTTTTAATGTATTAAGTTGATTTTTATCTTTGCGATCAACATTATTATACATTTGTAATATCGTTGATAACATTTCTTTTTGTGCTTCGGTTGCGTCATTTGCTGTTATTATTTTCTTTGATTTATCACCTGTAAGTCCAACAAATTCACTTAAACCAAATAAACCTGTTGATAAATATTCTTTTAATTCTTTAAAATGGTCAACATCTTCATCAAATCGTGCTTTTTTTTTATTTCTAAAATTTGCAGCCATTTTTTTTTGTGCTTTAATTTTTATTTCTTCTTCAGTTTTGGTTGTTGGTAATTCAGGATATGGTTTTTCAGTTGGTTCAGTTGTTGGTGCCACTTCAGTTGCTGTCTTTGTCTCTAACTCTTGATTAATGTCTTCTGTTTCATGTCCTGACGCTGGATCTATTTTATCAATATTTTTTTCATAATCAAATGATTTTTTTCCTTTATACGCATTGGTATCATACCCACTATATTTTCCAATAAATAAACTATTTTGGACATTCTCAATTTCTTTTATTAAAAATTTTTTCTTTTCTTGTTTTGTTTTTCCACCGTATGTTATTTTATCAAAAATTAAATCCTTTCTATTTGCATTTCTTGCTAATTGTTCTCTTTTTTTTACTAAATCCCCCATTTTTGCGTCTTCATCAGGTAATGCTGATTTATGTGCAATTATTCTTTCATAAATTTCCTTTAATCTTTTTAAACCTAGATCTGATAAACTTTGCTTTGTATATGGCATATATAATTACTATATATATATTTTTATAATTCATCTTTATTATTATTATTTTTTGCTTCATTTAATTGATTAACATTTTGTTGTTGCTCTTTTTTTTCGTCAAGTTCAGTAAATAAATTTTGATTAATGTTCTTGTCAAGATCTTTACTAATTACTTGTTCAATATTTTTTTCATCATTATCTAACTCTTCAGATATTTTTTTTATTGTGTATTTTGCGTTTGTTTCAAATTGTTCCTGATTCTTTTTAGTTAGTATATCAAACATTTTATAAATTGCTTTCATTGATTTAGCTATTTCTTTAGATTCTTCAGATTCTTCTTCTTCTTCTTCTTCCAATTCTACAGGTTCTGATGCTATTGGTTCTTTTACAGATTCTGATGCTATTGGTTCTGATACAGGTTCTACTGTTATTGGTTCTAATGCCACGCTTTCCACTTTTTCAATATAACTGGTATTAAGTTTAAATATATCATTCAAATCATTATTTAATTGTTCAACTGTTATAACTTCAAGTGGTTCTTCTTTCCATTCATTACCTATTTTTACAGGTTCTTGATTTGTATCTTTTTGATATTCATTTTGTAATTTTTCAAATGTATCTATAATATTTTGTAAATCGGTGTCTGACACTTCGTGTTTTGTTGGACTTAAAATTTCAATATCAAATAATTCTTCTATAACTGTTTTATATACTATACCTAGTAAAGCACCCATTGCAAATATCCTGTCTCTTATCATTGTTCCAAAATAATATGAACCTACTGTTTTTACTATTAAAGGAAGACCAACATCTCTAAAATGTACTTCTTGCTCTCTAAATGCTTCGTTAAATTCTCCTATATTAACATTTTCATTATTTAATACTTGTTCAAAATCATCATTACCCATAAAATAATTTTTTACTATTGATCTTAGTCCAAATAGAGTAAATGATAATGAACTTTTACCAATATTTTTTAATGCTTCATACATCATAGACATATTAACTCCTGCCTCAATAAGCGATATAATGTAATTATATACTGTTTTATATGATTCTGCAAAATTACTAAAATCAGATTTATAGTTTCCTAAAATAAAATTCTTTCTAAAATTTACAACATATTTTTCAATTATATCAAACACCATATCTGCATCTGCTTTTTTCATATCATCAATTGTTTTGCTTTTTGTATACGCAATATCGTGATTTCTGCAGGCGACATCGATCTTAAACATACGATTCGGATCGTCTAAATCTTTTTGTATATTTTTATAAATATCTGTGCCTGCTCCACACCATTCACGAAAACCAGTTGCAAATAATAATTTGTCAAAAAAACTTGGATCTCCTTTCATCTTTCTGAATTTTTCTAAATCATTTAATAATACATCTAATCTTGCCTGATCAAGTTGTTGTTGTATTAAGTTTTGTAGATTTACTTGATATTCTGTTGGATTAGCAACTTGTAAATCTTTACTTACTTTCTCTAAATATTTAATTAGTTTATTAAATTTTTCATTATGAACTGGCATCTTTCCATATGATGGAATAAATGAAGTTCCTTTGATCCTGTCTTGTTCTGCTTTTAATAATTCGTCGTATTTGTTTTTTATCATATGATTTATATTATAACAAAATAATTTTATTCTGTTATAATATATATAATGGGAAATTCTCCTTGTTGTTGTAAAGATAAAGATGATGAACCACAGGTTGAAGTTAAAGTACATGATGTTATATGCTGTGATAATATACAAAGTAGTTGTTGTATTAAAGCAGAGAAAAAACATCATCGGCACAGATCAACTACGTTAAAACCACATCCGCCTCACCACCCTAGGCATCCCACAAAAGAATAGCTGCTAATTTACCTTTACCTGAATATCTATCTTTTTCGTGTCGTTGTAAATATAATCGTTTACGTTCATTAGCAACTTCTTGTCCGTATTTTCGTTTAAACGAATGATAATCATCATAACCTGCTGCGCCTACTGAACCAAGGTATTCATCGCCTCTAAATACAGATATCTTTTTAGTTTTCAGTCGTGATGGTTCAACTCTCAATCCGTGTCGTTTTGCTGCTTGTCTAGTTCCGTTTGATATTTGATACATTAATATAGTAATGTAAATTTTTTTTGAATTCAAAATTTTTTATTTCATTTAAATGTTCAATTGTTTTTAAGGGAACTATTGATTTATTTGTTTTATCATCTGATGTTATAATTATGAATGAACTGTTTGAATCTTTATTCGGTGTTATTTTTGGTGTATATATGTATGATATTACATTGTCATAAATGATTTCAATAACCTTATTAATTAGAAAGTTCATAATAATATATAATTAGATATTATTATGACATATACTTATAGAAGAAAATGTATTTTTTGTGAACGTGGATTAAATAAAAATAACCATCATGATTTCTGTCATAAATGTAAATATATATTACATCATAACGTCGGGGAACGTAAAATAATTAATTCAATGTTTATTAATGGAAAACGGGTTGTGGTTCCTTAAATATGGTTTAAATTATTAAAAATGGTTTAAACATTTAATATATACATAATATTATAATGAGTTTAATTTTTTTAAAAGATCTTGATATTGAAAATATAAATAATATTATTTTTAATGATAAAAGTAATTATTATTTTAAACAAAGATTAATGGTTGATACTTATGAACGGTTGTTATTTTTAATTAAACGAAATGAATTAAATAAAGGTTTAATTGAATTCATAATATTATGTATATCAAATATTTTTAATAAAACAATATACATTGATCAATTAAATGATGAAAAAATAATAGCAATAATAAAAAACTTAAGAAAATATTTTAAATATTCAAATTAAATAAAAAGGTTTAAAAATAAAATATTTATATATTAATAATGACAAGTCAATATATAAATATTATTCAAATTGATGAACCTATTAAAAAAAGAGGACGACCAATTGGATCAACTAAATTAATAAAAGCAATTGACGACCCTCAATATTTTAATAGATATTATAAAGAACATTTAGCACAACAAATAAACTGTCCTTTATGCTCAGCATTAGTATCAAAAGCAAAAATGAAACGTCATCAATCTAGAAGTGTATGTGCAAAAAAACAACAAATAATTTTGGTTTAAATTTCTTTATATATGGTTTAAATTAAATTATTTTATTATATATTTATGGGTTTAAATATATAATAATATCTAATATTAATATATAATACTATAGTAATGCCTAGATTATCTAACTTTGAAAAAACAAAAAACCAAGCATTAGACCTTCTTAAAACAATTAAATTAGACAAAAAAGAGCGTAATAGATACGAAACCTCTATTATTTCTGCACAACGCATTGATAAGGTTCAACGAATCATTGATGAATTGAATGCAGTATCAACTGGTATTAATACACAAGTATTTCGACAAGAACAACAAGCATCAGTGATTGAAAAGCGATTAAATAAAATTCGAGAAAGCAGAAGACGTCCAATTTTTATTAAACAAACATTATTAGATCAAATTAGATTTTTTACTAAATATGCATTTGAATATTCTAATGTATATGACAACCGTTCATTTTATGAAGCAATTAAAGATGCTATTGAACGCTTCCCATCTGCTACATCAGTTTCAATTCATTTCACTAATAAACAAAGTGGTAATAAAGTAAGATCAATTAGTTTGACTGTAAGTGATTTATTTTCATTTGAAATGTTTGAAGAAGCATTAAACAAAATTATTCAAGGTAATTTTGTTGGTAGTGATGCTGTTAATCTTAATACTGATGAAATTGTTTATACTAATTTTAATTTATCTTCAACACGTATTGCTGGTGGTAGTTCATCTGATAAAATGCTTTTTGAGGTTGAAGGAATTGAACAAACAAAAACTAAATTAAATAATAAAACAATTGGTTTAAATGATTGTGCTAAACAATGCCTTTTAAAATTAGTAAATAAAGATTCTGAATGTTATAAAGAACTTGTAAAAATTCAACCTAAAAATTTATCTATGTTTGATGATTTAACTAATTTTATTAAAAAATGGTTACTTAACATTAATATTATTTGTAATTCATTTGCATTAAAAAAACCCCATAACGAAATTATTAAAAACGGTGAAGTAATAAAATTTGTAATTGAAGATTCAAAAAGAAAAGGTTTAATGAGAAACCACATTGCAACTAAACTTATATTAAATCAAGATATTGAAGTTGTTGAACTTTATTCTTATTTAAATGGATCAACTAATGAAGATGGTTTTGTAGAATATTTTTTTAGTGGCAATGGGGTTAGTATTGGAACAATAATTTATGATGAATTCAATCAACATTATGATATAATTAAAAACAATGAATTAAAATTATGTGATGATGTATATATAACTGCTGAATGTAAAATTATTAAAAATAATCAAATTTTATTTAGTCCTAAGCAAGCAAATTTAAATAATAAAATTAAAGAAGAAGTAAAGCATCAATATTTATTTTTTGATTATGAGACCGTAATTGATTTTTCAAAAAATTCTTGTATGCAGGAATACTCACTATCAATATTAAATTTAAATAACAGAGATTTAATTGATTTGACTAAAGCAGATGAAAAAAAAGATGAAAAAACTGTTAACGAAATTAAAGAAAAAAATTGTGTTACATTTTTAGGTTTTGATTGTTCAATTCAATTTATTAAATGGTTGTTAGAATATCAAAAAGATACATCATTTGTTTTAATTGGTTACAATAACGCTAATTTTGATAATTTTATTTTACTTGATGCTCTTTTAAAATATAACGAAATTGACACTGAATATAATGTCAGTGATATTTTTTATAATGGATCTCAACTTCTTAATTTTTATATCAATGGACGTCATAACACTTTTGATATCCATAAACATTTAATGGGTAGACTATCTGATAATTGCACTAGTTTTAAAATTAATTGTTGTGCTAAAAAGTCATTTGATCATTCTAAAGCACAACAAATGTATTTAGATGGAACTTTAATTGATTATATTAACGAAGATTTAGAATTAAAAAATTATAATGAATACGATGTTTTAGCAACTGCTGTTTTATTTAATAAATATAGAAACGCCCTTAAACAGATACCCGCAACTAAAAATTATGCTAATTCATTACATGAAATTAAAACTATTGGTTCATTAATTTATAAAGTATTTGATGAATCTAAAAACAAAAAACAATTTAATTTACCAAAATTAAATTATCAGCAATATAAAGATCTTCAATCTTCTAAAATTGCCGGTAGAGTTGAATTATTCAATGGTATTCAAAAAGTAAATGAGAGATTGGTTTCAACTGATGTTTGCTCTCTTTATCCTTATGTGATGAGTGTTGCTCCTAATTATTACCCTTGCGGTGAAATTATTCAAACTAATGAATATAAAGGTGATGATGTAATTGGTTTTTATTATTGCGATATTGATCAAACTAATCTTAAACCAAACAATTTACCTAATATATATGCTAAAAAATCAAAAATAGATAATGATTGGTCTTATCAAGGTATTCTTGAAAACTATTTAATTAGTAATGTTATGATCGGACTTTTAAAAAAATTTAATTGTAAAGTTGTTATTAGAAATGGTTTTTATTTTTCTGATAAAAAAAAGTCTTGTGATATGTTTGATTTCCTTTTGGATTTTATGAATGCAAAAAACAATCAAGACACAATGAAGAAAAACAAAAATAACGATTATAATTCAGCACTACGTGAGACTTTGAAATTATTAATGAATTCAATATCGGGAAAAGTTATTGAAGGTCTGCATAATGAAAAAACCACTGATGTTGGAAGTGTTGCAGAATATGAAAAAATAAAAAACAAAGCACAATCAATAAATTTTATTAATGCAATTGGTAATAAAATATTTGTTACTTATGAAATTGATGAAGAAAAATTAATAAATAAACAACGCCCTATTTATTTAGGCGTTTTAATTTATGATTACGCAAAACGTTATATGTATGAAAATAGTTATAGTAAAATTGGTTTAGATCAATTATTATATACTGATACTGATGCATCTAAATTTAGATATAATCAATTTATATTATGGAAAAAATGGATTGATGAAAATAATATTCAAGTTCCTCATTGGAAAGAAGTAGAATTAATTGATGAACGTTATAAAAATCATAAAATTTATGATAGTAATAGTAAAGTTTTTGGATCTTTCGAAGATGAACTTGAAACCATGACTGGTAACAATTATGTTTTTTATTGTTTAGAAAAAAAATCATGGTGTTATTCTGTTGATGGTAATTCTAAAATGCGTTTTAAGGGTCTTAATGATTCAGCAATATTACTTACTTTAGATGAAAATTTCATCACATCAAAAACAATCAAACATTCAGATTCAACAAATGAAAAAAAATATTTATTTAAAAAAAATAGCGAACTTGAGGTTTATAATTACGCAATTAATAACAAACATCTATCATTAGATGGAAACGAAGTTAAATTTTTTGAACAAGTTTATTCAACAGGTGAAGCATATTTATTATGCAGTTCTTTTAGAAAAATTGTTAAAAATTCTGCTCACAATGTACAACTGGGGCAAGAAAACAAATATAATAATCTTATGAACAAAATTCAGGTAAATTATATAATGAAACATATAAAGTTAAATTTGTAAAGTGTCTGGGGGCGGCCATTTTCCATTTAATGAATTATTCTATAAAACTATTTTATGGCATAATTTAGTAGGGGCATAAGAATTGAAATTGAAACTATTTTTTCAGAAATTTTAAGGGCGATTTTTTTGGCGATTTTATGGCGATTTTCAAATTAAACTATTTCATGGCATTTTTTAGCGGTTTTC
>Ga0181338_1000312_pt1 | contig 9949 bp, 11 predicted proteins | sample Sp13VDMM110SD_FD_122168 | JGI IMG/M metagenome (GOLD analysis project Ga0181338, IMG submission 122168) | Freshwater viral communities from Lake Michigan, USA - Sp13.VD.MM110.S.D | ecosystem: Environmental > Aquatic > Freshwater > Lake | place: USA: Michigan | collected 2013-04-23
TCTACATGGATTACTCCAAAGATAAGGTCAATGGGGATATCAAATTTTACTGGAAACCGTTTAATGCCCTCATGCTTGACCCATACTTCACAAAAAGAGATCTATCTGACTGTGATCAAGCTTCAACACGGGATCTTCTCAGCAAAGAGCAAGTTAAGTCTATGCTTCCCTGGATTGATCCAGAAGAGATAGATGCTATTCCTACGGGTATTAGAGATAACAAATATCAGTATCTTGGTATCTATCGGCAATATAATTCCACTTACATCGCCAAGAACCTCGTCACATATGACCAATATTGGAAGAGAATCAATAAGGTTCAAAAGTACCTTGTAGATGAAGAGACAGGCGTATCAGAAGAATGGGAAGGTACGAGAGAAGAAGAAAAAGAACTCAAGAAAACTCTAGCTTACACCCCCCAGGTTAAACTCATCACCTCGCACAAGCGAAGCGTTGAATTAAACATCATTGTCGGCGGTAAGCTACTTTATACAGGACCAGATCCAACGGGCTTGGACAATTTTCCTTTCATGCCTGTGTTGCTTTATCATGAACCCCTAATCGATACGTATGAGCTTAAGATACAAGGGATTGTGCGCTCTATTCGCGATGCGCAACGCCAGTACAACCGCCGCCATTCTCAGATCATCGACCTCATGGAATCGATAATTAATACAGGATGGATAACTAAGAATGGAGCCGTACTTGACCCTACCATGCTTATGCAAGCTGGCCAGGGAAGACAAATTGTCGTTAATGACGGGTATGACGTCAACGCAGACGTTAGAGAGATATCACCACCTAATATTCCACCTGGATATCTCCAATACCAAGATATTATCGACAAAAACATTATGGAAATTCCAGGCGCTTCGGACGAATTGCTTGGTTTATCTTCCACTGGCGATTCACAAGTGTCAGGCAAATTGGCAGAAGTTAGGTCAAGTAATGGTCTTAAGGGAAATAGAGGCATATTCGATAATTTGGAACAAACCAAAAAATATGTCGGAATGCTTGTCCTCGAGGCAATTCAAAAGAATTACCAGCCTGGAAAGATCCAAAGAATAACTGGAAGAGAGCCTACAGAAGAATTCTTCTCAGGAAACTTTGCTGAATATGATTGCGCAATCAAACAGGCTGTTAAGACAGCTACTCAACGTGAAGCTTATTACTACCAACTTCTTCAACTCGTATCTCTTGGCGCGCCTATTCCTTGGGAAGACATCATGGAAGCGGCTCCTCTTCAAGGTAAGACTGAGCTTCTTGAGAAGATGGCAGAGCGTGCTGAACAAGCACAAGCACAGCAACAGAAAATGGATGAGGCAGAGCAGATCGAAAAAGCTCTCACTATGTCCCAGGTTGATCAAAACACCGCTTTGGCAGAAGAGCGTAGAGCTAGAGTCCTCGCTGACATTGGCTTGGCTCGCGAAAGAATATCAGAAGGAACGCAAAATTATGCCAAAGCTCTCTTGGATAATGCAAAAACTGTAAAAGAAATCCAAGACATGGATCGAAAACGTTTACTGGATGTCATGACCTTAGCCGCTGATATTAGTCATAAACAAGATGTTTTGACTGAGAAAAAGCTGCTACAAGATGCCCAGAAAGCGAAAAGCCCTATAACTACAGGAGTTTAAAATGGCTAAAATGAAAGGAATTGCATCTTCTAATAAGATGATGCCTAACATGAGTACATACGGTGGTCAGGAATCCCCTGGCTATAAACCACCTACTGGAAGTGCTGGTCGTGCTGCCAAGGGTGAATATTCTACAAAATCTAATCCACTTTCTGTACCTCAAAAAGGTTCTCAGATTGGAGCTGGTTATGGCAATGCTGACCGCATGAAAGCTATGTCTAGCAAAGATGCTCAAGAGAAGAAAGAGAATCTTAGAGGCCAAGCATGCTAAGCGAAGCAATGACTAGAGAGCCATCTATTGGAGACATTCATTTAGCAGCAAGACAGAGGCTATCTGATCGTCACCAGAATCTTATGGAAAAGATCATGAAAGAGAATTCCCATAAGAAAATCTATTGGATTCTAGGCACGGCTAAATGCAAGCGTAAGAATGGGAAGACTACCATTAGACCTTATCTTAAGGCTTTTGATACTCAACCAGATGTTCAGAAAGAGTCCTATTTGTATGTAGTGGACAATACGAAAGGGACAAAAGATTTGCTTTGGGTCATGCATCCAAACAATAAATTAGCAATGCCATGTATTGGCAAGTCCATTTCCGCCGCTGGCGATCCAGCGCAATAATCTTGGCACCGAAGTAATGGTGCACATAACGGGAGTTATAAATGAATGAAATAGAAAACGAACAAGACCAAGTGGCTGCTGTCTCCGAGCAACCAGAGGTTGAGTCTCAGGAAGAAAATCAAGAGCAAAAGATGGTTCCCCTCGCGGCTTTGCAAGCTGAGAGAAGGAAACGTCAAGATCTAGAAGCTAGAGCGCAGGTGTATGAAGAAATCATACGCACAACGAAAGAGAGTAAGCAAGAAGTTCAAGAAGAGGAAGAAGATCCCAACGCTTTAGTTGAGAAGAAACATCTTCAAGAAAGTAATGCTACTACAAAACGAGAGATTCTAGAGACGCTCTATCAAGATATGAATCCTGAAGCTGTTCAGAAAATTAATAAATATTTGAAACCGATTTTAGAAAAGAAGCCTTGGTTGGCCTCATCGGTAGACACAGCTCAGAACCGATACGCTCGTGCGTATGAAATTGTCCAAGACTACATTCACCTCGTGGAAGAAAAGCCCGTGGCGAGGCAGTCCAGCAATGCGGATGGTCAAAGAATAGTCCAGAATGCTAACAAGCCAAGATCTCCCGTAGATATCGGGAAATCTGCACGGCCTGAAGGTATGGAATATCTGAAGAGCATTCAAGGTAAGAAAGAGTTCCGTGAATACAGAGAGAAGGTTCTCCGAGGCGAAAGCTAGAGACAAAACCTAAAAAATTTTGTCTCTGGTGTCAAAACATTTTTTGACTAGGAGATAAAAATGGCTAATGGAACAACTACCACAGTACAAGTAGACCCAGAAGTAAACTTGTTCTTTGATAATATTTTGCTGGACAGACACCAGCCTTACTACGTTCACGGGTACTTTGCTCAAGAACGACGTATTCCTCAAAAGAATAGTAAGACTGCAATCTTCAGACGCTTCGACAACTTGGCCGATGCGCTGACACCATTAACGGAAGGGGTTACACCAGCTTCTGAACAGGTTACAAAGTTTGATATCACAGCTGTCGTATCACAATACGGTAAAGTTGTGGAACTCAGCGATGATGTTATCATCACCGTTCAGGATCAAACAGCTAATGAAGTCGCGGACATGCTCGCACAAAACATGGCATCTACTTACGACAAAATCGTTCGTAATATGCTTGTGGCTACTGCTGCACAAATTGACTGCTTAAACGGCGTTAACGGGAATGCCATCACAGAAGTTACAACTACTGACCTTGAGTTAGCAGTTGACTATCTTGAAGGAAACAACGGCAAGAAACTTTCCCCTAATCAGGAAGGCACTAATGCGTTCGGTACAGCTCCCGTTTGGGCGGCCTACTGGATGATAATTTCTACCGATCTTCGTACAGATTTCAAAAACCTTTCTAACTTCCTTCCGACTGCGGATTATCCCCGACAACAGTCTGTGCTTGAAGCTGAGTTTGGTTCTTGCGATGAAGTTCGTCTTGTAAAGACTTCTGAAGCGTATAAAGACACATCAGTCGTTCCTGCTGTTTATTACAACCTGCTGTTTGCTGCTAACGCTTACGGTCGTATCACTATCGATGATCAATCGATGGAAATGATCATAAAGCCACTAGGAGCTGGACAGGATCCATTGAACCAGCGTCAGACTATGGGCTGGAAGGGTCGTCTTGGATCTGTAATCCTCGATGATAGCTGGTGCGTAGCATTACGTAGCACTAAAGGTTAATAAACAAGGAGAAACAAAATGACTGCACCTATTGGAAATACAGCCAATCGTTTCACTGGTCAGCGTGAGCAAAGCCAAGTGACAAATAGTTATGGTGGATATCTGCAATCTGCGGGAGCTGCTTATAACTTAACGCTACCATTCTTCCCCGATAAGTTTGAATGGTTTAACTATACGAAGTTTGCGACTAACGACAACAACGTTCAAGGGGTTTGGTATAGAGATATGCCAGCTGGTGATGCGTTGATTGTTAGACGTGCAACTACAACTTTAACTTCTACATTAGAAACCACCAACGGCATTACTAATGCATCTACAGCTGGTGGTTTTTATAACGAACATTTGGTCATCACAGGCATTACAACTGCGAGTCCAGGTGTCGTAACAACTTCCGCTAGCCATTATCTAAGTGATTACGATCGAGTTGTTCTCACTAAGATTATCGGTACAGCAGCTGCTCAGTTAAATAACAACACATATGTAGTACGGGTTTTATCCGCCAATACATTTGCGTTGTATGACGTTTATGGAGTGCCTATTAACGTCGTAGGAGCTTATAGCTCTAGCGGACAGGTAACTAAGATTGGTCCTGCTTTGGGAAATCCTGCTGAGCCAGTCAGTCCTGCCGTCCCGCATCGCGCAATCATCGACTATCCTCCAATGGCTATCATAACACTTGGTAGCGCCATTATGGGGGCTGACAATGATATAATTTACTTCACCGCTTGGCAATTTAACGATTACGTTAACAGAGGTGATGTCGCTTAAAAGCGATGTTTGATTAGTAATATATTTCGTGGTAATCTCCCATTCAACCGGAGGTTACCATGAAGTGTACAAAGTGTAAGAAAGAAAAAAAACAAAATGAATTTGAATTTAGAACCGATCGTAATTCATACAGGACAGTCTGTAAAGAATGTAAAAACGAAAGGTCCAGAGAAAAGTACGAAGAAATAGCTTCAAAGCTTTCTGAAAGAAGAAAGGAAGTCAGAAAGTTAAATAAAGAAGAGGCTAATAGAAAGGCTAGAGAGCGTTATTGGAAGAATAGAGAAGATTTTCTAGCCAAAGCTAGAAATAGATCAGGATATGGTAGTTCAAATCCTGAAGCAATGAACAAATGGAAAGAAAAAAATAAACACAAATGCGCTGCCCATCAAGCAGTCGTTAGAGGTGTTAAAAATGGAAAGATAAGCAAGCCTGACCAATGTCAAGTTTGCGGGAGTGGGGATAAGCTCAATGCTCATCACCATGATTATCAGAAACCATTAGAAGTAATCTGGCTATGCATACCTTGTCACAAGAAGGTGCACAGCAAATATTTTAACTCAGGAGGTGTATAGCACCTCCTAGAAAGAGGAACTAATGAGCAAAAAACTAGAAACAAAATCAGAACAAGCCGATAGCACATTGCCATTCGACTTTGATACTTTTGAGCTGAAGACAATTGAAGATTACAAGACATGGAATCTTCATGCGCATAAAGCTTTTAGAGAAGCAAAAAAACACAATCCAAGATGTGACCCACCAATTCCGGTTAAGGTGCCTGATGAATCCTTTCATAAAAAAATAAAGGTGAAGTTTCAGCGTTTTGATCAACCAGAAAACGTGCTTAAGGTTCATGTCAGAAATAACGAGATTGATTGGAAAGGTCAATTAAAACCTGGATGTACTTACGAACTTCCTTTGCCTGTTGTTCGTTTTCTTAACAGATTAGCAGTACCTGTTTTTGCGGAAGTGAAAGTAGAAAATGGTGGCGATGTTCGCACAGAGACTAAACAAGTTGGGGAGCGCAATCGTTTCTCATGTCATGCACTTGAGCTTCTGTAAGGGGATATATGGTTAAGACTGGGGCAGATTTAATTTTAATACTAAGAAATGTCACGGGGCGTGTAGATGCTTCTGATCCTCAATTTACTGATGCTATCATGCTTCAATATCTTCAGGATTTTATTCAGCTAGAATCTACCCAAGACATTCGAATATTTAAGAATAGAACGTGGTATGAATTTAATCTTTCACCCCTATCTACAAACCCTTTTCCTGTAGATCTTCAGACTATCACATTAATTGATGGTCAAGTGGGGGCTTCAACCTTGGAGCCTCCTTGCTATGCTAACGGATTTCCTGTCTTTTGGTATCAATCTCCACAAGAATTTTATCAAATTTGGCCAGAGACTCAAACATATACTCCTCAACGACCTACGTATGTGCTCTATTATAATAACGAGCTTACTTTCAGGGGTCCGCCGGATACCGATTACCTCATAAAAATGGCTGCATATCAGGTAGAGATTCAAATCACTGACGGTGTTCTAAATCAAGATTATCTCTATCGCTATATCTGCTATGGAGCTGCCTTAGACATCTTCTCAGACTTTGGAGAGATGGATAAGTGGAGAGAGATCTGGCCAGCTTATCAAAGATATCGTGCATTAGTCTATTCAAGGACAGTATCACAATATCAAAATCAACGTCCTTCACCGGAGTTTTAACATGACATTTGATCCAAACGTACCTAATGCAAATCAGTCTCCAGGTCTTTTTCCCGCGCAGAACAATAACAACTACGCGCGGCTTAAGACTATCATCAATGCTGACCATGTATTTAATGACACTGCTGCTGCAAATGATGGTGTGCATAGACAAGTCACAATGGTTACTCATCCTATAGCCGTGCCAGGGGATCTTCCTGCGGGAACAAATGGTTTAGCCTACGCGTGGGTTGATGCTGATGGACAGACTCAGCTTAGGTTTTATAATGGGACAGACGACTTTCAACTTACTCCTTTAGGCCCAACCCCCTCTAAAGTTGTGGGAAGTGTTGCATTAGCAGCAGGGGCAACTTCAGGGACTATCTACACAATTCCACAAAGATCTTTTGGAAGCATATTTGTTAATTATAAAAATTCTATTCTTACAAATTTATATAGTTATTATGGATTTTTTAGATCGACAAACGCAGCAGGTCTTTTTGTTATTAAACAAGGCGGAGCTAGTGGTGGACAAGCTACAGCATCTATCAATGGTAATAATCTTAGAGTAGTAAATAATTCAACCACACCTTTGGATGTAGATTATTTCATCATAGTGGAGTCTAATCCATGAGTTATACTCCTTATCTTATAGCTAACTTCTCAACTGGATTAGAAAAAAGGCTACAGCCTTGGCTAATTCCAGATGATGCACAAGAAGATCTATTTGATGGGTTTGTGTATCGCGGGGTTATGTCTAAAAGAGAAGGGTATAATTATTTTGCTACAGGTGAAAAGGGTGGTGCGCCCTACAGAGAATCAAGGATCGTCCATACATTAACCGCTGTTGCTCCTACAACTGGAGCAATTAACGGTATTAATAGAACATTCACTTTTACAGCAACAGCTCAAATTGCCAGGGGAAGCGTAGTTGTTACAGGATCTAATCCCGTTCAAGTATTAACAGATAATGGAGTGGGTGGATTTACAGGTGCGGGAACTGGAACTATAAATTATATCACTGGAGCAATATCGGTAACATTTACTTTGGCACCAATAGTTGCTTCAACCGTTCTCCTTACCTACAGCTTCATGCCTGGCAACCCAGTTATGATGGTGGCAACATACATCACTTCTGCAAACGTCAAGGAATTGATTGTAGCAGATACACAGTACATCAATCGATACAACGCCGCCAACAACACTTTGGTTGATATTACGACCACTCCCTATACAGGGAATAAGTTTCAGTTCTTCTCTTGGGTAAATTATGCAGATGCAACTAGCGTCCCCAGGTTGATTTTCACAAACAACTTCGACGTTGTTCAGCAGTATGACGGGACTGTGGTTGGAGCTTATGTTTACAACATGCTCACAACTGATGCAGTTCCCGTTGCAGTTACAGCTTTAAAAGCATTATGGGCTGTGGATATGAAGGATAGGTTAATTTTTCTCAGAACAACTGAAAATGGTGTGGTATATCCTAAGAGAATAAGAATATCTGGCACAGGTGCAAATTCAGACGACTTCAGAACATCTGCCACTGGTGCGGGTGTTATTGACATCCCCGATGGCTCATGGATTCAAGGTGCTGCATTCAATAGAGATGATCTTATCATCTTTACAGAGACTAGCACATGGGTGATGAAATACACGGGCAACGACACCACTCCTTTCGTCATAGACAAGATAGATGAGTCTAGGGGATCAGATGCAGCCTTTAGTGCAATAACCTATTTAAACAGAACTTCTGCGGCTTCTAGACGCGGTTTAATTATCTCTGATGGTTATCGTGTTGAAAGGCAAGATGATGATATCCCAGATTTCACTTACAAAGAAGTTGATGGCACAAATTTCCCTCTATGTTTTGCGGGAACGGTAGATGCCGATAGGGATCATTTTCTTATTTATCCTCCACCTAAATCAGAGACTTCTAAAAGAATTCTATGCACTAACTACGAAGAAGACAACTACTCAACCTATAGACTTCCATTATCTTGCATGGGAACTTTTACAACTCCCCCAGGTATTACTTGGAATGATCTGTTAATTTATCCTAACTGGGAAGCATTTGCGGCTGTTTATGGTAACTGGAATTCGTTTGGATTCGATGCAAGTATCCCTTTTAGTGTCGGTGGAGGCCAGAATGGTGAGATCTGGAGGCTGGCTGTTACAGAGTCAGAAGATAATCCTGTTAGGATTTATAACATCACTGTTATAGATGCATCCACAATAGAAGTGACAACTGACTTTAATAATTTCCGTAAAAACGAAGCCAGCAACGCTAATTCAGATCCAAACTTATCAGCCGATTATATTTATCTTACAGCTATAGGTGGAATGCAGGAAGTCAATAACCAGCAATTTCCAATCGTTTCAATAGTGAGCCCGAATGTCTTTCGATTGGATGTGTCAACAGCAATTGTCCCTGCCACAAGTTTTACAGCCTACACTTCTGGTGGTGAGGCAACGCGGGTCATCCCATTCGAGGCTCTTTTCAAGAAGTTTAATCCCTTTGCCGACCAAGATAAAAAGGTTAGATGCGGATGGCTTTACATGTATGTGGACTCATCAGGCACATCTCTACAAAGAAACATTATCATAGATACGATCACCAACTCAAATCCATGTGTAGTCTTCACTGAAGTTGCTCACAATCTTAGCACTGGAGATCAAGTTAATTTTTTTGGCATTGGAGGTATGACACAGTTAAATGGCAAAGTAGCCTTTATCACGGTGTTAACCTCTACGTCTTTTTCTCTCGACGGCATCGACTCAACAGCCTATGGAGTTTACACCTCTGGAGGGTATGTCGGCGTAGAAGAACCTGCTAAAATGAGCATAGATATTATCACAAACGATGTGGGACATAAGACTCAGTTGAACAATATGTCTCAAGATCCCTATCAAGGGAACATGACTAACATGACTTTTGAAGATGGAAGCAAGAAGTGGTACAAGGTGTTTATCAATCAAACGGGCAAGTTTATACAGTTTAGATTAAGAAATCAGCAGGCAGGAGCTAAGGTCAACATTCAAGCCACAATGCCAGGCTTTTCGCCTTGCGGGAGATTGATCTGATGGTCACTCTTATCACAAATTACAATTGGGGAAGCTCCCTAAAAAATCAAAACCCTGAGCTTACAAGGCAATTATCAACTGCATATACAGATACAGCTCAGGTAGTGAATACGAAGATATCGAAATACACAACTGACGGGGATAGAAAGCCCCATGTCGACCCTCCTGCGAACTCCGACTTTAATAATAATTTTGAAATTGCAGACATTTATGTCCGTACGGATACAGATACCGCCTGGATAATGACCAGTCGGACGACATCAAATGCTGTGACCTGGACTTTGATCACTTAAGGGGGAAATATGGCTAAATATGATTGGGGACAAGCGGCAACTGGAGCTGTTTCAGGAGCTGCAACTGGTTCAGCATTTGGACCAATTGGGACAGCAGGAGGTGCAATTATTGGCGGAGTATCAAGTCTTTTTGGATCTAAAAAGAAGAAGAAAAA
>Ga0181338_1000313_pt1 | contig 9945 bp, 16 predicted proteins | sample Sp13VDMM110SD_FD_122168 | JGI IMG/M metagenome (GOLD analysis project Ga0181338, IMG submission 122168) | Freshwater viral communities from Lake Michigan, USA - Sp13.VD.MM110.S.D | ecosystem: Environmental > Aquatic > Freshwater > Lake | place: USA: Michigan | collected 2013-04-23
GGACATTTAGCTATCGCGTCTGTTGCAAAAACGCTGTTAGTGAACGGTGGGGCCGCTACAGACTTTATCGGGACAGGTGTTTTGACTGCTGGGACGCAGACGATAAACAATACAAATATTGCCGCAGGGGATGTTATCTTGCTGGCCAGGACAGCCGTAAACGCCTCGACAACATTAGGCGTATTTACATATACTATTAGCGCAGGTGCAAGTTTTACAGTGACAAGCGTAATTTTGGGTACACCTGGATCGACACAAACAGGCGATGTATCAAGCTACGCATATTTCATCGTAAGACCTACATAAGCTAACAAGGAGATAGAAATGTCCATAAAAGAGTTAAGAGAAATTAACTTTGATCTTATAACTAAAGCGAAAGTTGTGTGCGAATTGGATTGCACTTGGGCACAGATCTATGATCTGGGCACATTGCTTTGCAATGCAGCTATTGAGCAGATGAAAGCAAGACAACCAAGGGCTCAAGATGATGCCTCATTGCCAACAGCAGACACGGAAAACGTGTTGGACGCAACTCCAGCTATTTGAGTCAGAAAAATATAAGGTCAGGAACCCTTGCGAAAACGTAAGGGTTCCTAAAAAAAGAAAAAAGAAAATCGAGGAAAAAAATGGCTGATGAACTTTCAAGAGTACAATGTGTTTTAAAGTCTTCTTTTGACCCTGCTTCTTTGACGGGAACATATCAAGCTATGAATGGGACTGGATTTTCCGATACTGTGAAGATTCTTAAACTTTATAACCCTTCTACAACTGTATCGATAGACATTAGTCTTGACGGTGTTAACGACCATGATTTTATTCCGCCATTGGGAACCCTAATTGTAGACTTCCAGACAAACCATTATGACGGTGCAATTTATGGAACGGGGACTTTAAATGTAGCTCAAGGCCAGATCCTATGGGGTAAAACAGCAGCTAATCCGACTTTTTTGCAGATCGTTGGTTATAGATAAATCAACTAAGGGTATATTATGAGTCAGTTTTTCCAGGGTGTAACAGCCGGGTCTCTTCCTCCTGTTGTCCCTACTTCGTTTGTCACCAATAGCGGAACTGTAATACCGGCGGGAAACGTCGTGAATCTTACGGGTAGTGACACAAATATAAACGACGATAACGGCATCCGTGTTATTGCAAATCCTAACGGATCAAACAACGCCGTAGTGCAACTAACAAACAGAATCACTGGGACAGTCACAACAACAGATGCCACTCCTACAGTATTAGTCACAGTGCCTCTAGGAGCGACTCCAGGGACATATATAGCTTCAGGTGACTTATCAGCTTATAATCTTACCGATATTGCCGGGGGCTCTTATACGTTTGCTGGTGCGGCAGTTACAGACGGAGTTGTAGGGACCGAAATAGGAACTGAAGTCAGGAACATATTTGAACAGGCAGCAATGACAGCAGCAGATTTTAGATTTACCGTCTCCGGGAACGATGGGGTTGTTACTGTTATTGGAATAGCCGGAAAAACTATCAACTGGAACTGTCTTTTTTACTATAGATTTGTGAGCTAACATGGGTGGATTTAGTAGCATTACAGCAGATCCATTGGGCACGGTTTTAAACGCCGACAACGTTTCTTTTGACGGATCGACTCGTGGTGGAGTTATTACAACAGATGGAGAGCTCCTAATCGGATCTACAGTTGCGCCACACATCAGAGTTGGAGAGATTACTTCTCCGTTGGGAACATTAAATATCGGATATTCATCGCCAAATATCACCTTGGATTTATCAGGTAGTGGCCTAGCAATAGACTCTGTAGGAGTGCAAACGGGTACGAGTCCAATCTCCCCAACTGGAGCAGGGCTAATTACGATTAATGGTGCTGTAGTAGCAGCCGGAACGAATCCAGTACGCACAGACGGAACCGGCGCAAATACAATGGCCGTGGAAGTGCAGATATCCCAAGCTATAGCCGCTCCCGATGCGACAAAAATTGGGCTAGCTAACTTTGATTCTGCTGATTTCACGGTAGATGCTAACGGTTTTGTTGGTTTAACCGCGTCTGCGTTTACCGAGGGATCTGTAATATTTATGGGTCCCACAGCATTATCAGAAGATAACGCAAACTTTTTTTGGGATGACACTGAAAATCGTTTAGGAATTGGAACTAACACACCTTTGGAAACCGTGCATATCGAAGGGAATATGCTAATAGACCATACGGCGGCAGAAAATGATGACCATGCATTAGAGATAATATGTGATGCAGCTGGTTTTTCCGACGTAAAAGCATTAGATATAGATTTTATTACAGGTGCTGTGGCAGCGGGAGAACAAGACGAAGTGATCCTTATAAACATTGACGAGACGGCAGCGGTTGGTGGTCAGATTGTAGCGATACAAGTGGTTTCGACGACGGAAGGCATAGATGCAGTTATTGCGTTGAAATGCGGGCCTGGGATAGATGCCATCCGGCAAGAAGTTGGAACTTTTGGAGACATGGACTCTGCCGATAACGACGGGGCAAACGTCCTTGCTGCACTTATAGCGGGTGGTCCAGGTAACATATCCGTGTTTGTTGCAGACGACGACACATTAACAATCGGAAATGCTACATCTTTTGCAGCCCTCGAAATACTAGTCGCTACACCAGCAAGCGGGTCTGGTATTGCTCCAACATTTAGGTATTCTACAGGTATAGCAGCATGGTCGCCTTTTGGACCAGAAGACGGAACGAATGGTTTTAAAAATACTGGCGTCATCGAGTGGGATGTCAATGACTTAGCAGGTTTTGCACCCGGTGCTGGAGCTGAATATCTTATTGAAATTAAAAGGACTAGAAACGTCCTTGCAACTACGCCAATAATAGACGAAGTTCAAATTTCTGCGCTCACAGAGTTTAAATGGGATAAAGATGCAAATGCTAACCTTAACTCGCTCACTCTAGTTACTCCATTAGTCGTTTCGAGCGGCGGCACTGGAGCGGCATCATTAACGGACCATGGAATAATGCTCGGCTCCGGAACTGGTGCTGTTACAGTGACAGCAGCCCCAACAAACGGACAATTACTCATAGGTTCTACTGGTGTTGATCCAGTACTTGGATCGCTAACATCTACTGGCGGTTCGGTGACGATCACACCTGGTGCAGGAACGATTAACTTAGAAGTAGCAGCGGGAAATGACGCTATTCTAACTTTAACAGGTAATAGCGGAGGTGCACTCAGTCCAACTGCTGGGAATATAAATACATTAGGTACAGGGTCGATAACGATTGCAGGAGCAGGGTCAACTTTAACCACACAGTTAACAGGTTTAACAGCAAATTCAGTATTATATGGTTTAGGAACGGCTACAGTTGGTCTTGTAGCTTCTGGAACTACTGGACAGGTGCTACAAACGAATACAGGAGCAGCGCCTACTTACTCAACAGCGACATATCCATCTACTACAACTATATCCCAAATACTATACTCGTCTGCTAATAACGTTGTTTCCGGTCTATCTACTGCTAACTCTGCAACTTTGGTAACCACAAGCACAGGTGTACCTGTCATGACTAGCAGTATGACCGACGGTCAGGTAGTCATCGGTTCCACAGGTGCAACTCCAGTGGCCGCGACTCTGACAGCTGGTACCGGAGTAAGTATAACAAATGCTGCCGGATCGATTACGATAAATGCCACCGGGGGTGGAATAGGATGGTCGGTTATCACAATTGACCAGACCGCGGTAATTAACAACGGCTATATCTGCAATAAAGCTGGTCTTTTGACCCTCACACTTCCAGCATCGGCAGCGATTGGTGACATTATCCAAGTAACAGGCATAAACACAGCATTAGGCTGGAAGATTGCACAGAACGCAAACCAGCGTATCCATTTTGGCACTTCTTCCACTACCCTAGGTGTAGGCGGATCGCTTGCTAGTGTAAACATTAGGGACTCCGTAGAGCTTGTATGTGTCGTTGCAGGTGCTAGCACAGAATACAACGTAATAAGCTCAGTCGGAAACATAACGGTGGTGTAATGGCAACGAATAACGCAGGCAACCAATCAAGCGTAGGTGTTCAATCCCTAACTTCGGCAGGAGCCTTTAACGGACGCACGATTACTGGAACGTCTAATCAGATAAGTATTTCTAATGGCGACGGGACTGCAGGAAACCCAACTCTAGCGTTAACAAGTACGATCTATGTTTCTGGGATCTCTTTTGACAGCGGTTCAAATACTTTATCTAGTTATATAGAGGGTACATATAGTCCTACAGTTACCAATACTGGCTCTGCCCCTACCGTCACATACACACAGCAAGTTGGAAGATATACTAGAACAGGAAATAGAGTTGTTTGTAATGGGATAATCAATTTAGCTACCTATACTGCCGGAACAGGAGATACACAGGTTTCTGCATTCCCAATTACATCTAATAATACAGCTAACAATAACAGTTTATGCGCTATATCGTTATCTAGTGTTACAGCAGGGGCATCTGTTTTATGGTATACTTTGGTTTTACCACCCAACGCAACTTCGGCCGATATATCGGGAATTAGATCAGCAACAACAATCTTAAATCTTGTTGCAGCAGGCCCTTCAGGAAGCACTAATATCAATTATACAAAGGTATATGAAGTATAATGGCTATAAACAACAATTTGAACGAGAAATCTGCGGGAATCGTAGTGCTTTCTTCAACAGGATCACCCTCAGCCGTAACCATAACAGGAACATCAAATCAGATTTCCGTGTCTAATGGCGATGGAACGGCAGGTAATCCAACTCTTTCTCTAACATCTAACATTCAAGTATCTGGGATCTCGTTTAATAGCGGAGCAAACTCTCTTTCTAATTATTCTACAGGCACATTTACTCCAACTGTAAACACTTTAACAACCCCTGCTACGGTAGCATACACAACACAAATAGGAAGATATACACGTATTGGAAATAGAGTTTATAGCAATATCTATATTGTTTTATCATCATATGCTGCTGGGACGGGTCAAGTTATCGTTGAATCGTTACCAATCACTTCATCAACTGCTGCAAATTCGGTATCTACCAATGCAGTAGGATTGCAAAACATAACAAACAGCGTTAATGTTTTATATGTTGTTGCTCAAGTATTTGCAAATGTCACAAATGTTAGATTTCAAGGAATGCGAAGTGCAAACACCCAATTGGTTATGCAACCTAGCACACCTAGTTCTACATCAATATTTTCAATGTCTATTATTTACGAGGTTTGAAATGGATTTATTCGAATTACAAGATTTTGTCAAAGCATCATTTCCAGAAAAGGAAGCAACCTACTCTTTCCCTGTAGAATCGCATAGATGCTATGAGATCATGATGACTGACGGAAAGCCGAATCCACAGCATCATTTAGAATGCCGCAAAGTGCTGGTCAAGATAGATGGCGAGCCAGATAAATATTACCCGATTAAGCCGCATCGCATGTGTTTGACAACTGAGCAGATCATCTTGGCTTTGCAAGAAAATGTTATTAAAAACGCTAGCTAGTCACCATAGCGCGGCGGCCAAACTCTATCCAATACATCGATGAGGTATAAAGACCCGTCGTAAAACAGATAGCAGTAATCATGTTCATCGATGTAGAAGTAGCTGTTAGGTTCCTGCTCAGATGGATCAACGAACGAGAATAAAAGACAAAGTAAACTTAAGGAAAAAAAATGGGTGGATTTTCAAGTATTACAGCGGATCCTCTGGGCACGGTTTTAAATGCCGACAACGTAAGCTTTGACGGATCGACAAGGGGTGGAGTTATTACAACAGATGGAGAGCTCCTAATCGGATCTACAGTTGCGCCACACATCAGGGTTGGAGAGATTACTTCTCCGTTGGGAACGCTAAATATCGGATATTCATCGCCAAATATCACCTTGGATTTATCAGGTAGTGGTTTAGCAATAGACTCTTTCGCGCCGAATTCTGGCACAAACCCCGTTGTGCCAACAGCAGGAGGACTCGTTAACGTCGTTGGTACAGGATCTACCACGACCGTTGGATCTCTAAACACATTGACAGTACAGTTAACGGGTTTAACAAATCATAATGTGTTACTTGGTCATGGGACAGCGACAGTGGGTCTTGTAGCACCTTCCGCGACATCAGGAATACCATTGATTAGTCAAGGAGCTGCTTCAGATCCTGTTTTTGGAACTGTTACAGTTGCTGGCGGAGGTACAGGCGTTACATCATGGACTCCTTACGCTATTTTAACCGGTGGCACTTCTTCAACGGGGCCATTACAACAAGTTGCTAGTATCGGAACTAGTGGGCAGGTACTTACGAGCGGAGGCGCAGGAACATTACCGACATGGACAACGTTGCCAAGCGGTGCGGCCGTCTTGTCTATGCAAACATTTACGGCATCGGGTACTTATACGCCAACCGCAGGAGCTACATGGGTAGTAATTGAGGCTGTTGGGGGAGGCGGTGGCGGTGGCGGTGCAGGATCAACAACAGGGTCGGAGGTGTCTTGTGGTGGTGGTGGTGCTGGTGCTGCTTACGGAAGAGCTTTGTGCAGTATTGCACAAATTGGGGTTTCGCAAATCGTGACTATCGGAAATGGTGGAACTGCTGGATCATCAGCCGGGGGTAATGGAGGAGATGGAGGTGATACATCTGTCGGAACTCTACTCGTAGTTAAAGGCGGCGGTGGTGCACTGGGTAGAACAGGACAAAATACGGCATTTATGGTAGGCGCGGCCGGAGGGTGCACAGGAACGGGAACATCATCAGGCGCAACCTCTTACTTTTTTGCGTTTGGTAACCCTGGGCAATGGGGTTTAACAAATGTTTCTTTAGCTAACGGATGGGGGGGCGGTGGGGGTGGTAGTATGTTAGGTGGTGGAGCGTCAGGCCTAGGATCACCAGCGTCAGGATCAACTCCGTCAGGTTACGGCGGCGGTGGATCAGGTGCGGTGCAAGGGAACAGTATGGCTGGCCAAGCTGGCGGAGCCGGAGCAAAAGGTATAGTTGTTATAACAGAGTATAGCTAAAAAAATACGGTGGTGTAATGGCAACATATAACGCAGCAAATAAATCTCAATCAGATTTTCAGTCCCTAACATCGGCTTAACCCTCACCACACGTGTGTGTCACTAGATCAGGTAAAGCTTTGTCTAAACGAAAATGAGCATAAAGCTAGTTAGCGATTGCGCTAGAAGCGTTAATGCAGTCTAAATATGCAGCAGCCTTGCCCGTGAAGTAGATAAATTTTAGCGTGTCTTTCCTGTCTTCCCTAGAAATATCTAAGCTCTGAAGATATTTGTAGGCTACATAATCTTCCATGTAGTTGAAGTCATAGATTGTCTTCGAATCATACTTCCACATGTAATCAACTATATCCTCAGCCCCCAAAAAGAGGGGGAAGCAGCACATGCAAATAATAGATCTAAACATCGGAACCCTCATCTTCGCCGACAAACCGATCGTTAACAGGTTCCTCATCGTTAGGTTTTTTTATCTTGCCTTTTTCCTCAAAATCTTTATCAAACTCACTATTATTGTCTTGGAAATTCATCTCAAACCACTTTAAAACGTTGTTAAAAAAAATATTTACCTTGGTTTTCAACCATAACTAATCACAATATACCTTAATTTTCGAACATAACCGACGTTACATACGCAACTTGCAGAGGGATTGATAGGCTATGCCACTACTTTGAGGGTGTAAAATATCGCTACAATCAACGTGATCGCAAGGGCTACTTTTGATAGTATGTCCCAGATCTTTTCTAATCTTGTCATAATTATTCTTCTCCTTCTTTAGAAAACTGCTCATCAAAATCTCTATCTTCTTGCATTATCTCGTAAAAAATATCCAAATGGTCTTTGTGCAGTTTTACTAAACGCTTATGCTGTTCAGGAGAGAGAATATTCCATAATTCGACTAATCTCAAGCATGCACCCATTGCCATCACATCCGCCTGTAATGACAAAACATGTTTTTTATAGTCATCTAAATCATTTACCCAAAACGGAAGCTTTCGGAATCCATTTTCAAACTTTTCTCTATCTATTTCAAAATGGGATTCATCTTCCTCTTCTCCCTCTTCTTCGTTACAGAAATTGCAATGGCACCTTTCTTCGTCCAGTTTTTTTAACTTTTCTTTAATCTTCTCTTCTTTCTCTGAAAGAGCCTCGATCAGTTCTTTAAAGTTCATATTGTTTCACTCCGGTAAAATCATGTTTAAAATCATTTAAATTGTTTTCTGGGTACCACTTTGTCATTCCTACCCATGCCACATTTTCCCACTTTGCTTTTATCAGAAGAGGCCCCTCCGGTGTAGCAACAAATCCTTCGGCGTGTTTACCAGTTTTGTTCGTCATGATCATCAAGCAGCCCCCATAAGAAGACTTAACTAAAGGAGATATCTGCAATATGTCTCCAACCTGAGCACGAGAATAACAAGACAAATTCATAAGCCGCGCTGATTCTCTTCCATGACTGTTTTCAAATACGCTTCTAACGCAATCATGCGTGCTTCTAAGTTCTTGTGATGCTGTTGGCTAACAAACAACTGCTGCTCTAGCAAGCTGATCCTACACTCAGCACTACGCAGCTCTGTTGCCAAGGTGCTAAATCGTTTGAACAGCCCTTTCCGCAAGTTATCTACCCTCTCGCAAAGCTCATCTAGATCATCTGCTATCTCTTCAGCTTCAGTTCGCTGCTCATGAAAGAGTCTAAGTTGAATCGCCATCCTGCACCTCTGAAATTCTGTATGACTCTATAGTTTTACCTCGATATTGTTCAAGATCAACTTTCTCGAGTTCTGGGATTTTGGCATACTGAACAGCTCCTTTCCGAGCGTATTTAGTCAGTTTAATCCCGTTGCCTTTGCAGTTCTTGCCATCCGAAAGTGCTATTAAATTCTTCCTAAAAGTTTCTTCCTGCTCTTCCCACTTCTTTCTTTCTTTTGTAGACTCGATGTACATTCTAGAATAAGTCTCCCACATGACCGCTTTGCTTAGATCTGCTTTTTGCATGTCGAAATAGTCGCGATCGCAAAGAGGGGGAGGGTCAAACTCTATCATCCTGCGGTAGAACTCTTTCTCAGCCTCGATTAACTTTGATATGTAGTCGTCATTACGCTTAATCTGAAGTGCTTTATAGTCAAAAGAAGACCTATAGCTAAAATACCACATCTCTTTTAACCCAGTCACATAAAGTTGATGTTGCAGCTGAGGCCAATATTTTTCAGGCACATTTCCAGATACCGCTATATCGTGATCTTTTTGACCGCAGCATTTTATTTCTACGACAGTCTTCTTGTCGCTCGAAACTCCGTCAAGGCTTGCCATTAGCCAGGGATAGACATCGTCTATGTAGACAGCTGCTTTCGTGTCTGTTTCGTAAACGCTATTAAACGCGCTTCTAGCCGCTTCTTCCATCTCAACGCCTCTTTGCATGGCCGAGTTCATTTCAGGCTCTGCAAGGCCCATCTTGTAAGTCCAGAGCGTATGGGGAGTCGTCCAAGGACTAACGCCCATGATCGCTGCGGCATCACTTGCCCCGATCTTGTCCTTCCTCAAATTTTTCCAAGCTTCCGACCCTTGTTGCATTGCATCGTTTTCCATCATCTACCTATAAGTTATTTTTGCGTATGCTGAATCCGTTAAATCAACATCTAAAATCTGATGTCCTGTAATGATCAAGCAATTCATTTTTGATTCAACTTCACGTCTAGGACAAATTTTTACGCTATCCCTTTCGATGTATATCTTCTCGATTGGTTTGTTTTTTGGATACGTGATGTAACAAAAAACTGTTGCGCTAAGAATCACAAATGTCCAATACAATAACACTTTTGTTTTTCCCTTTTTCTTTTCTTGAAGCATTTCGTTCGCTTGCATTGATAAACCATTCCTTGTTAATTTCTTTCTTTAAATGGCCCTTTGCCATCCTCAGGTCATTTAACCTGAGAAGTTGTAGATTCCAGTTTAC
>Ga0181338_1000316_pt1 | contig 9893 bp, 7 predicted proteins | sample Sp13VDMM110SD_FD_122168 | JGI IMG/M metagenome (GOLD analysis project Ga0181338, IMG submission 122168) | Freshwater viral communities from Lake Michigan, USA - Sp13.VD.MM110.S.D | ecosystem: Environmental > Aquatic > Freshwater > Lake | place: USA: Michigan | collected 2013-04-23
GCGTTTCGTATCAGCAAGGTTGGGCAGGGTTTGGCAGGCATGGCGAGGTATGGCTTGGCGCGGACTGGAAGGGCAAGGCAGGCAAGGCGAGGCTCGGCTGAGTATGGCGGGGCAAGGCAGGCAACGCTAGGAGGGGCTTGGCTCTTTCTGGTATGGCTCGTAATGGCAGGCTAGGCGGAGCAGGGTGCGCATTGGCTGGGTTGGGTTCGGCACGGTTTGATTAGGCAAGGCAGGCATTTTTTTAACAAAAGGAGATTTATATGAATGAAGAAAAGAAGTTTTTAGAGAGTTTGGCTAGAAAAAATGGTGGTATCTTGAAGGTGGACGATGTCATTGAGGCGGCAAAAGATGAGTCGTGCGTACTGCACTCACATTTTGAATGGGATGACACTGAAGCCGCAAAGGCTTTTAGAAAAGAGCAGGCAAGAACTCTTATTCAAAGATGCAAGATTACATTGGTTAACAGGCCAGATACCCACATCAGATTGTTTACCAGCTTGCCATCTGACAGAGAAAATGGTGGCGGCTATCGTTTGACATCAACTGTTTTGAACGATGAGCAAATGAAGTTGGAGCTAATCCACGACATTGAACTGACCATTGCGAGATGGCGTTTAAAGCTTCATCTTCTTGATGATGAGTTGGGTGGGTTGCTTCTTGCGATGGAGGAGACCATTAAAACTCGCAAGGAAGAATCAATACAACAACAAATGGTTGCCTAGCATGTTGGAAGCAATTGCAGGCATTCTATTGATGGCGGCGTTGCTGGCACTGGGCGCTATTTTGTTTGTCTTTATATGCGCCATGCTCGGCTGGATGATTTACACAACGCAGAACGGAGGCGATGATGACTGAAGAAGATGAAGCGTTCAACGAGATTGAAAGACAAGCCAAGCAACGCAAGTAGTCGGTGCGGGCGGCGCTTGATCCTTACTTAGCGGTATACAAAAACCCACCACGCAATGATGTTATTAATGAAGTGTTGCAACTTATCAAAGAACTGCGTCCTGCTGTCCTGCCGTTGGAGGGTATGGGTAGAGGCAAAGCCACACAAGAATGGTTTGACATCTTGGTAAAACACATTGAGGAGATGAAGCAATGATTTGGCTATTTGAGTATGACAACAAAAAACCACAAGGATATTTATTGTGGCGTTTGGGTAAGGACAAGCAATGGGTGTGGTGTTGTAGCGGCGGTAGGTTCTTACCTTGGTCATTGATTTATGCCCACCTTGCATGGACAAGGAGTGAGAGGTATTTGTCAGACAAGTACGCAGACTCAAAACTTAAAGGGGTGAAAGCGATGGAAGCATGACACGCAAAGTTTGGTACACAACCGATGACTACGGGACGCTATGGCGGTTTGTTGAAACAGCATCAGGCGTTAGGTTTTGGTGGGATGCCATCCACGAAACAGTGGTAATGAAGATTCTTGGATATACACAGTGGGGGAACACATGACATTCAGAGAAAAGACAATCAAGTACATCAAAGACATTCTCAGAGCCAAGACTATTTCTGAAGTGATCCAACTGGAGCTACAGGAGGCGCATCTACGTAAGCTAGAAGCTGAGACTGCCGCTGAGTATGCCCACGCCGCAATGCAGTACAACGAAGAGCGGATTGTTAGGCTTGAGAAGCGGCTAGCAAAACACGCAGGGGATGACAAGTGACACAAGATGAAATTATTCGTTTGGCAGAAGAGGCTGGCGTGCATGAAGGCGGTAAAGAAAATTGGGTTGCTGGGAATAGATGGGAAGCCTTTGCCAAACTGGTAGCCGCGCGCACATGGGTAGGGCTGACATTAGAGCAATATGTTGCAATAAATTGCTCTTGTTTAACAGTTGATCAAGCTACTTGTTCAACCGAAAGACAATTAAAGGAAAACAATACATGATTGACCGCTTAATCGTAAGCGCCCTGCTATCTGTAACTGGATACAACGGACTCTTTCCTGACCCTCCCCCAACCCTGACATTAAAACAAAAAGCAAAGGAGAGATCCATCAGCGAAATGTGCGATAGAAAGTCCAAGAGCAAGAAGACCAAGGATCTGTGTAAACGCTGGAAGGAGCAGCAGAATGCTTGAACGCATACGCACATTCTTTGGCAGAGTGATGGGTCTGCACGCAGAAAAGAGAACCATTGTTGAGGTTGGTACTGCATGGGCTTGCACCAAATGCAGATTGGTATTCATAACAAAAAGAGAAGGAGACAAGCATGAGTGTGCAGAGATCTACAGGGACGGTGTTTGATTGGCGAGGGCCAAGTGTCTTTACCCTAGACAAAAAGATGAAGCAGTTTGCCAACGGAGGTCGCTTTGGTCAGCTTGCAAGCCAAACGGCAAAAGAAAATCTAGAAGAAAAGAAGCAGGTGTTTGTTTACAGTAAAGGGAGGCTCGACGATGCCAAGACCAAAAAGTGAAATGACCAAGTCGGGTAAAACAATCGGGGTTAGGGTTACCGCCAGCGAACACGAAGAATGGATAAAGATTGGTGGCGCTAAATGGCTGCGTAAGCTGCTGCAAGAAAACCGTGATAACCGTTTAAATGTACCGAAATCAAAAACTACTTGAAGCCGTTAGGGAGTCTCCCTGCCAACACTGCGGAAGGATGGACGGCACAGTTGTTGCCGCCCACTCCAATCAAGGTAGAGACGGCAAAGGACGCGGTCTTAAGGCCAACGACTACCGCATAGCCGCCTTGTGTTTTACTTGCCACGCCGAACTAGACCAAGGCCGAGCCATGTCCCGGGAAGAGCGTTTAAACATGTGGGAGGACGCCCACCGCGCTACGATGGGCTGGCTCTTCGAGAACGGCGTTATTGGAGTTCTTTAATTGCCTTTTTGACTTCCTTGATGTTCTCATTCAAGGCATTCTCCGCTCTACCGATGTCTATCAGTAAATCTCGCTTCTCATCCCCAGTCATCTCTGCGGACTGAACCATAGATCTCATTTCGCGGTAACGCTTCATCTGCTTCTCTATGCTGTTTACATAGTTCTTGTTTGCAAGAAGTCCGGCGTTCTCCTCAAAATACTTGGCATACGCTTCTGCGTCACCAGATCTCTCAAGGAAGTTAATGGTTGTCACAGCCTGATCGGTTGCGTTCTTTAAGGCATAGAACTGCGTAATGTTGCCACGGGCTTCGGGGTCAAGCGCAAACCTCTTGATGATCGGCAACTGCTCAAACCTCTTAGAAGCGTTAGGAGAGTTGTCGTTGGCATTCAATACAGAATCTACCAATTGCACGGCGTACATGCCAATTGTTCCTGTGTATCCCTGCAAAACATGGTCAACCTTGAGGGGTGACAGTCCTGACAAAGACCCAATCCTTTGAGCAACCTCTGATGTGCTCGGCCCGACTTGAAACTCAGGTGACCTGTTCTCCATGCCAGCCCCGACAATTACCCGCCCAGTAAAGGAGTTGTAGTTCCAAGCAGCCTCCATAAGCGGTTTAACCGTCTGAGGTATTGGGTTAAACCCTAACGTGCTGATGATACCGCGCTTCATGGCTTCTTTGAGATCCTCGCCGGTGTCATCTTTAAACATAGCGGCGTAGATGCGCTCTGGGACTGTTTTAAACAGGAATCCAACCTCAAACGGGGTGGGGAACTTGCCAACGCCCGGAACTATCCAGTAGTTGTCTTTGGTTTCATCTTCCTGTTTCTTGTACTCATCGTCGTCAGACACCATGATGTAAGCCGCTATAGACAGGGCCATTAAGGTCGCGCCGCGCACGAAGAAGGCTTTCTGTTTGGCGGCTGGGTCAGCGACTGTATCCCTGCCAAATGACGCTCTGTAGAAGATGTCCAAACCCTGCATACGTGCATTCAAGAAGGGTATGGCTGCGGTGGCAATACGGATGATGGCAGAGCTTCCCTTGCGGTTAAAGTTCATCACTTCCAAGGAGCGGAAGATGGCCTCTGCCTCGTTGCCTGTATCAGCCAAGACTCGCTCGTAGATTGCGATACGGGTGGCAGCATCAGATGCTTCAGTACCCCTTTCCAAGGCATCCCACAGTGATGTAAACGGCTTAAGAAGAACCTTGGCTCCGGTGGCCTTGCCGTACTTCTTGTTTAAATCAGTCTCAAGCACTTCACCGCTTTTCAACACGCCGGAGGAGAACTCGTAACCTCCCAGAATACCTGCGTTTAAAAGAGCTTCCATGCTTGCAGAGTTGCCAGACAGGGCTTTTGTAAAGCCTGAGATCGTTCCGATGATGGGCTTCACGCTTGTCCCGCTGGTAACCCATGAAGACAAGGAGTCACGCATCAAGTTAGCCAACATAAAGCCGGGATCCTTGGTCACCAAGTTGCGCAAGGCGTTGGCAGGAAAAGCCAGCAGGCCCATAAACGGTAGATCTGGCAGGTTTAAACTGCGGCAAGCATCGATAAACAGCGTATCGGCTACGCGGTAAGAAACGCGCTCACCTTTTTCAAGAACCTGAACGATGTCAAAGCCAGATTCTTGTGTCTTTAAACGCTGTGCACCGACCTTTGGCCCAAGCTGCATTGCTACGTTTACAGCCCTCTGGGCGGCAGTGTTCTTCATACCTGATTGGATGGCAGACTGGGTATTACGAACAATGGTTTCCAAGTAGTCGGCAATTGGGGCTTCGCCAAACTTCAATGCTTTTGGGGGTTTGACTCCGGAAATTGATTGGAAAATGTTAGGGCCAGCCGTTCTCTCGCCGTCCATCTGACGATAGAAGGGAATGTAGTCTGCGTGTTCCATGTATATCTTGGCTTTTGCAGGATCAATTACACCTGTCTGCACCATGTACTTGACTAGCCCGTTGTTGAACTCGTTCATTTCCTTTTGAATCTGAACAAACTCAGGGTGGTCTTTCTCTAGTTGGGCGGCACGGGCAATGTCTGCTGGCTCAAAGTTCTTTTCCTTGTTGACAACGGTTCCGTCAGGCATAGTCACGTTCATAAAGCGCTTACCCCGCTTAACACCAGCCCAGTATTGATAGCGCTGATAGATACGGGGATTGTTGTACTTAGCCAACGGGGCAAGGATAGCGATTGGGCCTTTGACGGATGTGTCGATGGTGGTAATGCCGTTCTTGTAAACGGGCACACCGCCGGTTCGGTTTCCATATCCAAACGCAGATGCAGTTACAGACGCAGACAGATCAGACATAAGAGCAGCAGATTCTGCGCTTTGATCGGCAAGCATAGCCGCGCCGCCCATTTTGTCAGCCAGCATCCTGTCATAGACACCAAGCTGGTTGTATCTGTTTAAAGCTTGTTGACGGAAATGACCAGCGGATTGAGGGAAGATTGCCTCAAGGATACGACCAATAAAGCCTTTTTCTTCACGGGCTGTTGTGGTTCTGTCGATAGCGGCATCAATGTCTGCGCTGACGGGCTTTAAGCTGTAGCGAATGTCGGGATTCTTGGTGTCGTATGTGCCGACGTTGCCCGTGGCAGACTTAACTTGTGTTGGCTTGGTTACTACCCAATGCCTACCATCTTGGAAGCCATCATATTTTCCAGCTTCTAAAACGCGAGTCATTGCATCAGCGGGAAAGCTTATGTTGGGGAAAAGCTCAGGAAACCACCTACTGCCTCTTTCTGCGCTTCTCTTAAAGCTTGCCACTTTACTTTGTATCCAATCGTCACCAAGATTGGGGTTGTTTTCTCTCAGTTCTTTTTCAAACTGACGCACCATTGCGGGAGTTACTTTACTGTCTTTGATAAATGGTTTGACCAATTGAATATAAACAGAAAGAACATTTGCGCCCTTCCCTGTACCAGCATAAGTAGAAGCCTCATCAGGATCGGTTGTGAAATAGAACCCGTCAGGCATACCAGCCCTATGAGCTTTATCTGCAAGTTTAAATTCGCTAATATCTTGGGTTGTGCCGTGATAAACAACAGATTTAACTTGGCTTGGCTCTAAAAATTTACCCAAACTGTACCTGATGTCTCCGCTCTCATCAAAGCTACCAAGGTTGCCGGTGATGGACTTGACTTGGTTAGCTTTAAACACAGCTAGGTTCTTAGCGCCGCCCTCGTTGGTGTAGAAAGAATCGTAGCCAAATAACTTAAGAGCAGCTTGGAACTTGGGATCTTCTATCCTAGACCAATTGCCAGCCTTAACTTCTTTTTCTATCGATGTATTGGCAATAGGGAGCTTTGGATACAAATGCTCCATGATTTGATTGACATGATCATTGTTCTCATAATCAAACGGTGTTTCCGCACGAACCCACAAAGGGTAGATCTTTGCAGTCTTGCTCTTACTTTCGCTCAGGTAATTCAATGAGCCGGATTCAGATATCCTGCGCTTGATGAAGTCCTCGGCAAAGCCTGCGTCAGGAGAAATAAAGATAGGTCTGTTCTCACGGAAGATGTTGAAGTCCTCCATGCTGGCATGGAACATTGGCTGCGCACGGCCTTCTTCCATGACTCTGCTGCCGCCAAAGAAGCGTTTAAACTCTGCCGTTCCGGGCGGAGCTTTCTTGTACGCAGCATTTTCTGCTTCCTCTGCGGTGGGGAAGTATGTGCGGAGACTTAGCTTGTCTTCGGCTCCTGCTTTTGCTCCGTCTTCAAGTTTTGACTTTCCCCAGTCGTATTTTTTGCTGAACTTTTCATTGACGGCCTCGACACGGGAGCGTAAATTCGTAGCCCATTGCTGTAGATCTGATCGCTCTCCTCCGCGACTTGGAAGTCCGGCACTTGCAATTTGCCCTGCATAATCTTCTCCCTTTGGTGAATTTATCCAATCGTTGCCAATGTAATCGCCAACAGATCTGTATTGTGTTGCGGAAATCATACCTCCGCCAAAATCTGCTGGCAAGCTTTCCAGTACCTCTTTAACACCTTTGTGGAATTCTTTGTTGGGAATTTCTGTGAAATTCAACAAACGGAAGCCGTCTTCGGTGTAGCCCGGAGCAATATCGTAAGTGTTGAACTTGTCGTATAAACCAGCATAAAGTTGGTTCATTTCACTTGCGGTTAGAGCTTGGTTGAACTTACCCTCAATGCCGTTTTGGTTCTTAATTGAACCATCATAGGAGGGGACTTGCCAAACTACGGCTTCCTGAGCAAGCGTAAATCCCTTAATGGCGCAATACAGGTTTAAAAGCTTTCTTGCCTCTGGGGTCACATCGCGCTTGTCTTTGCCACCCTCAAGAGCAACACCCGTGAAGGTTTGAGCGCCAGCGCCAATATCACCTTGCCAAGCAGAAAAGCCCAAAATAGTTTTGCCGGACGGTAAACCAATCTTCTTGGCAATTACGTCATAGCCATCTTCATCCGTCAAGACATCGTGGATTGCTGTTAAGTATTCAAACTTTTCATCTATTGGCGCTTTAAGTAATCCGGGCAAAAGCTTGGTGGTTGCGCCGGGCGTTGCCTCCCAAGACATTTGCGACGAACGATCTTTAATTGCGTCAGAAAAGTCGTATTTAGATTGCTCAATGGCTTCAGGGGTAAGGTTGAAATCCATACCCATTTTATGGGCCAACCGGAAGTGATCTGATTTGCGGTCTGCTTTGACGCGGTACTTCATCTTCCCTTCGTCTTCATACATTTCGCCAATGCCAAGCTCAATTTCTTTTGCCTTTAGAGCATCTCGGATTGGATCAATACGGCCTTTCATTGCCGTCCAAATAGCCGCCTGCACTTGATGCGCACTCCAGCCCAGATCTTTGGCAATATTTTGGATTTCTCGTTCGGCAAACTTGTACTTTGGCCCTTGATCCAAAACTTTCATGCCGTAATCAAACGCCAATGCCATCCACATATCCATTGTGGCAACACCGGGATCAAGTTTTGATGGGTCAATCTCAACCATCAGGTTTTGATAGAACGAGTTTGTTTTGATCCCGCTCCATGCGACATTATCTTTAAGCAACTTGGTCGCCTTTTTATTGGCCTCACCCAAGCCAGCCTTGATTTCTTCTCCGGTCAAATACTGATAGTAAGCCTTAAGAGCCATTGATGTATTGGCTGGAACGGTTGCATTTGGCGAATAAATGGCAATAAGGCTAACAAATTTTTCAGCTTCTTTTTTGTCGCCGCCAAACATATCAAGGATGGCCTTGCTTGATCGCTCATACCAATAACGGCCCGGCTCACCTTCTACTGCCAACTTGCGCAGTTTCTTGCGGAGGCTTGCCAATTGTTGTGGAGAGCTTCCAACCCACTCGGGTGCGCCAACATAACGACCAGTGCTTGCTTCGCGCTTGTGTCCTACATCCGAACTGGGTTTGGCAAGAGACAACTTCTCTTCAGTGCCGCCCGCTTGTTTGCCAGCCTTCAGTTCTCCACCCTCAATCTTGCCAAAGATCTCTTCGGCAGACTCAAAGCCTGCGCCGGTTAATGCTTGACGCAGCGCCTTAAAGAACTGCTGCAAGCGTTTAAACAGCGCTTCTAGCATCCCGGGAGGCGCCTTCCCAGCAGTTTCGTAGTCACCGAAAGCGTCGGCGATAGCCTCTTCAATGATGTCATCCTCGGTCAGACCAAGGTTGCGGTATGCCTGTAAACGGGATGTGTTTGCGTCAAACTTAACGTTCTCAAGGTATTGACCTATCCACTTGTCTTTGGCCTGCTTCTCTAAGGCTTTCCACTGCTGGGACGTGAAGAATCCAAGCTCTTTCAGGGCATGTAGCGCCTCATGGCGCATAGTCTTGATGGGATTGGTGGCGTTAAAAGCTATCTGAATCAGCTTGTCTGTGCCTTTAAACGATCCTTCTGCGTCGTTGTTGATGGCCCGCACAACGCTTAAAGCAACATTGCCCAGACCAAACTTGTCCAGCATTGGTTTAAGTTTGGCTTCTAACTCTTTGAGTTTGGCTTCCATTTCTGGAGTGCGCACACCGGCTTTTTCCAAACCTTCGGTAGTTCCCTTGACCTTGATGCCGGGGGTGGTGCGTTTACGCTCACCTAACTCAACCTCAGCACGCTTTCCAAATGCACCGCCGCGATCAGCGATAGTCTGGAGTTCTTGCTCGTCTGCTTGGGAAAGGATGCTTTTTTCCGCTTCGGTTTTGTTGGGGAATGTGCCAAGCTTCTTGCCACCTTTGGTGACCGTATGCTTCTCTACCTTGGCTGTTTTCTTGCCAAGCGGGACAATCTTGAGGGGCGCACGGAAAGCCTCGGCCTCATCAAGAAGCGAGGTGATCTGTGCGCTCTTGGTTACGTTTGCTGCTTTAAACGCATTTACAGCCTTGGTATGCTCTGATGTGCCGGTTAAGCCATCAGCTTCCATCTGAACAATTTTGGCTTGGTCTTTTTCAAGAACTTGGCGGATGCGGTCAGCCGCAGCTTCTTTTGCTTTGGCATTTGCCTCCCGACCACGGGCAAGCGAAGCTAAACGATCTTTGGCATCAACCTCTTCAGCAAATCTTTGTGACTCGTCCTTTTGTGAGCCTTCTACACGTATGGCATAGAAGGCAGGACGCTCATCGCCAACCTCTGTGGTCTTCTCAATGCCATAGCCCTGTGGAAGCTTGGCAGTCTTGTCTGTTTTTATCTCTTCTGGCGCACGTACCAGTTGCGTTTCAACGGGTGTAATGTCAGCCCGGCGGTGGTTGCGTCTAGCTTCTGCTTCAGTTCCGTATGTACCAAGAACCTCGCCAGTCTTGTTTGCTGCTTGGAAGCCAGTACCTCTTTCAATGATCAAGTCTTCGTTTGAGGCGGCAGTCTTAAGAACTTGGTCGGCATCACGATCTGTCTTGAGATCAGTCTGCGCCTTGACTGCATTACGAGCTTGGTCAAGAGATACAGGCTTCCCCTGCTTTACACCCATCAGCGCAGTGGTTACGCCTTGGTTGTATTGATCCTGTGTAAACCGTGTAGCGTTGGAACCTTCAGGCAACACAAGCTGCTGTTCCTTGCCTTCGCGTGGCAAAGCGTTTAAAGCTTGATAAACAGAATGAAGC
>Ga0181338_1000317_pt1 | contig 9893 bp, 13 predicted proteins | sample Sp13VDMM110SD_FD_122168 | JGI IMG/M metagenome (GOLD analysis project Ga0181338, IMG submission 122168) | Freshwater viral communities from Lake Michigan, USA - Sp13.VD.MM110.S.D | ecosystem: Environmental > Aquatic > Freshwater > Lake | place: USA: Michigan | collected 2013-04-23
AATACATGGGAAGCAAACAAAATCTTTCAGAAGAGATTGCAAACGCAGTTGGTCCAGGCAACATAGCAGGCACAACAGGCGATCCTCCACGAGGATCTAAAGTCATGATGCGTAGATTCGCAAACAATGATGTGTTTGTCGTTGATCAAGACAGATTTATGAAAGCGCGTGTCGGCAAAAGAAAATTTCTCAAGTATGAGATGTACGTCGGCGACGATGAAGTGGGAGAGAACATCAGGCAGTTTGGACGTAAGTATCCACACAAGCCAATCATTCTTCAGTGTGAAAAGACTGGAGTGATGACATTCTTGCGCTACGGCAAGAAGGGATTGTTTGAAGACATGGATTCTTCAGCTCCAAAGGAAATCACAGAAAAAGACTTGAAAGAGATTGAGAAGTACGCAGACGCATTGTTTAAAGCTGTTGGCGTAGACATTCAATTCACTAGACACTTTCTAGAGCGTGTCAATGATGCCAGAAACATTCGTCAAATCACAATCGATGAGTTGACTGAACTGTTTAGAAAAACATTCAAGATGTATGGAACTCGTATTCCTAAGTTGGGCGCAGACGCTGAAGCTGTTCTTAATGATATGAAGACAAACATCAATCTTCCGTTTGTTCTCAAGTGGGATGAGCGGTCCCAAGAACTCGATCTAGTCGCTAAGACTGTCATGAGGAAGAAGAACTTTATGACGGCAAACAAAAAACTATCGGTGCAATAATGCCACTTACATTGTTATGGAAACTGTTGCCAGCTATCATATTCATCCTGTTGGGTGCTGCTGCATTCACTGCTGGATACAAGTATAGTGATGCACAGAACGAAAAAGAAAAAGCTGAGTTGATCATAAAAGCTCAACAAGATGTTCAAGCTGAGATTGATAAAAATCATCAGTTGTCTTTAGAGTATGAAAAGAAACTTCAATTGATGGCAGGAAAAGTTAAGACTATCGTCAAGACAGTCGAAGTCGAAGTAGAGAAGTCTATCTACAGAGAGTGTGTTCTTCCTGCAACTGGAGTGACAACAATCAATGAAGCAGTGAAGAATTTGAATGAGTCTAGAGAAATAGAAGCAGTCAATAAGACTGCGGACAAACTGAACAAAGATCGAGGTAAAAAATGAGATTTGCATTGATTGCTATTTGTTTGATGTTTCTATCTGGATGCAATACCCTGTACAAAGTTCAATCAACAGATGTTCCAGTTCCAGCAAACCTACTCACTCGATGTGAAGGCATTCCGAACATAAAAGACAAAGCAAACATGGGAGACTTGATGAAGTATTCCATAGAGCTAATGAGTCAATACAATGAGTGCGCAGTGCGGCACGATGGACTAGTGGAGGCGGTTTCGCCGAAGAAAAAAACAGATTGACTTCCGATTGAATGTCTGTTATAATAGACAATACAACGTTTTTTTGTCTAGGATAACATACATCATGAGCATGTGGCTTGATCATCAGTACATCAGTACACTCTCTGTCCGCCTGGACAAATTCGCACGTAGAGGCGAATACACATACAACTTCCGATGCCCTATCTGCGGCGACAGTCAAACCAACAGAAACAAAGCGCGTGGATACGTGTTTGCTAAGAAGGGTGGACTGTTCTACAAGTGCCACAACTGTCAAGCGAGCATGTCTCTGGGAAGTCTCATCCGTGCAGTGGATGTTAATCTGTATAAAGAATACTGCATGGAGAGATACAAAGCAGGCGAGACTGGAAACAAACCACACAAAGAACACAACTTCGTTTTTAAGCCAGTTGTGTTTGAGTCTTCGCGCAAGGGCAATGCATTCAAAGGTCTCCTGACACCAATTAAAAAACTTGATGATGATCATGAAGTTAACGTATACGTGAGGAATAGAAAGATCCCAAAGAATAAGTACGATCTCCTGTATTATGTTGATGACTCAACAAAGCTGAAGCAATTTGCTCCGGGCTATGAAGATAAGATTGTGACGACAGAGCCAAGATTGATATTACCATTTTTTGATGATGATGATAATTTGATTGGACTTTCTGGCAGAGCCATTCGAGGTGAGAATCTTCGCTACTTGACTATGCGAATCAAAGATGATGGTCCTATGCTCTTTAGTCTGAACAATGTCGATAAGACTCAGACTGTCTACGTAACAGAGGGTCCTATTGATAGTATGTTTCTTCCTAATGCAATTGCAGTTGGAAGTTCTAATCTTAAATACGCGAGTGAATACATATCAAAAGAATCACTAGTTCTCGTTTATGACAATGAACCGAGAAATAGAAATGTCATGAGAGAGTTGAAGACTTCGATAGAAAATGGATTTAGAGTGTGTGTCTGGCCAAAGTCCATTAAAGAAAAAGATATCAATGATATGATTAGGTGTGCTGGTATGACTCAAGATGAAGTGTTAGATGTTGTAAACAAAAACACTTTCTCTGGTCCTCAAGCACTATTAGAATTTAACATGTGGAGTTTAGTATGAATGTAAAACTTTTTAATTGGTCGCGTGATAGCACAGGTAAAACTCTACTTGAGCAAATTGCATATGCAGCCAGAGTGTCGAATCCAGGAAATCAAAGCAACGATGATACCGCAGAGAAACTCGTTCGGTATTTGATCAAGCATCATCACTGGAGTCCACTTGAGATGGTGAGTGTCTGTTTAGAAATCAATACAACTAGGGATATCGCTAGGCAGATTCTTAGGCATCGATCATTCTCTTTCCAAGAATTTAGTCAGAGGTACGCAGATCCCACTAAAAATCTGAGCTTTGAACTTCGCGATGCACGACTTCAAGATACAAAGAATCGTCAAAACAGCATTGAAGTTGATGATGCTGAAACTAAACAAGAGTGGCAATGGATTCAACAAAAAGTGATTGACGACGCACGTACAGCATATGATTGGGCTATTCAGCGCGGCATCGCAAAAGAACAAGCTAGAGCAGTTTTGCCTGAAGGAAATACTCAGTCGCGACTGTTCATGAATGGTACGTTAAGATCATGGGTTCACTACATACAACTCCGATCCAACAATGGGACACAAAAAGAACATCGCGATATTGCACTAGCAGCAGCAAAAGCAATTGAGCCTATCTTTCCTATGATCAAAGAATTTACTACAGAATAACATAGAGGCGAATAGCACATGACAACTGACACGGTACACAGTATCAAGGTAGACTACACAAGAGATTCATTATTTGATGACTTGGGACTCAAGAGATTGAAAGAGTCTTACATGCGCGAGGTTGAAGTTTCTCCTCAAGAAAGATTCGCGTTTGTTTCGAAGTCATTCGGAACAGATCAAGCTCATGCGCAAAGACTTTATGAGTACAGCAGCAAACATTGGCTCTCGTACTCAACTCCTATTCTTTCTTTCGGCAGAAGCAAGCGTGGTCTTCCTATCAGTTGTTTCCTTCCATATTTGCACGACAGTGCAGAGGGTCTAGTCGATACTCTATCTGAAGTCAACTGGCTATCAATGCTTGGTGGTGGTGTAGGTATTGGATTGGGCATTCGTGCTGCTGATGATAAGTCGGTTGGTATCATGCCCCACCTTCGCACGTATGACGCATCAAGTCTTGCATATCGTCAGGGTCGCACTCGTCGTGGCTCTTACGCGGCATATCTTGATATCTCTCATCCTGATATTCTTTTGTTTCTTGAGATGAGAAAGCCCACGGGCGATCCCAATATGAGAACTCTGAATCTGCATCACGGCATCAACATCTCAGATGACTTCATGAAGATCATTGAGAATTGTATGATTGATCCTAACGCAGACGATACTTGGACGCTGACTGATCCACACACCGGTGAAGTTCGTGATCAAGTATCAGCACGTAATCTATGGCAACGCATTCTTGAAACTCGCATGTTGACGGGTGAGCCATACATTCACTTTATAGACACAAGCAATCGCGCTATGCCTCAGTTTCAGAAAGACTTGGGTCTGTCTATTCGTCAATCTAATTTGTGTAGCGAAATCATTCTTCCAACAGACAAAGATCGCACCGCAGTGTGTTGCTTGTCTTCAGTGAACTTGGAGTACTATGATGATTGGAAAGATGATGCTCTGTTCCTGAGAGACATTGCTGAGATGCTGGACAACGTTCTTCAGTATTTTATCGACAATGCGCCAGACAGTATTTCTCGCGCAAAATATTCTGCAACTAGAGAGCGATCTATTGGCATTGGCGCACTCGGGTTTCATGCATTTCTTCAGAAGAATAATCTTCCTTGGGAAAATCCAATGTCAGTTGGAAGAAATCTCAGTGTGTTCAAACACATTAGAAAGAAATTGGATGAAGCAAATCTTCAACTTGGAATGGAAAGAGGTGAAGCTCCTGACGCTGCTGGCACTGGCTTACGTTTCTCTCATATGCTCGCCATTGCTCCTAATGCGTCATCTTCCATTATTATGGGCAATACCTCTCCTAGTGTTGAACCTTATCGTGCTAATGCATATCGTCAAGATACTTTGTCAGGATCACACCTGAACAAGAACAGATATCTGGACAACATAATCAAGAAAGAAGCTGAGTCTAATAAGGGTGGATGGTATGATGAAGTTTGGAGTAGCATCATTGCAAACGACGGATCAGTTCAACACCTAGAATGGATGGACGAGTGGACTAAAGATGTATTCAAGACTTCTATGGAGATCGATCAACGTTGGGTTATTCAACATGCAGCAGACAGACAGCAATTCATTGATCAAGCACAATCGCTGAATCTGTTCTTTAGACCAGATGTGAATGTCAAATATCTTCATGCGATTCACTTCATGGCGTGGAAGCAAGGGCTCAAGACACTTTACTACTGCCGTTCAGAGAAGATTGGTAAAGCAGATAAAGTCTCACGCAGCATTGAACGCAAGGTCATGGAAGAGTTGGACATGAAAGCACTTGCAACTGAAGATGTCTGTTTGGCATGTGAAGGCTGAGTTATGTCTTTTCTAGTTCTGAATCTACCTCCAGTTCATTGCTATGTTCGTAAGGAATTCCTCTATGACTTTGAGAAAGGTCATGGAGAGTTTGTTCCATGCACTTGGGTCAGTCTAAAGACGATTCGAGGACAAGCATTTCGGATTGAAGTTTATTTGCCAGAATATGGCGCACTGTACGATAAACTTCCGCTCAATGCGTTTGTCTCTAGGACAGATGAATTAGGTGATATGATTCCACTGGACCACTTGCAAATATGGGACTGTTTCAGTTATAATGCTACTATTGTGCAAAAGTCTTTTCTGAAGAACTTGTCGGCTAAGTTCCTATCAAAGACGAACGCCTGGCACAATGGCAACTATATGTTCACTGTAGACAATGCATCTCCTGATCCAAACATTTTAGATACAACATACTCAGAATGGCCAGAAGATCATAAGTCTTTCAATTTTATTGAGTTAACTAATGGGCAGTACGCAGCACAGCCAAACAACAGAACAATATTTCTTGATCCAGCAAGCAATCCAAAAGAACTTAAATTTCCAGACTTTAGAGTGTGTACGAAAACATATCGAGTTGAGCAGAACGCTAAGTGGGCTCTGGGCGATACTAACACGGTGATGTACAAATGAGTAAACTACTTGAGCTATTTGGTATTATATTTTCTCTAATCGTTGTATTCATGTTAGAGAAAAGAGATGAAGAAGAAAAGAACACTAAAACACAACTTAGAGAAGACGCAAGAAAAACATTATTGATCTATTGCGAAAGAATAAACAACGTTTATTATGCATGGATCAAAGATACGTATGAGTTTATTGGTCAATCAGAGTCTCCTGATGAGCTTTCTAGTCTACTGGTAACTAGATACCCATCACAGAATTATAACGTAATCATAGAAGAGAAGGTAGCATGATCAAAAAAGCAAAGCTCAAGTTAACAGACGAACGAAATTACTTTAAACCATTCTCGTATCCATGGGCATTCGATGATTGGTTGAAGCATGAACAGAGTCATTGGCTTCACACTGAAGTTCCAATGCTAGAAGATGTGAAAGATTGGAAGAACAAAATGACAGAGAGTGAGAAGCACTTTCTGACAAACATTTTCAGATTCTTCACACAGGGCGACATTGACGTTGCTGGTGGTTATGTGAACAACTATCTTCCTCACTTTCCACAGCCAGAAATTAGAATGATGTTGACTGGATTCGCAGCACGTGAAGCACTTCACATTGCTGCATATAGTCATTTGATTGAAACTCTAGGTATGCCAGAGTCAACTTACAACGAGTTTCTAGAGTATCAGGAGATGAAAGACAAGCACGACTACCTTCTAGACATCTCTACACAGGGTGGAAATAAGCAGACAACAGCAGCGCATATTGCTGCATTCTCTGCATTCACTGAAGGTATGCAACTGTTCAGTTCTTTCATTATGTTGTTGAACTTTCCTCGACATGGTAAGATGCGCGGCATGGGGCAGATCATCACTTGGTCAATTGTTGACGAGACACAACATGCAGAATCTATGATCAAATTGTTCCGAACATATGTTGAAGAGAATAAAGAGATTTGGAATGATGAACTCAAAAGCACAATATACACAATCGCTGAGAAGATGGTTGAACTTGAAGATCGGTTTATTGACTTGGCGTTTGGCGTCAGCGAAATGGAGAACCTCAGTTCTAGCGATGTCAAGTCTTATATTCGTTACATTGCTGATAGGCGCCTTATCAGTCTTGGTCTAAGAGGCATCTTTAAAGTTAAGAAGAATCCTCTCGTATGGGTTGAGTCTATGATCAATGCTCCTATTCACGGAAATTTCTTTGAAAATAAAGTCACCGACTATGCAAAGGGCGCATTGAGCGGATCGTGGGAAGACGTTTGGAGCAAGAATACGTAAACGCTATATAACTTGGACATAAACATAAGGAGAATTTATGCCAAGTTATCAAGTATACTGCACATCATGTGACGGTGAGTGTTCAATATCAGTTCTAGAGGGTGTCCAAGAGGCACCTTCATTTTGTGCATTGTGTGGATCTGAATTAGAAGATTCAAATGTACGAGAAGATGAAATCGTGTATGACGATGAAGAAGCGTGGACTAGACTATCTGAAGAAACTTTAGGTGATTTAGACGACTGGAAGACTAACGAATGATAGTCGCAGGGCTGGACTACTCGATGACATCTCCAGCCATTTGTTTATATGATGACGCTACTGGTGATATGACTTTTGATAATTGCACATCATATTACTTGACACAGATGAAGAAGTATGATATTATACACAATAATATTGTGGGCAAGTATTTTGAGTACGCAAATGACATGACGAGGTACGATACAATCTCAAGTTTCTTTCTTGACAGATTGTTGGAGAGTGGCGTATCAAAAGTATTCATCGAAGGCTATTCGATGGGATCGAGAGGTAGAGTGTTCAATATCGCAGAGAACACTGGCATTTTAAAATACAAACTATGGAACTTTGGCATAGAATTTGAAACTGTGCCTCCGACCGTGATCAAAAAATTCGCTACAGGCAAAGGCAATGCAGACAAAGAAAAAATGCAAGTCGCGTTTGTGGCAGAAAACAAAATAGATATCAAATTTGAACTCGGTATGACGGAGAAGCAATGGAATCCATCTTCTGACATCATCGATGCTTATTGGATATGTAAATATGGTTACCAACAAATTAGGAGCGCATCATGACAAAATTGATGGGTAAGATGTCAGACGAAGATTTTAAGGGTAGAATCGAAGGTAAGCCTATCGGTTACGTATTTGATCTTTACTTGTGTGGCGATATTCTGCCTCCAGAAAACTATATTGAACATTTTGAAATCATTCGAAACGCAAGCGAGAATGATGTTATTAGATTTCATATCAACTCTGTGGGCGGCGATCTATCTACTGCGATCCAGTTCACTCGCGTTATTCAAGAGACTAATGCTCAAGTTCTTGCTTCTGCCGAAGGCTACTGTATGTCGGCAGCAACGATGATCTTTCTTGCAGCAGACATGTTTGAAATTTCAGATCATTGTTTCTTTATGTTCCACAACTACTCTGGCGGCACTTTCGGCAAGGGCGGCGAGATGTATGATCACATTGTAAGCGAACGCAAGTGGTCAGACAAACTAGTCAATCGTGTGTACCATGACTTCCTAACAGTTGAAGAAATCAAGTCTATTCTCGACAACAAGGACATCTGGATGGATGGCGATGAAGTCAAGATCAGACTAGAGAATAAAATCACTAAAGAAACATCAGAGATGGAAAATGCAGAGAAAGCATTAGAAGATTTGAAGTCTCTGCCTGTAGAAGAAACACCTGCTAAGCCAGTAAGAAAGAAAGTTGCTAAAAAAGGAATTTAATTATGGATGCATTATGGACTATTGTGACTCCCACGATGGGTAGAAAATCTATCCTTCATCTGAAGGAAGTGTTGAAAGAAGAGACTGTTCCTTATGTTCATCTCGTTATGATGGACTCTAAGAAAGAAGCTGATGCATTGAGTGCAGAAGAGATTGAAGATGATAGAACGTTTGTGTATGACATTCGTCATCCTCTTTACCCTAAACCAAAAGCTCGAATGGATGTATATCTCCGCGCAATTGGTATCATGATGGCTAGAACTCCGTTCATTAGATGTTGCGACGACGATGTTTGGCCAGAAGCTGGACATTTGAGTCGCGTCACTCGTTTCATGCAGAACGGTAAACTAGACTTCGCTTGGTGTTTGCGTAGAATGCTAACGCGAGACAAAGAAGTGATTGGTATTGATAAGTTCGAAGCTATTGGTGAGAAGAACAAATTTGGTTATCATCTTCTCGATAACTCAAGTCTTTTCTACAATCAAAAAGCAGCTACGATTCTGGCGCAAGTGTTTTTGAATAACCCAGTCTACGGCGACGATAGACTAACATGGGAGCCTCTGCATAGATACTGCAAGGGAGCTTTCTTAGATGCGGTTCTGACTAATCACATGGCTCAACCAAATCTAACTGATTTCTTTAGACAAAATTGCACACCTGAGGTTTGATATGACATCTATGAGTCTTGTGATAGTCGATACAGATAGCTATGCATTAGCTAATGCAGCACTGCATCAATCTTTAAAAAGATTTTCATTCAATGAAGTGTTGATCTTCAGCGATGATGAATCGAAGTGGAAAGATAGAAAAGTATATACGATTCCCAAGATATCATCAATGGGTGAGTATGATAACTTCGTCTTGAATGAACTGCCCAAGCATATAAAAACAACACACTTCATGATCATTCAATTCGATGGATTCATTCTGAATCCTAGCGAATGGTCACCTCTGTTTCTTCATTACGATTACATCGGAGCTCCTTGGCCCACGCAGACTCATGGAAGTCACAATGTGGGTAATGGTGGATTCTCTCTGAGAACTAAGAAACTTGCCGACTTCATCGCTAAACAGAATTATGCATACTCAGATGACAGTCTTCACGAGGATGTTTATGTGTGTAAAAAAATGCGCCCATCAATAGAAGCTGCGGGTATGCATTTTGCACCAGATACAATCGCAAGTCATTTTTCAGCAGAGTCTTATGTGTATAGATATCCAACGTTTGGGTTTCACAACATCAGATTCATGCCATTAGTATACAAAGAAAATTTAGATTTCATGTTAGACAATCTTACTGACAGAGTTGTTAAAGCTCACGGTGGGCTAATTCTTCCCAATCTAAAAGGTATATCAGAAATGCACTATCAAAAACTTTTACAAAAGATGAATAAATGAATAATCCGTTTTCGTCAACATTAGACTGGATAAAAAATGACTGGAATTCCAACAGGCTTAGGTTCATCGTTGAAGTTATCGCTTGGGCTATTTCTATTGGGTGTAGCATTACTATGGCCCTCACTGTTCCTAATCCTCCTCTTATGGCTCTTTATCCTGTTTGGATTGTTGGTTGCAGT
>Ga0181338_1000318_pt1 | contig 9859 bp, 7 predicted proteins | sample Sp13VDMM110SD_FD_122168 | JGI IMG/M metagenome (GOLD analysis project Ga0181338, IMG submission 122168) | Freshwater viral communities from Lake Michigan, USA - Sp13.VD.MM110.S.D | ecosystem: Environmental > Aquatic > Freshwater > Lake | place: USA: Michigan | collected 2013-04-23
ACGCTCACCTTCTGTCGGGTTTCCGCCAAGAGACGCTTTGAGCTTGGCTATAGCGCCTTTGCTGAGCAAATTGGCTTGCTGGCGCGTAGCTAAAACGCTTTTGTCCTTTGGATCAATTTGCTCCAACACTTTTTGTTCAGTCCAGTCTCTCAACGTGCCATCAAATGTGAACGGGTTAAGGTTATAAGCGCTCTGCAGCATCCCCATCGAATCATCCAAAGATCCAATGTTATTTTCCGTTTCAGTTTTCAGTTTAACTTCGTTAGGTGTGAGCTTGGTGGCTGCTGCTCTTTGCCGCTCTGCTGCATCCTCGCGAATAGTCAGATTGCCTTGCGCGATACCAGCCATCATTGTTTTATAAGCGTCATCACCTTCTAATTTCTTTGCGACGTAATCAGTCACGAATTTGCTGTGTGCTGGGGTGCCTGGTTTCAGCCCAATATCAACGGCGATTTTGCCACCTTCAGATTGCGGCTGACCGCTCTTGAGATAGTCCATCAAGATGGCACGCCGGTCTTTGTTCTCTTCACTTGCGAGCGAACGCAAACTCGTCACCTCGTCTCGCGCACCTTGCATTTTGAGTTTTTGTGTTTCTAATCCAAGCTCTAGTTGGAGCTGATCTTCAGCCTTTTTAACAGCGCGCTGTTCCTTGCTGTATTCGCCCATCTCTTTGCCGGCCAATGCGAGATTTTCTGTCAAGCCGCCGGTTTTGGTCGGCGAACCAAATGCAGCCGCAAGACGGAAGTACAATTCAGTTTTGTCCGGCGGCGCGGCACGGCTTTTCATGGCGTTTTGAAGCACGGTAGCGAACGCGTCACTTTCTGTTTTGTTTTGTGCTGTCGCCGCTTTCAGTTCAGCAGCGTAAGGGCTGCTTTTGGTCAAGTAAGTGTTCATCAGGCCCATCAGATCAGTAGCCGCAGGTGAAATCGGCGTGGTTTCATCTTCTTGCAACCCGCCGACCTGAAAGCGCTTGACAGCGCCGCCGACGTTGTACTTGCGCGTCAAATCGTGCACGCTGCCGCCTTTGTGGAACGCTCTCATATCGAACCCAGCATATTGATCAAAATAATTTGGATCAAAGTATCCAGGTTGTGAAGAGTCTTGTGAATAGTTGGTTGTATCAGCTCCCACGCTGCCTCCAATTGAAGTGCGAGCCGCCTCTTGCTCTCTCAAGTACTTGTCAATCCCAGGCCAGTTCCCGAGGTATTTTCCAGTCGTTGGGTCCCAATACTTAGACACATCAACATTAGCTGAGACTACTGTTCCATCGGGATTTCGCGTTGTCCCATACTGGTCGGTTGTTGTTGGGCCACCGTAGGTGCCACCAGCACCGGGAGCGCCGCCGCCGTAGGTGCCGTCAGGGGCGCCGCCACCAGGGGTACCGCCACCAGGGGTACCGCCACCAGAGGTGGGTGTATTGGTCGGCTTGGGCCCAACGGGCGTATAAATTGGCGCGGCAAGCCTGTTATCGTAAAAACCACCAGGAGCGCCGGTGTCAGGGCGACCAGCACCAGGAGCGCCGCCGTATTGTGTTTCGTTGTACATTGGCACGGATGCGACGCGCCCAGCATAAGAAGACCTGTAGTCTTGATACACGGGCATGTCAGCTTCGCGCTGTCTCCCGATAGCTTCGTAAGCGTCCTTGTCTGCTTGACTAGCGGTCGCAACAGGAGCAGACGCTGGGAGCGTCGCGCCGCTGTAAGCAACTCGTCCAGGCGTGGAAACGCCATAGATTTTCATCAATTTGTCTAGTTCATATCCCATGTTAACCACCCAAACCTTTGACTGTAAAAGCGCCAGCCGCCAGTTGCGATAAGATTGAAGGCGAATATGTTTCACCTGTGCTGGTCTTGGCTTGTGTGCCAACTTGCGGCGTAATCGGAGCCATGCCGCGTATCTGGGTGTTGAGCCAATCAAGCTGTTGTTTTGGATAAAGCTGTTCGTCCATGAACTGCTGATAAGACATGTCGAGTTCTTTTTGCTTTTGACCTTGTTGAGCTTGACCAGCGGCTTCGAGCGCGGCGACGTCGGAAGCGCGCATGCCCTGCTCTTGCTGCTGCATTTGCGCGAATTGATTCAGCGCAGCCATTTGACGTTGATAGTCGGCGGCTTGGGCTTGCTGTTGCGCTTGTGCCGCGCTCAATCCGAATTGTTGCTGAGCTTGTCCCGCTCCCGTTTGCGCTTGGCCAAGAGCAGCCAGCTGTTGCATTTGCTGACCAGTGAGCTGGCCTGACGTCTGACCCATAGCCAGCAGCTGTTGCATTTGCTGACCAGTGAGCTGGCCTGACGTTTGAGCGAGGTTGCCATATTGCGATCCTCCTTTTAGGATGCGGGACAAGTCTGCTCCGCTGATTGAACCGACTGTTCCGGCGAGACCGGCTTGCCGCGCGAGGTCGGCTTGCGCAGCTCCGAGAGATTGTCCATAACCTTGCTGGGCGGCTTGCGCTTGCGCGTTCAACACGGCTTCTTGCGTGTCGCGCGCCGCACGAGCGCCCATTTCGCCCATGCGCGAGGATCCGAATTGACCCGCTTTGATGAACGCTTCGCCGATGTTCGGCATTATGTTCTCGCGCAAGTTGCGACCACCTTGCCTCGCGATCACGTCCAACACACCTTCTTGGTAGGGCGACGTGTAGTCCCCTACCCGCCCGGCACTAGATTGCGCCGCAGCTTGCAAGTAGGGGTTGGCAGCAGTCAACGCTCGGTCAGCAAGGGCTTGCGCCGTGGTAGAACCAGCCTGGGCCATGTAAGGACTTGCTGCGCCCGTTATGTCCATGCTTGCAGCTCTGTTTAGGTAAGGTTGCGCCGCGCCGACGGCGTCCATTTGCCCGGCACGACCAAAGAGCTGTTGTCCACTTTGTAAATTTGAGCCAACGAGATCTTGCCGCAAATAAGGGTTTTGAGCGTTCGTCAGCTGACCAGAGGTGCCTTTGGATGAAAAATCATACATGCCGCTCTGAGCTTTATCGATGTCGCCTTGATAAAACCCCTGATTATCTTTGACTTGCCGATAAGCCTGTTGTTGCAACGGCGACAATTCTGCCACACGCGGCATGTCGTATGCCGCCATCGGCGTATTGGCGACATTGGTAGCCAATTGGATCTGATTGTAGATGGCATCTTGCATCCACTTGGGCGACTCACTCGTGGTGGTAACGTAAGAGCTTGCTAATTGCGGATCACCTTGAAATAAACCAGCCATCACACGGCTCCTTTAAGGTAAGCAAGTGGGCTCTTGGCATTTGGGCTGAACTTGCCTTTGGCCAAGACGCTGCCTTTGTGTTTACGCAACGCCGAGCGCATGTCGTCCAATTTCTTGGCTCCGGCTTTGGTGGACCCGTCACCCAACATGGCCACCGTTTCCGCATCAATCACGTATTCGCCATCAGAAAGCCGCGCATTGATGGTGTCATCGCGACCTGTTCCTGCGCCGCGCGCCAATCGAGCGACAGCGCCCAAAGGTCCAGCACCGCCGCGCGCATAAACGCCGCCCATCGCCATCGCAGGCGGCTTGTTGTAAGAACCAGAAGTGACCTGCGGCCAATAAGATGCCATGTATTGGCTTAACGACATGTTCTGAGCGTTTGCGTCATTTTGCATCCTTTGCCAATCCCAAACAACACTTGGTCGATTGAAATATTCTTTCTGCTCAGGCGGCAGAGTTCCAATGGCTTGCTCGACGTCTGCCGGGCGGCTAGAAATCAAACTCGCCCCACCCGCCAAAGCCAAGGGCACGATTGCTTTTTTCACCAAGCCTGAAAGTGGCCCGGCTTTTTCGGTTGGAGGAGCGCCTGTCTCAGCGCCCGTGTCAAAGGGTCCGCCTTTGAGGATTTGATCAAGGAATCCTGGCTTTGAAACATCAGCAGGGGCTGTAGGGGCAGGAGCGAATTTCGCAAGAAGATTTGGGTCGGTCGGGCCAAATTCTGTGCCTTGCAACCCGCCGCCCATGGTAAAATCTGACTCAGGAGCTTGCATGCCTTGGACGACAGCGTCCGACGGTTTATACGTTAATCCGCTTGTCAATCCCGCAAGACCGCCGCCAATGGCTGCGGTCTTTGGGTCGTATCCTGCGGTGAGCATGTTCCCGAAAGTCTGACCGCCGCTAGTCACACCTGCGCCTAAACCTCCACCAAATGTGTTGCCTGCGGCCAAGTTGCCGGCCAACTGGCCAGCACCACCCATCAACGCACCTTTACCAAAGCCTTGGCCGGTAGCGGCTCCCAAGCTGCCGCCCAATACCGCGCCACCCAAGACGTTTTGAGCGCCTTGGCCTAATCCCAATCCCACACCCTTGTTTATCGCGCTGCCTGTTGCGCCAGACAATCCGCTGCCCAAGGCACCGAAAGCAGCACCCTTCACAACATTGCCGCCGGTAAGACCTGCGGTCGCACCACCGATGACCGCGCCGCCAATCGCGGCGGCTGCAACACCAGAAGCACCAAGCGCTGCGCCAATGGCTGTTCCCAAACCAGGCGCGATGAACGAAAGCGCAATGGGCGCTATCACACCGAGAATCTTCTTTAAGCTCTTGTATTCTTGCAAGCCGGTGTTCGGATTAACGGTGCCAGCGCCGCCCATGCGACGCAGCATTTCAGCTTCGCGCGGGTTGATGTGAGCGAGCATGCTGTCGCCGCCGCGACCAGCGGATTGCAATCGGCGTCCTGCGACGCGCAAACCGCCGCGCGCATATCCTTGCGCACCCAACCGCTCTTGGTAGCCGTAAAGCGCGATCAACAACGCCAAAACAAACTGCGGATCATAATCAACAGGTGCGTCTTCTTCAGAAATGAGGCCGTCCACAATAGCGGCTTGGCGCACCTCAGCATAACGCTCTGGCGCTTCAACAACAGCTTCGAGCATCTGGATCATTTCGGTCAAATCTTCGGGCATGATCGGAGAGCGCGCAAGTTGTTCCTCAATAACGTCCACGGCCTGCTGGATTTGAGGCGTCTGTTTTACCAGCTCAATTATCGCGCGTGTTTCCATTTTGAATTACCCTCTGCGCCAAGAATGCGAGTTGTATTCTTCGGCTAAAAACCCATAAACATGCAAGTCGTCGTCCGCAAACGCTTTGCGCATGATGCCTTCTAACTTGAATCCGAAATGCTTACAAGCGCGCATGCACCTCTGATTTTTGCCGCGCACCAGCCCGGTTGCGCGCGCGGCGTTCAGCTTGTTGAAAACGAAATCAAAAACATGATTAAACATCTCGACAGTTTTGTGCGGCAGCATCTTTTTGTCTTGCGCCACAACAATATTCATGTCGATGTTGCGTGATGAAAAGTTAGTCATAATAACCACGCACACGAATTCGTCTGCGTTGTCCACAGCTGAAAACGCACGAAAAAAATTCGGTGGCTGATCTAATTTCAAGTGACCGCGAGCCCAAATTTCTGCCTCTTCTTCTCGTTCAAATCCGATGAATTTCATGACAATGTCTGAACAAATCGCTCTGCCCATTCCTGCCAGTCTTTGAAGTCGTAGGGGTTTGGGAAATTACGACCCAACGCGGCGTTGTTAAAGAACTGCATGGCCCAATTTTGCCAATTATCGGGATCATCCAGCCGCCCAAACGACCCATACGGGTCCAAGTCAATGGCCACTTGATTCGCCCAATCAACCAAATCCATGCGCGTCGGCAATGTGATGTGTGGTTGGCTCATCCCAGCACCGTCTTATCACCGGGATCGATGTGGCCTATGATTTGACCCATCTGATAATCGCCATACACCGAATTGCTTTCAAATCTTACGCGCAACTCGCGGCGTTGTTCTTTCAGCATCACGATTTGTTCGTAGGGTTTGTCTGCCGCAGCCGTCTCTGGGAATGTGAATTCGGTGCTGTAAACTTCCGGCGCGCGAGCATTGGCGCGACCTGTTACTTGCACGGTCATCGGCCCACGTTGCACGAAGTCAGGTTCGATGGCGGTGATGCGAATGTATTCGTCTCTACCTTGCACCAGCGCAGAAAGATCGGCTGTCTCAAAATAAGATCGTATCGGGCGAATATTCGGCCCGTCATATTCGTCAGTAAGCTGTTCGTGCACCCAAACGCGATATCCTGAACCTGTGTCTTCAGTTCCGGTAAGGATCGGTGCGGCAAACGAATTGTTGAACTGTCCCGCCGAGCGCCCGTCATTCGGCAGTTCAGTGTCGTACCAACAATTTTCACGGACATTGTAAATAACTGCATGCGTACATTCAGTGGCGTTGCCGCGTGGATAGCACCACCAAATTTCACCATAACGCGTCACCTTGAATGCAAACACCTTGGTGCGAGCGCTATTGTTGATGCCGTCGAAAAAATGATTGAGATTCATCTGGTTGGGTACTTCGCGTACCACACCATTGAACATCAAGAACCGATCCACACCACACCAGAAAAACACGCCGTCGTAGTCAACAACACAAAACTCACTAATGATCGATGTGTCTGTGGCGATCACGTCAAATTGAAATATGGTTGCTCCGCCGACGTAAGTCGCACGGATCACCGCATCATATGCCCAGAAGATGCCTGCCGGAGCGCTTCCTGAACCGGCGCGCAACGGCATCCCTTTGATGATTTTCTGGCCCCACACACGCGCGATGCCTGCGCCGCCTGCGAGGTCGGTTAGGTTGGTGGGCTCACCCGGCTTAGACCAGCCGATGATGCCGTCTGTACCGTAGTAGAAAAGGTAAGGGTGCAGAGAAACGATCCCACCAGTGCAATTGGCATCCGGCGGCAATGTGACGGAATACAATTCACCCGTCCCCAAAACCTCGCCAAAGAAAATCTGACCGTTCACATCGTTGCAGATGCACTGCTTGTTCGGTGCAACGTGAGCGATGAGATAGTTCTGATTTGTTGACGAGTCGTATTGGTAATCGAACATCCACAAGTTCTGTGATGACTCTACCAGCTCAAATGAGCCGCCTGCCATGTTGGTGTGCGTCTCAGTTATTGTGGTGGTCGTGACCGCAACCGCGTATAAATTGGGATCAGAGCCAACATTGATGTCAGCTTCGATCGTGATGACGGCGGCGGCGGCAGTGGCCGCGTAACCGTGCGAGGCTGTGCCGACGTTGATGTCTGTTGCTACGTCATCAGCCGTGGTCGCCAAATCAGTGTTAAACGCCACCGCGCCTGTGAGCAATTCCACAGAATCAATGGTTATGCTGTCGACAGAACCTCCCGCTCCGCTAGTCAACGTGACCGTGCAACTGGCAGCAGCGTCCACAGGTGTGCGATCGGTGACGATGGAGCTGTTAGCCGTTGAGTCAATCGTAAACCGCTCAAGGGTGCTGGAGCTGCCGGAATGACAATAGATGAAATTTTGCTGAGTGAACGCAGAAAAACCACGGCTGATCTGAGTAAGATATTTCTGTGTTGAGCGATAACCACCAATCTTGCGCGGCAAACCGCGCTGCCAACGCACCCAGTTTCCGTCGACGTAAAAATCGCCTTCGTACTTGGTGCCGTCCCGCTTGATGCCGGGCATCGACTTAAGAATGATGGTGGTTTCAGCCATCAGAATGCGCCGCCATCAACGCTTCCTGCCTGCGCCGCGCCGAGCGCGGACCAAGCTGCAGCTTGACTCGCGGCGGTGAAAAGTGCGATGCCTGTGGCGGTACCGCCCAAATTTATGCGCGCGCCGGAAGCTGTGGTGGCTGCTGTGCCACCTTGATTAATAGCCAGCGGCAACGAAACGCCTGCCGTGCTAGCATTCAAGACGTCGGTGCCGTCACAATACAAGATGGCGCGCTCGCCTTGCGCAACGATCACGTCGGTCCCGCCGCCCGAAGGTTCAATGGTGAGAGTGTAAGCGCCGGTGGTCTGATTGTCGACCCAATATTGCTGCACCGTGGCCGGCACGATGATCGGACGAGCGCCCGTCAGCACACCAGTAAACCGATAAGCGACGCGGTTCAGTTCGCTTCCTGTCAAGGTGTAATCGCCGCTGCCAGGGACATCAATGACCGTGTAATCAAACGCAAAAATTGCCGATTGGCCGAAACCGATGGTGTTGTAATTCGTGCCGTCGGAAACGATTATGGCAGATTCATCTGGTTGAAAACTCAGCGATCCCGACCCATCGATGGTCTGTGCACCCGGCGGCTCTGCGGAAATGGCACCCGTTCCGCTGTTGCGTAGATACAAAAACCAGTTATCTCCTGTCGACGTGGCGTCCGGCAGCGTGAATGTGCCGCCTGCGCCAGTCCACTTGAACATCTTGGCGCGGTCGGTGACATCGGCGGAATAATTTGAGTTGAACGTGGTGACCGGGACGGATTGGCTCAACAACGTACCTACGGCGACGATGCCTGTTCCGGCCAAGGAGCTGGCATTGGCTTGGCTGACCGCCGCGCCATATTGCAACGCCTGCCAAGTGCCTGCGGCTGTGGTGTTGTTCGTGAGGTAAACTTGCCACAACTCACCAGCCGCCACCGTGACGACTTGCACACCCGTGCTGGTGCGCACCGTGATGATCTCTGCCCCGGTGTTGTTGAAAAGAATTGTGTTGCCCGTAGCCGTCCTGTTGGCGGCAGGCAGGTATATGCTCAGCCCCGCGCTCGCTGAGATGTCCATGATCCTGGTAGCGAGGTTTTCACTGGCAGAAGTTTCTTCCGGCCAGCTCAAATAAACGCTTGTGGTCAGCGCGAGCGCCGAATAGCTTATCTCGCTTGGGTAGATGTTCGCGCCGCCGAAGACGTCAGTGTAATTGGTCATTACGCTTCACTCCTGGTGGCGGTGCGATCCAAGATGCGCTTGAGATCCTCTCCACTGATTGCTTGTGCGGCGCGATCGTACATCGCTTGCCAAATCTGAATTCGGTCATCCTTTTTAAGGAAAGGAGTTGCTTCGAGCAGCGTGGCGTACAGCAATAAGTCCGGCGCGTACTCAGTTAGCCAGTTGGTTTGGAAGTCGTCGCCGAGGAGCGCGGGTTGTTCGTAGTAAAGGATTTCCCACGTTTGCGCAGCATCGGGTGTCGGCGCGAGCAACCAGTGTTGGTAGTCGTAATCTGCGTAAAATTCTGGCGCGTCAAGTTGCGCTTCATCGGGCCAATAATTGCGACAATATTCGTACGACCGCGCAAAAATGGGTGTTCCGTCGATCGTCATGCTGACCGTATCGCGCCAGCGGTCAGGCTTGCGATAAACAGCCACACCCGTTTGCAGCGGACTTTCCACTGCACGGATAAAGCCTTGGATCTTCAATTCACGAGCGATGCGCCGTTCGCCCAAAGTGATAAGGCGTGGAAGTTGCTCGTAGACAATGCCATCACTTTCTACAGTGAAGCCGCGTTCGAGATAACGTCGAACGTCTACCAGCAAACTATCATAGGTCATGCTATATGACATGCGGACTCCGGAACCAGTTTCCGCAGCTGCTACAGCATGCGCCGTTATGTTGAATTATCACCTTGAACGCATAAACAAGGCAAGTGTGATTTTTTGAATTAAGCATCATAAATCATTACTGCTTTAAGGGTGTCACCCCGGTTCACGGCGTCGGCCCACCAACTGGATCAATTGCACCAGCCGGTGATTGCGTCATCACCTCAGTACCGGCAGGTACAGCAACGCCCGTTGGGCTTTCGTTCATAGGTCCATAGCAATCGGCCAGCTTGGCTCCGTTTATATTTTTAGAACGAAGTTTACAAGGAAAGCTGAACATGTTGCTCATGCCACCACCAGCCGCAGTCGTTGTCGTGAACTTACGAAACGCTGCCGGGGTGTTGGCCCAGGTTGGTGCTTGAGGGAAACTGTCACGGGGCTGGAACAGGCTCCAGACCTCAGTGGGGCCAGGAGGGGCGCAGGAGCTATCCATCAGGTCCATGTCTGCGAGCGCAGGACCGCGCAGCACCGGACATACAGCA
>Ga0181338_1000319_pt1 | contig 9781 bp, 7 predicted proteins | sample Sp13VDMM110SD_FD_122168 | JGI IMG/M metagenome (GOLD analysis project Ga0181338, IMG submission 122168) | Freshwater viral communities from Lake Michigan, USA - Sp13.VD.MM110.S.D | ecosystem: Environmental > Aquatic > Freshwater > Lake | place: USA: Michigan | collected 2013-04-23
AACATTGCTAATTATCAAAAGACTTACGGGTGGGAAAGCCTTATAGGTGCAGATATTTTTATTTTTCAAAGACCTTATCATCAACATCATGTCAATCTAATTATGATGGCAAAGGATATGGGCATTAAAGTAATATGCGAGTATGATGATGACTTACTCAATGTTCCATTCCACAACAACGCTGCGGTAACACTTAATGAGCAAAGAGCCAATATAAAAATGGCATTAAGTCTTGCAGATGAAGTATGGGTAACAACTGAATCTATAAAGAAAGAGTATCGGTTTTTCAACAGAAACATTCATGTTATCCCTAATGCTCACAATGATTATTTATACCCAATAGAAAACAAAAAACCATTTAATAAAAATACAAAGATTGCATCGTATAGAGGTGGTGCATCTCACGAAGCGGATATGTATCAAAACGTAAATGACATTGTAGAAACGATAGCCGAGTGCCACGATTGGACTTTTAGATTTCAAGGCAGTCGTTTTAAGCATATTGAGGAAAGAACAGGTAATAATCACGAATACACCGACCCTTCGACATTGATGCAGTTTTACAAAAGCTATCACGAGTTAAATGCAAACATAGCATTCTTCCCATTAATCAACAATGTGTTTAACAATGGTAAGAGCAACATATCTTTTTTGGAAGCCACTTACGCCGGGTCAGTCTTTATGGGCAATAGAGATTTGCCTGAGTTTAATTTACCATTTATCATACCTATTCAAAATGGTTTCAAGGAGGAGTTTTTAAAAGCTAAAGATGACTTTTATAGATTAGAAATGCTGAATACCGATGCGTGGGATTGGATTATAGAAAAAAGGTTGTTAAGTAAAGTAAACGAATTAAGAATAGAAAGAATATTGTCATAACGCTCCCGTGCTTGGCGATGTGCGGGTTAAAAATACGCAAAACTTTCGATTAATCACAAAACATAACAAAAATGACTGAACTTAAAATTAAAGACCAAACCCCGCATATTGCCAAACACGTGTTAGGCGATTGTGCTTATTCGGAAGTTTATCTTATGGATTGTATCGAGGGAATGAAACATTATCCTGATAAATATTTTGATTTGGCAGTAGTTGACCCTCCGTATGGAATTTCTTATGCAAGAGGTAAAAATGGTTGGGGCGTAAATAATAATAGACCAGAATTAAAAGATGTAAAATGGGATAAGGAAACACCGCAACAAGAATATTTTGATGAACTTTTAAGGGTTTCTAAAAATCAATTAATATGGGGCGGAAACTATTTTACAGATAAAATACCAGTTAGCAAATGTTGGATAGTTTGGAATAAAATAAACAATACAGATAATAAAAGTGTTTTTGCTGATGCAGAATTGTGTTGGACTTCTTTTACTAAAGTTGTAAAAATGTTTACATTGAGAACTATGGGTTTTATTTCAGATACAAACGATGAATTTAGAATACACCCAACGCAAAAACCTACTGAATTGTACGATTGGATTTTTAAAAATTACGCTACTGAAGGAATGAAAGTTTTAGATACTCATTTAGGTTCAGGTTCAAGTAGAATAAGTGCCAATAAATCAAAATTACACTTTGTTGGTTTTGAAATTGACGAGGAATATTTTAACAAATCGTGCAAAAGATACGATGATTTCGTGTCGCAAGTGCGGTTGTTTTAGCATATCGCCTAACTCATTGCTAACCGATACTTTATATCGCAAATACAACAAAAATAATATATGAAGCCAAACTTAAACTACATTTTAATATTGCCCGACCCTGTTGTTGAAAGCAAATTTATTATTATACCCGACACGATTGCAAAGCCTTATACCAAAGGAACGGTTATTGCAACAGGAGAAGGTTGCTACAATCAAAAGACAGGCGAATTTAGACCAGTTCAAGTCAATTTAGGGGATAAGGTTGCCTACACACCAAACATCGGCTATCTTGTAGATAACAACGGTCAAGCTTGTGTTCTATTAAGGGAAGAGGAGATATTTACTTCCAATGGCAAACCTATTAACGATTGGATTGGTATTCAGTTTGATGAAAATCACAACAAGACCGTTAACATAGGAGGTATTCAGCTCGTAAGACCTGAAACGTGGGTTTACCAAGAGTTTGACGACAAAACAATGTACGAAAACAATAAAGACCTTAAATCTACAAATCCACAGATAGCTACCGTTGTAAATCCAAACTCAAAGTATGGATTGAAAAAAGACGATTTAGTTTTTGTCCATTACTTGCAGTACAACTCTGATTTAATTATTGATAACATTAAATACATTTCATTTAACACAATTTTCTTTAAGATAAATGGCAAAGATGATTTTGAAATGGCAGACGACATATTTCTTGCTAAGAGAACAATTATCGAAGCACCAAAAACAGAATCGGGTATATTTCTAACATCAACAGAAACAAAGAAAGAGCCATTAAAGCTAACGATAACACACACACCAAGAGAATCAAGCTTGAAAGTAGGGGATGTTATTATAACTGAAGACGACAATCAGTACGATATAGATATTTACGGTGAATCTTATGTTAAGATAACTTTAGATTGGGTAGCAGCAACAATTAATTGATATGGGCAGAACTGATAAAGTCGGAAGCTTTCAAGTAATTCAAGAAATTGCAAAGATTTCTAATCAAACACACGCCTCTGTTCGTGGCACAATAGACGCTTATCATCAAATCATATTAAGGGAGTTAAGAAAAAACAATACGGTTACTTTCCCTGACTTTGCAAGCTACACTTCAAATTACAGAAAGTCTGCTCTTATTAATCCACAAGGAGTAGCTATTGTCGGCTCAAACTGCGCAAAGATTATCCCATCAAGGAATATGCGAAAGGTTATAAACTCTACTGAACCGATAGAGTTTGATTTAGGTCTTTTCGATTCAGTACAAAGCAGGATGATTACTTTTTTAAAGAAAGAGGTAAAAAGACTACACACTTCAAGGTATCGCGCATCAAACAGAGCAAACATCATCAGGGACAAGTATGATGATAGAATAAAGCAAATGCGCAAAGAAACAAAGAATCTAAGATTAGTAGATAGGTACAAGAAAGCCTCTTCACTTCTTGTAAGACGCAGAGCAAGAGTTTTACTGAATGATAAGATATTGAGAAAGCGAATCAACTCTTCTTATTTTTTAGATGCTATTACGGCGTTCCCTGTACTGACTGAATTTTATAAAAAACAAAGTCTAACGATTAATGAAATCAATATGTTCATTGTTGTTAATCACTTTGAGTATTTTACTGCAAAGGACTCTTTATTGTTTGGCTTTAAAAAGACTACCTGTACTCGTATATTAGACAAGTTACACGAAGCTGGGTTGCTTGAAAAATTCATCGGCAAAACAAATCAATACGCTGTGAGCTTGTTGGGCAAAAAAAGGTTTACTGCTTTTTCAAAAGAAATAAATAGCGGTGTTCGTGACTTGCTAAAAAATTACAAAGAAAAAACAAAGGATGATGATGACGCACTTCCTATAAAATTAAAAAATTAATATTATGGTCGGCAAGGAATTAGCAAAGCTTCGTAGTGGAATAGCAGATGTTGATAGCTATATTGAAAAACTTGAAGAAAAGGTTAATGCTATTAATGGCTCAAATACCTTACGCCTAATTACCTCAATAGACTCAATGGCAGGTAAGATTGCTACCGATATTGATATGATGGCTAATGGCCAACAAGACGAAGAGGGCAATGAAGTAGAAATATCTCACAAGATTGTTGATACCTTTATAAAACTAATCGACAAGTCAGACAAGATAAAATCATTCTCGGAAGTTGTTGAAGCATTGAGAAGCTTGGATGATGATAGCGAAGATGTAAATAAAGTAGGCGAAAGTATTTTTGAAAAGACTGAAAGAAAGATAAAGAGCAAGTTGAATGGCAAGACGAATTAAAATTATGCTTCAAGGCTTGGAGTACCTTACTCCTGAAGTGCCTAAATATATTAGAGGCAGAGATTTAATGAAGCGTGACCAAGTTTGGAGCAGAGATACAACTTATTTACAATGGGATTGGAATACAGACCCGACACAAGGCTTTGTATGGCACGAGAAGCCTTCAAAAGGTCAGATTGAATGGTACGAGTCAGAAATAGAAAGATTGCACACAGGGGCTTGGATAATGATTTATGGCGATGCTGTTTACTTTAACAAATACGCTTATTTCTTTCATCAATGGTTTATGCTACAAGAGGGCATATACCCAATATTCAAAGACACTTCATTAGAATACTTTCGCTTCTATCAGTTATGTGAAGAGGATGACTTTACGTTAGGGGATTGTGGGATTAAGGGCAGGCGTGTCGGTCTTTCCTCAATGAAGGCATCAATCAATCTACTTATAGGTTTACTTGAAGAAAACACATTGCAAGGTATTGTATCTAAGACAGGTACGGATGCTAAAGAAATGTACTTGATGGTAAAGAATGGATTGGAAAACTTACCAGAGTTCTTGATGCCCGATTTGGCTAAAGTTGCTGAAACGGAATTGCACATAGCCAAGCCAAGAAGCAGAATATCAACAAACAACAAAACCGTTTCAGGCGATAAGGGGAAGAACAATCGTATTAATTGGCTATCAACTGCTGAAAACGCTTACGATGGTCGTAGAGCAAGAAATATTACCATAGACGAGGCGGCAAAATGGGAAGAGGCAAATGTTGAGATATGTTTGGCCAAGATAAGTGAAACTCTTGTTATTGGAGCTTCCGTTATTGGTCACGTATCTGTATTTAGTTCAGTAAATAGGGGCGACAAGGGAGGTAACAACTTTAAGAACATTTGGATAGGCTCTAATCATTTAGGCAAGTTAGATACAGTCGGCCAAACAGAAACACGACTTAAAAGATTCTTCCTTGAAGGTTATCGAGGATATTTTGGATATATTGACAAGTATGGGAATTCAGTAATAGAAAACCCTACTGCCGAGCAAACTGCTTATCTTTCTAAACTTGTTGACCCCACAACAGGAAAGAAAGCTTGCCCCAACCCAAAGATAGGAGCAAAGCAATACATTCAAGAGAGAAGGTCTTTGCTATCAAACAATCCTGATAAATTATCCGAGTGGGTTCGTATGTACCCTTTTGAATGGCAAGAGGTATTTAAGGACTCAAACAATATGTGTCACTTTGACTTAAATGAGTTGAACGACCAAATAATGGAAATTGAGTTAGAACTTGAAGGCAAAAACAAGTCAGAGAATGGGCGTGTTGGTGTATTCAAGAAGGCAGACAATGGAGAAATATACTTTGTAGATAATCCTAAAGGTATGTGGTATATCTTAGAGTTCCCTGAACAACACAATAAGTCTGTTTACAATGGTAGCGTTAAATGCCCGAACAATACGAATTACGGAGCATCAGGATTAGATACGTTTGCAAATGCGAAACAAACCGTAGAGAAAGGGTCTGATGCTTGTTGCATTATTCACAAAAGATATGATTCGTTAAACCCCGAAGCGTCTAATATGCCTATTGCTATGTTTCTTGGAAGACCTAAAACAAAAGAAGAGTTTCACAATCAGATTTTTTATGGTCTTGAATATTATGGCGTAAAGATGCTTGCAGAAAGAAGCCCTACGGATTGGGAGGACTATGCTATTGAAAAGCGATATGCTTCTCCACTTGATGCAACAAAGAAACATGGGTATTTAATTGGCACAAAGCGTTCAAACAACACAGAGGTGTATGGCATTGCACCACAAGACAAAGAAGCAAGAGAGCAACACCTTACCGAAATGGTTGAGTATTCTTTGAATAATATGAAGAAGATTAGATTCTTGCGTTTATTGAAAGATATGGTAAACTTCAACATTAATGCTCGTACAGATTATGATGCTTGTATGGCTTGGGGGTATGCTTTAATGGGATTAAAGGAACACGCCTTGCCTGTTAAGAAAGTAGATAACAGCAAGTTAAAAATATTCCACGTTTTCAATAAACCAGCAGCACAAAAATATCACTAAAACTTATTTTATCTTTGATAAACGATTTTTATTAATTTGCTATGCCTATATACGAGTCATCACTACCAAATACGTTAGATTCAGATAAAGAAAAAAATTCGGAGGCTTTTGGTTATTCAGTTTTAAAGGCTTGCTATGAAAGATGGAAATCTGGGTATGGCTCTGAATCATGGGTTGTAAAAAAGCAAAGGTTTGATTATAACCGTTCGTTTTCTGTCGGTAAACAACCGATGTCAGAATACAAAGACATCATTGACACCGATGGTCAATTATCTGTAATTAACTTGCAGTACACACCAAATCCTATTGCTATTCCTTTTCTTAATCGTTTAAAGGATAGGTATATGCAACGAGTTGAAAAAATTAGTTGCGTTTCTATTGACCCTTTTACCCAATCTAAAAAAGAAAAAGCTAAGAACGAAGCCTTGTTCAAAATGAAACACAAGGAAGAGATAATGGCTTTGCAGAAAGATGCAGGATTTGAATTAGAGGAGTTTAAAGATACCGACCCTGAAGATGAGCAAGAATTAGACATAGAGTTTGGCTTTAACTACAAAGAGCGCGAAGAGGTAGTGATGGAGAATGGTATCAATCTTGTTTTCTATGACAACAAATGGAGCAAAGTAATTAAGGATAGGATTTTTGACGATTTGATTAATTGCGGTTACGCTGTCAGTAAAACATACATAGACCCCAACGGAAGGGTAAAGCTAAAGTGGGTTAAACCCGATAATTTCATTACTTCTTATTCTGAATGGAATGATATGAGGGATTGGGAATGGCAAGGTGAGGTAGATTACATGACTATTACTGATATACGATTAAAATATCCGGGAAAGTTTTCAGAGCAAGAATTATTTGATTTAGCAAGAGAACATTCAGGAATGTATAATAATGCTCTGTGGACTTACAACTGGTCGTACGTATGGTTAAATGCAGTTGCAAGACCTTACGATTCATACAGAGTTCAAGTATGTAACTTGACTTACAAAACATTATATAATCTTAATTACGAAAAGAAAACAGATAGGTTTGGTAAAGAGATATTAGACCCCGCCAAAGAGATAAAAGAAGGCAAGGAGTATGAGAAATCTAAACCTTATTATGTCAGTTACACAGGTGCTTACATCATCAATACAGACAAAGTTCTTGAATGGGGATTAAGTAAAAACATGATTAAGCCTGAGAAGAATCTTACAGAGATACTTTCTCCTTATACGGTGTATATGTACAACAATAATCAAATGGTAAACACTCCATTGATTGAAACAATGATACCGAGCATTAAAATGATGCAGTTGTTGAATCTTAAATGTCAAAACATTATTGCTACGATTGCCCCTGATGGTTCTAACATTGACTTTGCAGGATTGTCTGATATTGATTTAGGTTCAGGAATTGGTGTTGTTTCTCCGTTACAGCTATATGGCATTTACTTGCAAACAGGTAATATGTATTACAAGAGTATTGGCGACAACGGTGAAGAAAGAAGACAGCCTCCTATTACTCCAAACAATGTAAACTTCTCAAACAAACTCCAGCAGTTAGAAAGTCAATGGCAATCAGAGTATCAAAAATTGGTTGTTATTATTGGTTCTAATTCATTGGATTCAGGGCAGATAAACAATCAAGCAGTAGGCAAGCAAGTGTTTCAAGATGCTCGTAAGCAAGGAGAAAGTGCTTCAAATTACATCTACAATGCGTACTTAAATATCATGGAGCCGACTGCACAAAAGGTTCAGCAGTTGTTATGGGATATTCTTGTTTACAAGAAAGGTGGTTACGAAGGGTATATGGCTGCGTTGGGTAATGACAAGGTAGAATATATACGTTTAGAATCTACCGAAGATTTTGAAAGAGCGCAGTTTGATGTAAAGATTGAAGCTGTGCTTGACGATACAAGTCAAGCAATATTGCAAGAAAGAATCAATATTTCTTTAGGTAATAAGGAAATCACTTTGCAAGACGCTCTACAAGTAGAAGAACTATCTCAAACAAATATTAAGTACGCTTCTTATCTATTAGCGTCAAGACAAAAGAAACGTGAGAAGCAACGAATAAAAGAAGCCCAACTAAATTCTCAATCAAACACAGATGCAGCTATCGCCGCAGCGCAAGCAAAATCAGATGGTGAGATGCAGGTCATTCAGTTAAAGAATGATTTAGAGAAGGATAGAGAAAAAGAAAGGCTTGAATCAATGAAAATTGAGGAGATGACTAAGTACGCAAGTATTATGAAGACTGAGCTGATGAAGGCTTTACTTGCGCAAGGTAAAACTATGGAGCAGTTACCTTCTATGATATTTGATGGTATAGGTCTTATAGATAAAACCAACAAGCAGTTGCTTATGGAAGAGCTTGCTGAAAACGAAAGAGAAGCGCAACAGATGGCGGCTCAGATGGCAGCAGAGGAAGAACAAGCTATGATGCAACAAGAAGAAGGTCAAGAAATGATGCAAGGCGAAGAGCAGATGGCTATGGGTGAAGAAGAAATGATGCAGGGTGAAGAAGAGCAAATGATGTAAGTCAAAAAACATTAAAAAAAGTATTATAGATTTGTGTTAGAGAATTTAAAGACAAATCAATATGAGTGAAAAAGTAAATGTAGCAAAAACTTGGGAAGATGCTGTACTCGATAATTTTGAGCAGCAAGATTCAACTACTGTCCAAGATGAATTTGTAAATACCGCATCAAGCGAAGAAACTATTGTAGCACCTGTAAATGACGCTATTGAAATAGTTTTACCTGAAGGAGCTGAAATTGTTAGCAACGAAGCAGAAGAAATCGTAACCCCCGAAGCAGTTTCCGTTACAGAAGCAAAGGTAGTTGAACGCTATCCTGAAATGAGTGACGATGCTAAAAAGGTATTAGAGGCTTTACAAGCGGGCAACGAGGATGAATTATTTAATTACTTATCTGAAAAAAGAAAGGATTACAATACTATGTCCGATTACGATGTAGTAAAAGAAAACATTATCCGTTCCAACCCAAATTGGACAGAGAAAGATATTGCCATTGAGCTTAAATCAAAATACGGCGTATTGTCAGCGAAAAAGGATTTATCTGAAATTGATGAAGACATTTACCCTGATGAATACAAAAGTGCTGTTGAGTTCAATGAGTTAATTGAAGAACGTGAAACTATTCTTGCAAGGGATGCAAGAGAAGCAAGGCGTGTTTTAGACGAACAAAAGAAAAACATAGAATTTCCCAAATTAACCCAAGAAGTACAAAATCAGCCTACCGACGAAGAAATTGCAGAAGCAAACAAACAATGGGAAGCAATGGTTGTAAGTGAAGTTCCAAAGATTTCAGACTTCAAGTATAAATTAAATGGCGAGGATGTCGTTTATAAAATTACTGAAGAAGAGAGAACGAACTTAACTGAAACTATGAAAGGTTTTAACGCTTCAGAATACCTATCTAAACGTGGATGGTTTGACCAAGAAGGTAACCCGAATATTCTAAAAATTAGCGAGGATGTCTATAAATTAGAAAATCAAGGTAAGATGATTGGTTCTGTGGCAACACAGATTAAAACCGCGACACGAAAAGAAGTTATTTCAAGAGATATAAAGAATATTGATATGGATGATAAATCATCATCTGATTTTAAAGTTTCTAAACCCTTTTGGCAAGTAGCTATGGAAGCTGGGGAATAATTAACAAAAATAGAAAATTTAAAAATTAAAAGAAATGTCAGCTTTACCATCAAGTTTTACCACCCCCTCCGTAACCAGAGCGGGTACGCTCATAAGTGAGCTTAACATCATTGTACCTCGTGCATACAATCAATTTATCG
>Ga0181338_1000320_pt1 | contig 9773 bp, 17 predicted proteins | sample Sp13VDMM110SD_FD_122168 | JGI IMG/M metagenome (GOLD analysis project Ga0181338, IMG submission 122168) | Freshwater viral communities from Lake Michigan, USA - Sp13.VD.MM110.S.D | ecosystem: Environmental > Aquatic > Freshwater > Lake | place: USA: Michigan | collected 2013-04-23
CTTCGACGTGAACGACAGTTCTAATAACTTCGATTACCGTCGGGTCAACATGCGGCAAAGGCAATTGTTCAATAGGTGCAACGAAGGGTTTTTGGGTATCGGTCATTTTGGGGCCATTACCATAATCATGGATTTACCTTCATACTTCGGCATGCGTTCAAGTTTTGCAATATCCATTAGCTCTTTGGATACACGCTCAAGCACAACTTTGCCAATATCAGGATGGGCATTTTCGCGGCCCTTGAAGCGAACTTCAAATTGGACTTTGTGGCCTTCTTCGATGAATTGCCGAGAGTTTTTGATTTTGAAAGCTAAATCGTGGTCGTCCGTCTTGGGTCGAAACCTGATTTGCTTGGTTTCGGCTTGAAACGAATTTTTCTTTTGCTTACTCGCCTGCTTGGCCTGCTCATACTTCAGCTTGCCGTAGTCTGTAATGCGGCAGACTGGAGGCTGAGCCGTTGGAGATATCTCCACCAGATCGAGGCCAAGTTCAATTGCCTTAGCCAGGGCGACATGTGTTTCGATAATCCCCAATTGAGTTCCATCATCCATGATGACTCGAATTGGTGAGATTCGGATGCGATGGTTAAGACGGGGACCTTCGTTACGTGGTCGGGTATTATTGCGCGGGAGAGAAGACAAGTGCGATTCCTTTCAGTTACGTTGTTTGAGGATTTGAATGACGTAAATCTTGGTGTCCAGTTTGATGTAGCTCGATAGCGATTCTCATTAACTCATCAAAGCTATTAGCTGTTCTGTATAGCTTTCTGGCCACATGGTCCCTGAGTTTAATTTGAACGAAGCACCTAGGACAGATGATAATCTGTGACATGTCTGCTGGGTTGTACCAACTCATTATTTTATTAAATGGCCAACCAGCAGGAAACCAGGTTGGCCTGCGATGCTGGCTTGGGAGAACGCATGGCATGCACTGAATTTCATAGATGGGCTCCATTGCCGTGCTGAAAAGGGCAAGCCAAACTAGTCCAGTTCGTTCATTCATCGTCATCCTTGATTTTAATTAAATTGATTAAATTGGCAGGTTCTTTGATTTCCATGCCGCGTTGCTTCAGGAATGATTCGGCCAAGCGCTTGGTGTTGCTCTCGACAATTTGGCTGGCTTCAATAAGTTCTGCCATAGGGTCTCGGATGCCTTCTAGTTGCGCTTTTTTCACGCCCAGCACGTCAAGCATAGCCGGGTCGCTCCCATAGTCAGAAAGCAGGTAATACGCCATGACCGGGTCTTTCTGGCCGTCGCGATGAACCCGTCCCGTACATTGCTCAAGCACGCCTGGACTCCAGTCAAGCTCGCCGAAGACAACCGTTCGGCACATGTGTTGCAGGCCATCTAGGCCTGCACCTGACCGCAGCGACATGATCATCACCTTGGTCTCACCGCTGACAAAGCGCTCACGCGCCGCCAGCTTTTGCACATCGGTCTCACTGCCCGTGTACATGGCAGGTTTGAGATCTGCGAGCTTCGAATTGATGATCGAATAGAACTCACGGTGCCAACCAAAAAGGAGGACAGACTCTTCGGATTCCACCAAGATACGCACAAAATCAGCAACGTAAGGGGCCTTGGCTATCGCCGTAGCCTGCCTGATCATATTTGACAGCTGTTCGGCGGCTTGCATCCTGACGCCTTTTTTAAAGTCCTGCTGAGAGAGAATGACGCGCGCCAGTTCGGCGGCACTATCTTCAATGGTGCTCAGCGCCTCGGTATCGGCATCAATGGATTGGATTATCTTATTCAGTGGCTCAAGTTCGCGGCCTACGTCGGTGCGCGTGCGACGGACCATAAGGCCCTGCTCACGCATAAAAGATCCAAAGGCTTTAGGGTCTTGAATCTTGGGCCGATCTTCTCCTGCAGAGATACACCACTCGCGCAGGAACTCATCGCGATGACCAATGCAGCCTGGCTCCATGGCGTTGAGGACATTATATATTTCGCCGCCATAGTTAAATATTGGCGTTGCCGAGAGGCTTACTTTTAGTTTTGCATGCTCTGACAAATGGACGGCCGCGTTGTACTTGCCAGAGCTAGAATGCCGCAGCTCTTGGGCTTCATCATAGATGACGGATTGCACGACGCCTGCCAGCGTCTCGGCCCAGCCTTTTAGTTTTGAGTAACTAGTAATGATGACATCCGGGAACAGGACAGTCTCGCCATGTTTGCCTTTGCAGACATCATAGGGTGTGCCTTTTTTTATTACGTGCGTCCGCAGTTTAGGGGCGAACTTATGGATTTCTTTTTCCCACTGTCTTGGCAGATGGGTCAGCGTTACGACGAGGGCGGGCAAGTTGGCAGGATCTGTCAGCGTGCAAATTGCTGAAATGGTTTTGCCCAGGCCAACCTGGTCCGCGATTAATAGCCGGCCTGTGCGCATCGCGAGGTCTGCGGCAATTCTTTGATACTCACGCGGCTGCAGGGCTAGCTCAAAAGTCGGCGCAGTATAGTCGCCCTGGAGAATCGAGCTGACGAGGATCTCATTCTTGAGATGAAATTCAGCCTTCTCATCCAATGCGGCTAAGTCGCCAGGACTCAGTTCCATAGGATAGCGCTGGAGGAACCAACGTAATTCCCTCGAATTACTCGCGGAAGCTGAAAGCATCAGCTTGCCGTAGTCATTCTTGTTCATATTGTGAAACACGCGCTTGATGCGTAAAGACACCTGAGGTTCAGTTTCAATGAACCACATATTGCCAGCTAGTGTGACTTTTCCGAATGTACGCATATGCGCTAAATCAGGCTGCCGAATAGGCCGTGGCAGCGAACCGGTTTCTTGTTGATCGTGTCTGGTAGATTCATTAAGGGTGGCCTAGATACCACGACGAGGACGCCGCGCACTTCTTCGTGCTGCAGGTATCGGTGGATCTGGCGCGTTAGCGCCGATAGCGTGCCGTCTACCTTGACCTCAACAATTACATGTTTGGCAGGCCAATAGAAGTCAAAGATGTCCTGGCTGGAAAATTTGTGCTCAGCAATGAAGGGTTCACTAAGACCCTCGAAGGCTTTGGCTAGCCCGCGCTGTAGCTCTTTTTCGCCAGTGAAGTTAAAGCGAAACTTGCGCAGCGTAGCATCGAGTTCTTCAATCCAATGAAGGGTATCAAGGCGAGGGCTAAGCGATATAACTTTGCCGTCGTTGGGACCAAAGATGGATTCATTACTCATTTGACGCGTTAGGCGCTGCCACGTTTTTGCCTGTGCCATCGGCCGTCGCGTTTTGCATTGCGATTTCCTCCAATGATGGGATTCCCCTATCGGAGCTGTATGTCTGCCTTCTCCATTTTAGCTCCAGATCTCCAGGGGCTGCTCCAAGGAGGGCATCAGTCGATATGATTTTAGCAATTTCTGATTTAGATATATGGACATGATTAGCCTCTTCCCGAACCATGCGTAAATTATGGCTAAGTACTTCGATGAGGGTAATTATATCGTCAATAGCACTAGGGGACCAATGGCTCTTTGTTGCATCATTGAATGCAAATTGAACCTGTGAAAGATTTGCTAAGGATTCCATCTGGAGTTCTGTGATTTTTTTTATCATGTCAAATACTCATATCATATTATTAAAGAAATACACCGATGCAATTGATAAAACGTCGGTCTGGCGATCATCTTATGATGTCTTTGCTGCCACTTTCTCAAGGGTTACGTAGACAACATCGCCAACGGCCACCTTGTCGAAGGCGTCAGGGTTCGTTACGACGAATTCTAATTGTCCAAACGGTGTCCACTTCGACCATGCCGCATTCTCTCCTGCACCATCAGTCGTCACAGCTCGCATCGTAATCTTCTGCGACGGGTCCACGCCTTTTAGGATTACAGGGTCAGTGGCGGACTCAACAAAAACTACATTCATCTTCAGTTTCAACATTGAATTGATTCTTTACATAGAACAATGGGGTTGTCAATTTGTCATCTCACTTCATCGCGTAACTGCGCCAGCTTAAGGTTGGCGGTGCGAATTTGATTCGCAGTATTAGGCGATTCATCATCGCGCGACGCTACGACATACCATTCATCGCCGCACATATAAAAACCCAGGATTCCGTAGTATCCATCCCTGAGCAGATATTGCCTGCGACCCAGCCCGCCCAACTCAATGTCAGTCATCATGTGCTTGAACGGCTCAAGCTGCTCCGGCACGGCGGAAGCGTAGGCGACCAGGCAGCGAAAGATACGTGCAGCTAGCTCGCTCGTGGTAGGAATGGCCGGAATACGGCAGTTATCCGGATACGATGTAATATTGATACCTAGGATTGAACTCATGGCCTATCTTATCTCTTTACTGGTTTGGCAGCTGCGATTCATGCCCCAGAGTAAAGGCGGTCGCGTGACGGTCCATGTGCAGCTGACTTGGCCCATATAGGGTATTGGTCGACAATTGCTCAATACTGGTGGCTTGGGAGTCATGCATGGTGTGGGTCGACAGCGGTCCATGGAGCCTGCACCAATTAAGATAAGCAATAAAAATACATAGAATAACAGTATGGCTGCCAGATCGGAACCGGCGAGTTGGCGATAGCACTTCATCTTAGGTCTCATCTTTTGCATGCGGGCCAGCGCCATTGTATGGCACGACTTGGCTGTAGTTGCCTGATGGGGGAGATGTAGGATGGTCCCAATTGGTCGTTGAGTCCTGGATGATTTGATGTTCGATATTTTGACTAAAATCATAGCATTCAAAAGGATCGAAATTGTCACCATGTAGCGCTAGATACCTGGCGAATTCTTGGCGCGGGCTACGCCCATTGCCGACATAGAGCGCAAAGACTTCTTCCGTAGCGGTGTTCCTCATGCGAATCATCCATTGAGCACCAAGCTGCAAGCCTTCCTGAATCTCCTGGCGGATTTGCGGACGGATCTTGATTTTTGCTTCATTAGAGAATCTTGACATGGGATCATTGTAACAGCTCCTGCCGCGCAAGTATCTGCGCAGATCATCGACTGCCTTGAATTACTCCATTAACGCAGTGAGCATTGCCAACAATGGTTACGCATTCGGTGCCGTAGAATGCCACCACGGCTTCAGGGTATTTTTGGCGCAAATAGCTATCAATGGCCAAGCGTTTTGCATCATCGAAGGCATAGGGCTCAAGCAGGTCGTAGTGGACAGTCCGTGGGCCGCTGGATGATAGTTTGCAGCGTTTATATTGATTGTCCTGCATTAGCTCGGCAAGCTCTTCGGTTATCATCATCGACGAAGCGTTGGCGTTGATTACGCTGATCTTATTCCATCGGAAGACAGTGCTCTTGATTTCGTTGGATGTGGTCATGGTGCAAAAATTACCAATGCATTGTGCTGGGAGGCTTCATGGAAGAACTCATTAAGCAGGTCGTAATCTGCGCGGACCGAAGCATCGCACTTGACAGCTAGACGGTGCTTATTGAAGTCGGCAGCTATGGATTTGGCATCAGCTGGCATGATTAGGCCGCTGCAATCGCAGTGGTCTAAAAGCATCCCAAATGGCACGCCTGTAGGTATTGGAGAATTATCCCATTTGACGCCGGCTAAGACAGCCAGGGCCTGGCGGAGCCTATCAAATTCAGTAAAGGACATGACCGCGCTGGCTGCGCGCACGCCCTGCACATAGGAGTCGCCATCGAACCAGACGCCGTCCGGTAGGTCGTCGTTGGGATTACCTGGACAGCATTCGGTCACGACGGCATGTTCAATTGCTAATAATGTTAGTGCCATAAAATTCCTTCATTGTGGCTTGATCAGTATGGCTACAACTCAACGTTGGATATCTTTCAGGTTTCTTCCTTCTTTGATGGGTCAATCGGTGGTCCGCCAAAGTCATAGGCATCATTGCGATGCACCGTCATCAGCACATTGCGCTTCATGTAAAAAATCCAGCCAATACCGTTATCCGTAACGGTGTAGAGGTCTACTCGCTGAGATTTGTGCTTATTTCGGCCCGGCTTCGTTCGCTTGGTATGACTAGTGCCCTTGGCGGTCTTTTGGCTGCTGTGATACACCGTTAGCGGGTAGAGTCGCTCAATCATTAGCACAGCATCGACAGCCGATTCGAAGCCGGCTCGAATTTTGGCTGACTTGATTGCGTGGGGCGGAATGACAATCTGATGCCATGGCGGCTTAGGTTCAGGCGGCTGCTTGGCCGCCTTCGGCTTCATGGGCTCAATTGGCACAAAGCGCCTTGGGTCATCGGCCCGGTCATAGACCTTCCCGTCAACGTAGATTTTTGAAGTTGATGCGCGATAGGCATCCGACTTGGTCGCACGATCCTGACACCGTGGACATTCCTCGGTGATGACATGCGTAACCTCATCGGGGTGATCCCGCTCATTGGGTAATTTGCATGGCAAGCCGCAATGTGCGTAATGCTCGCGAAAACGCAAACCGACAGGCTGACCTCTTTGGAGTCGCCAGATCCTCGCAATCATTTGCCCGCAGCATGGGCATTCCGCTGCAGCCGGACGAGACGGCGTGCTCATTCCATTTTCTCGTCGGCGAAACCTTGGGCACGGTCCATGGCATCATCATTTTGGCGCTCAAGCTCCATAGCCGTATAGGCATCAAGAACGGTGCTGTTTGCATATTCTTCGGCCGCCTCGAAGGATGAGGCAGACCTGCTATCGCTGCATCCAAGAGAGAGTTCCAGGGCACCGATTAGATCGTCATAGCTTTTGAGCTGCCATGCCCCTGACGGGTCCTCTACGCGCCGGAAGCGGATCGACTGGTGGTCTATCTCGACATCCCCACCCTCGGCAGGACACCAATTGTCAGGACTCCCTGAGCGCTGCTCAGTAACGAATGGTGTAGCCAGGTAGACATCCACAGCAAATTCGATTTCCTGGTCGTCCTGGTCGATTAGTCGAAAAATATGTTCAAGGGGCATAGTTTTTCCGTTTCTCCTTACGCAATAAATCGCGTACGCGGCTGAGTTCATCTTCTGTATGCATCACGCCGCCAGCATTTAATTGCAGGTACCAAGTTAAGACTTCAGATCTGAGCTTGAGGTTGTTAACGTTCATTACAAAACATGCCTCAGTAAGGTCAAGCTTATCCGTGAAGTCCTCAAAGAGCGAACCCGCAGGGTTTTTGGCGCTCTTGAAGATGGGTAGCTTATTCTTCATGAATTGACGCACGGCTTCCATGCGTTGCTTGCCATCAACAATGACGAGCGGCAAGATGTTTTCGCCATCCCAGTCATGGCAGTTCCACCATAGGTGCCGAGATGAGGGGCCTCCGCTGAGGCAATACTCAATATATTTTACACGCTTAGGGCAATCCCACACGTGGGGGCGCTGAAAATCAGGGTTTAGGTCTACGCCGCCTTGGCCATGCGTGGTTAGCCAGGTTTCAAGGTAGCCCCAGCCGACATTAATTGAATATTTATTTCGGATTAATTTTGGTATTTCAGCGAATTTCATATGCTGCTTACAAGTTGGAAGGCTGAATCTTTCAGCTTTTCTTGGTTTTGTTTTTTGTAGTGTTTAAGCGCCGCTGCGTGATTTCGCTGCGCCGCTGAATGATTTTCTCGTGGGCTGCGATGCGTTCGAGGTGGGAAGCGTTAAGCTCTTTTACGAGTTCTGGGTCGCGCGGATCTATGCCGGCTGCTTTGATTACGGAGTTCACCATCGCAAGGATAGTGCGAGCTTCTTCTTTGCCCATCAATGAGTAAAGGAAGGCTTCGGAGAAGAAAGGCGCAAGCTCGTCACCTGGCTCATAGTACGTTTCTTTTTTGCCGTACTCAATTACATAGTCGGGCATGCCAGAATCGGGCGCATAGCTCAAAAGGGTAAATACCAAATGTCGCAGTTGGGCTTTGTTCTCGCCTTGGCTATCATCTAGCTGGAGATCTCTTACAAGGGCTGCGGTAACACTGCTTTTCTCACCATTGCAATAGGCTGGTTCCATCTGATGAAGATGGACGACCCATGCGCCATGGCCTAGCTGGAAGGGCTCATCTCGGACAATGCCGCGAAACCCAGGGCCTCCGCTGTAGATAAAATAAACAACAGGCGTACCCGTCTTGCAAGCTTCTAATTTCATAGCTTCTCTTTAGTTGATTTGGATTCGTTCATCTCACGTAGGCAAATTTGCAGACATGCGACGCAGTAGTTGTTGATAGGTATGGAAATTTTTGATGTAGATTTTCGATAGGATGGTGGATCCATGTACGCGATTGTCTTGAGTGCCTCACCGTGGTTGATTTTGAACCATACCTTGTGGCACAATGAAATGGCGGAAAGATGAAATTTGGGATCACGCCGCTGCCATCCAGCAGAGACGTGGATGATTTTGCCATGTTTTTTCTTAAGCCACATCATGTTTGGTTAAAGTCCGACAGGTTTGGGCGGTTTGGCCAATTGGCGATAACGCCATTACTATTGATGCGCAGGTTTAGGTAATCTTCGTCGGATCCTGGCAATAGTTTATTCGGTACATAGCAGCCGGAGATAGCTCTGACGGATCGACTGTTTATATCGAGTAGTTGGTAGATGCCTTCGTCGCGAACCTTCTGGTAGATGTCAACCGGTCGATCATATGGCCATTGCAGGATGCGGCCAGTTGCCAGTTCGATTTCGACCTCCCACCATGTGCCATCGTTGGAGGCTAGTGGTACGTCTGGATTTTCTAGCGGATCTATCGGGATGGCAAGGCGAAGGTAGTAGACGTCGTAGGTGACAGGTGTATTGATGGTAAATTTCATAGTTTATTGACCTAGGCGTCTTCGTCAGTGGGGTCCAGGGATGTTAAGCTGCGGATTATTTCCGGCGTGGCGATGCCTCCTGGATTCCCAAACATATCAATCGAGACATGCTTCAGCCCAAGCGGTTCGCAACTGGCTCGCGCCAGATCTATGTTGGTCATGTCAACATGTTTGAACGATGCCAGGTCGAGGCAGGCATCTATCATGAGCGCATTGGATAGTTCAACGAAAGCCCAATTTGACATGCCCAATTTAGCATTGCGAAAGTTAGTGTCTGCAAAATTCGTATGTCTAATACGGGTATGCCGCATCTCAACGTGATTCATGTCAGCAAACATAAAAGACGAATGATCAATCCATGCGTTGGTTATTTTAGCACCAGCAAAATTCGACCGAGTGGCATCTGCGAAGCTAATCAGGCAGCGATCCATGCTTGCTCCGCTAAATCCAGCTGAATTAAGACTACAATTAACTAGCGCAGCGCGGTCAAGGATGGCACCGGATAGATTTGCCGCAATTAGCCTAATGCCAGAAAGGTTAAAATCGCTAAGATTAGCGCCTTCTAACGATGCGCTGTTAAGATTCAGTCCAATAAAGCATTTTTTATTGGTTAAATAATTTAAATGTTCAGTAAAATCAACGCCGTTAAAGTTGGCAGGTTTGCCAATATCGGTCTTGACCCATAGTGCATGGTCGGCAAGCATAGTTTCAATTTGATGAATATTCATATAGCTACTCCAGTGGCTGATTTATTTCACGGTTGCATGGCTCTATTCCAGGCAGCTAGCGCTTCCTGGGGGGTTTCTTCGTCTGGCGTTTCGACAAGGATGCAGCCATCGTGGCGGCAAGACATTATGAACATTTCGTTGTTATGAAGACCTTCAATCATCTCCGCTTCTGCATGTCCGCATATCTTGCATGGAAAAATCTCCAGTGCCGCGCATGCGCTGGCTATATTTTTGTAATTCCCGACTATATATCCATAGATAGACGCCCTGAATACCGTTAGGGACAGCTGGCTAATCTTGCGATAGCAGCTCGCCTCCCAACAGGGTGACTTGCCTTGCCATGTGGTCGACATTAGC
>Ga0181338_1000321_pt1 | contig 9752 bp, 5 predicted proteins | sample Sp13VDMM110SD_FD_122168 | JGI IMG/M metagenome (GOLD analysis project Ga0181338, IMG submission 122168) | Freshwater viral communities from Lake Michigan, USA - Sp13.VD.MM110.S.D | ecosystem: Environmental > Aquatic > Freshwater > Lake | place: USA: Michigan | collected 2013-04-23
GGCTGTTTGCCAATTCAGTACAACGGCACCTACGTGGTGGCCTCTACGCCAACATTAAATACGCTGACTTACACCGTGCCTGTAGCTCCTGCAACGACACCAGCAACAGGTTTTCCGCAGCGCGTAAGTGCAACAAATTGGTACGGCTCTTCTGTGCGTATTGGCATCTTTGATATGCAGAACGGTATGTTCTTTGAGTACGATGGCCAGACGCTGTACGCTGTGCGCCGTAACAGTGTGCTTCAGATTAATGGTGTTTCTGCAATAACGCAAGGTAGCCAGATTGTTAACGGTACGGGGACACAGTTCTCGTCTCAGCTAGACACGGGAGACTACATAGTCATTCGCGGCCAGTCTTATAGGGTGCTAGGTATTAACAGCGACACTCAACTATTGATTTCCCCTGAGTACAAAGGCACTACGCTAACTACCGGTGTGATTATTTCTAAAACCGTAGACAACAAAACACCTCAGTCTCAGTGGGATGACCCATGTAACGGCACGGGTGTATCGGGATATAACCTTGATCTGACCAAAATGCAGATGTGGTTTATTGACTACTCTTGGTATGGCGCTGGTGTAATTCGTTTTGGCCTTCGCACCACGCTTGGAACTGTTGCTTACGTCTACACCTTTGTTAATAACAACAATCAATACGAAGCGTATATGCGAAGCGGTAACTTGCCCGCACACTATGAGTCTACCGCCGTTGGCCCACTGACCAAGCTCACAGCAACATTAGACAGTAGTTCTGCAGCTGGGGCGCTTATACAAGTTAGCGATGCCTCTCAGTTTGCTCCCACAGGTACTGTACGTGTTACGCAACCTGGTGGCACTGGGGCAGTAGAGTACATAACGTACACGGCAAAGACGGCTACTACCTTGACAATTGGGGCCCGTGCACAAACAGGTGGTCAAGCTACTGCGCAGACCTTTACTTTCTCCACTACCGCACCGGTGACTGTTACGTATGCAGCCCCTGATACCGCAGCCACGCTAGCCCATTGGGGTTCGTCAGTTATTATGGATGGCCGGTTTGATGACGATAAATCACTGTTGTTTAACTTTGGACAAACAGGTAACGTAAGCGTTAATGCCGCTGCTGTTCAACCGCTATTAAGCATCCGACTAGCCCCTAGTGTGGATAACGGTTTTACAGGTGTATTGGGTGTACGCGAGATTATTAACCGCATGCAGTTAAAACCTGCTGAATTAGGTATTTACGCCAGCGGTCCGTTTCTTATCCAGCTACGTTTAAATGGCCGTTCTAGTGGTGGTACGTTTGTAAACTTAGGCGGTTCATCACTCTCTCAGGTGGCTACGCACGCGGTTGGACAAACATTCGCTGGTGGTGAATCTATAGCTGCCGCCTACACAAACACAAACGGTCAGACCACATTGGATTTAACGCAAGTGCGTGATTTGGGTAATGCTATTTTGGGCGGCGGAACAAACAATTTGGTACCCACTACAACAACTAACCTTTATCCTGACGGCCCTGACGTTTTAACAGTTGTGGCTACTAACATTGGCACAGCGGCAGCAACCATCCAAGCCCGTTTAACTTGGACTGAAGTACAGGCTTAAGACATTGTGAAAGCAAACTTAGCATGATATTATCAAACAAATTCAAGGAGCACTTTACCCATGCTTATCCCAAATAAATTTAACGGCTATCGTCGTGATGGCACACGTAATCTCTACATTGGTGGAGGCGTTGGTGAGGCCGTGCTCTTAGAGGCTATGCTGACTGGTGCCGCTGTTGGTGGTGGCTCATCTATTATCCAAGGTAAAGATCCACTGCAAGGCGCTCTTATTGGCGGCCTGATGGGTGGTGCCGGTGGTGCTATGTTTGGTAGTGCTGGCTCTGCGTCTAGTGGTGCTATGCCTGGTGCTGCGGCCGCCTCTACTCCAGCCGCTGTTTTACCTGAAGCTATTAGCGCACAAACAGGTAGTGGTCTAGGAGCGATTAGCCCTGACTTTGCTCCCATGGTAAATACTGCCGGTGCTGGTGCGCCAGGCACATCTATGTTGGGAAGTAATCCCGCAGTACAGTATGCATCTGGTGCTATGCCTGCAGCCGCACCAAGTGCTGCAGCCTCTCCAAGTATGTTTGGTCAAGCTCAAGAGTTCTTTTCCGGCTTAACCCCTAAGCAACAACTTCTTGCTGGCGGCGCAGGTATTGCCGGCCTTGGCATGGTGTCCGATCAATTGCGTGGTGGCATTAAGAAGAAGAAAGACTATGGTGGCCCTTTGAGCCGTTTTAAATATGACCCAGATTTGTATAAGCCATACTTTGCTAGTGGTGGTATTGCCAGTTTAGGCGGCTACTCCGATGGTGGCCGCATGCTTAGAGGTCCTGGCGATGGTATGTCTGACAACATCCCTGCCACTATTGGCGGCAAGCAACCGGCACGTTTGGCTGATGGTGAATTTGTTGTGTCAGCTGATGTAGTTTCGCATTTGGGAAATGGCTCAACTGATGCCGGCGCCAAGCAGCTTTATTCTATGATGAACAAGGTGCGCAAGGCTCGTACTGGCAATCAAAAACAAGGCCGTCAGATTAGCGCCGGTAAGTATTTACCCGCATAAGGAGAATAATATGGCTAGTGGCGGTGTTGCGTTTAGTCAAGCCCTTGAACACCAAGGCAAAAATAACTCCAGTGAGCCTGTCGCTAAGTACGACTCTGGTGGTTACGTACCTCAATCCACAGGTAGCGATGGCATAAAAGGCCTTGCTGATGGATACACACCCCAATCTACGGGTGGTAATGGCATAAAAGACCTTGCCGATTTTGGTCGCAATGGCGACACCATATTGGCTCACATTAATCCAGAAGAAGCGCAAATACTAAAACTTTTGGGTGGCTCAGGAACAATCAATCCATACACAGGGTTTCCAGAGTTTGACACTGGTGGTGGAGATGGTGGTGGAGGTGGTGGAGGTGGTGGTGGTGGTGGTGGTGGTGGTGGAGATGGTGGAGATGGTGGAGATGGTGGAGATGGTGATGGAGATGGTGATGGTACCGGAGATAGCGATAGCGATAGCGATAGTGACACCGACACAGACACCGACACCGACACCGATGTAGACGTTGATACTGACGTTGATGTGGATGTTGACGTAGATGTTGACGTAGATGTAGACGTAGACGTTGATGTAGACGTGGACGTAGACGTTGATGTAGACGTGGACGTAGACGTTGATGTGGATGTTGATGTAGATACTGATGTGGACGTAGACACCGATACGGACACCGATACTGACGGTGACGGTGACGGTGACGGTGACGGTGACGGTGACACTGATACAGATACCGATACTGACGGTGACACTGATACAGATACCGATACTGATACCGATACCGATACAGACGCCGGAGATAACGATACCGATACTGATACCGATACCGATACCGATACAGACACAGACACGGATACTGATACTGATACCGATACCGATACAGACACAGACACGGATACGGACACGGATACGGACACGGATACGGATACAGACACGGACACTGATACAGACACGGATACGGACACAGACACCGATACTGACGGTGACGGTGACGGTGACGGTGACGGTGACACTGATACAGACACGGATGTGGATGATGATGTAGTAGTGAGGCCGCCTTATGTGCCAGTAGGGCCAACCACGCCTAATACTAGTAATATCTATCGTTCGCAGTATCAGAACTATGCTGATCCATTGACGATGTTCAATGTGAGTAACTACGGCACAGATCCAGTAACTTCTGCTGGGTATAACTATGCAACCAGCCCACAAGGTATGGGTATTGCTCAGTTAAATCAGAACCTGCGGGATATGGCTGATAGGCAGATGGATCGAACATATGCTGATGGCTCTCCTAGGGGTGCAGATATGAGAGCGGTATTGGCAGAAATGCGTAAATACGGTTTGACTGCTACAGACTTTGAGAACGCCCGTTATGGACGCACAACTGGATTGAACACGCCGTTTAGTCAGTACAACAAAGAGGCACCCACTGCGCGCACGTTTGGCGGTGGCATAGCTGAATTGATTAAGAATTTATCTAAATGAACTTAACTATTCGCCACGTTGATACCAATCATGTCCAGCAGGTCTGGCCTGTGGTGAAGCCTTTTCTTGAAGAGGCTATGGTAAAAGGCGGCGACTTTCCCGATTGGGCAAAAGACTATACAGTTGACCACATCCAAAGCTTCTTAACCAATGGAGCTTGGTTACTTGTTGTGGCTGTAGATGAGGATGGCGCTGTGCACGGTGCCGCAACGGTTTCGTTTATTAACTATCCTGTGCATCGAGTGGCGTTTGTAACCGCTATTGGCGGCAAACTTATTTCAAGCCAAGAGACTTTTGACCAATTTAAAGCCTTGTTAAAAATGCGTGGCGCAACGAAAATACAGGGGTACGGGCGAGATGCAATCGTTCGCCTCTGGAAACGTTATAACTTTGAACCTAGAAATACCCTTGTTGAGGTACTAATATGAGCTATTCTCGCCGACAACTTTACGCTATGGGCGAACCCCTTGGTGAGTCCGTTACCCGCAAAGAGGGCGGTCGTATTATTTACGGCGGCGGCGGCGGTGCAACAACTTCGACAACCAATACGTCTAACATTCCTGACTGGCTACGCCCTCAGGTTGAGACGGTACTTGGCGGCTCTATGCAGGAGCTATTTAATACCTCTAAAAATTCTGCGGGTGATTTAAATGTTACCGGCGTTAAAAAAGACGCCTTCAAGCCTTATAGCAATAACATGAATGACTATTTCGCGGGCTTTAGTCCTCTGCAAGAACAAGTTCAATACAACGCTGCAAATATGCAGGTGCCTGGTCAATACAATCAGGCCACTGGATTGACAGGTCTTAGCGGTATGGGTGCGCTTGGGACTGCACAATCAGCCGAAAAAATGGGCGGCGATTACTTGAAGTCAACAAGTAACGTCTATAACCCCGCTACTAAATCATACGACGCCAGCAATACTGTTGGCTCCTATATGTCGCCTTACATGCAAAATGTAGTTGACATTCAAAACGAATCAGCACAACGTCAAGCTGATATTGCTACAAAACAACGCAATGCACAGGCAACTAAATCTGGTGCTTTTGGTGGCAGCCGTCAAGCTATTGAGAATGCCGAGGCTAATCGTTCATTGCAGTCTATGATGAACAACAACCAGTTGCAAGGGCAGCAGGCGGCCTATCAAGGCGCATTGCAGAATATGCAGTACGGCGCTGGTTTGGGAATGCAAGGTTTAAACACGGCTCAGCAAGGTTATGGCATGGCAGGTCAAGCCGGTGCCAGCTTAGCCAATATTGGAAGTCAGCAGTTGGGTGCGCAGCAAGGCATCCTTGGTTTGCAAAACACAATTGGCAAACAACAACAAGACCAAGAGCAACAAAAGATCAATCAATCCATCCAAAACTTTACCAATCAACAGCAAGCGCCTATGCAAGCGTACAACCAGTACAACGCTTTGTTGCGTGGCTACGCCATCCCTGGCATGACTACTACGCAGTACCAAGCTGCGCCTAGCATGACTTCGCAGATTGCAGGTCTGGGTACGGCAGCCGCAGGTGCTTACGGCTTGATGAAGAAAAAGGGTGGAGCTATTAAAGAGCCAAAAGGCCGAGGCATTGACTCCCTTGGTTTACGCAACGCTTTGACTGCGGGGAAATAATGTACAACGGCATCGCTCAAAATATCATTAATGATCCCGGTAGCTATTCTATCGAGATGCTAACTAAGGGCGTGCAAAATGGCACTGTTCCCGCCTACATCGGCATTCCACTGATCGAGCAAAAGACTCAAGAGTTGAATAAGAGCAAAGCCTTGATGGCCGGCATGCAAGGAGAGCAGCCGCCTATTGCCCAACAGATTTTGGATCAAGCCCAACAGGCCACTGGCTTGGACGAACTCTCTAGCGGGCTGCCTGCTGAAGGCTTTGCGCCCGGCGGCATTGTTGCGTTTGCCGATGGTGGTGAAGCCGAAGAGGAAGATGAGTTTGACATGGGCAGGGATGAGCGGCAGTTATTTAATATGCTGCGTAGCCGTCTTGCTTCTAATAGCGAATTTGAAGAGATGGCTGGGCTTGGTGCTTTGCCAATTGGCATTTCTAAAGCAATAGAAACCAAGCGCAAAGTTTCTTCAAAAGTTGGCAATCAACCTAAGCAGACCAAGAGTGAAGGCATTACCCAGCTTACCAAAGAGGGTACTCCAGATGGTGATCTGATTAACAAGATCATGATGAAGGAGAGTGGCGGTCGCCGCTTTGACAAGAATGGCAATCTGCTAGAAGGCCCGCAGACCAAGTATGGCACTGCCAAGGGTGAGATGCAGGTTTTAGATTCCACTGCTCGTGATCCTGGCTATGGTATTCGTCCAGCCCGTGCGGGCGATCCCGATGACTTGGCCCGTGTGGGTCGTGAGTACTTTGGAAAGATGTTGAACAAGTATGGCGATACTAAGTTGGCGGCTATTGCTTATAACTGGGGTCCTGGTAATACTGACAAATGGTTAATGGCCGGAGCTGATCCAGCCAAGTTGCCGCGTGAGACGCAGAAGTATTCTGCTGACATGGCTGGTGGTGGCCCTGTGCATTTCCAAAGCGGCGGCATTTCTGACATCTTTAATATGTCCAAGGAAGAGGTTTCTGACTTTATGCGCCGCAAGTTGCGTATGGAGCAAGCGCGCGATGCGTTCTCTAAAGTACCGGCGGCAGCGCCTGCGGCGGCAGCAGAAGCCGCAAAGCCACTGTCTTTTATGGAATATCTGAAGCAAGGCGCAAGTAAGATACGTCCAGGTATTGGTGGTATGGGTGTTGGTTTGCCTGCCTTGTTACGTTCTGGCGATCTAAATGAAGGCGAAGAAGCTGAGTTGGAGAAGCGTCGCAAGATGCCTATGACGCTTGGCACTGCCCCTGCGGCTCAACCAAATAAACAAAATAAACCAAACAAGCCATTCGTACAGCCAAGTGTTTCCGAGGCTCAAGCTACAGCTTTGGCAGGACCTCAAGCAGCTGTTCCGCCTAATCAACCCGAACCACCACCCGAAGAGAAACCTGTTGAGCGTGAAGCACCTGCGTCTGTTGACCCAATGGGTAACTACCTTGGTGAGTATGCTGCATACCTTAAAGATCAAAAAGAAGCGATAGCTAAAGACAAGGAACAGAATAAATATCTAGCTCTTTTGCAAGCTGGTCTTGGCATTATGGGCGGTACGTCGCCGTATGCCGGTGCAAACATTGGCCAAGGTGCAGGCCAAGGTGTGGCCGCTTATTTGGCTGGACAGAAGCAGTCATCTGCCGATACTCGTGCACTCCAGCAGGGCATGTTGGGACTTAGCCGTGCTGATCTTTATGACAAGATGCACAAAGCTGATCAGGCTCAGAGAAAAGAGTCAAAAGCCGAGTCACTCAAGGTTAGCTCTGCCCGCCAACAAGCATCTGAGTTTGAAGGTTTGAATAAACAACTCACTGCAATTGAAGCGCAAATTGGTAGATCTGTTGATGCGGGTGGTAAGTTGGCCGCACTTAGCGCATTGCAAATGAAGCCAGAAGAAATAGCCGCTGAACGTCAACGAATAATTAATGAAACATTAGCGGGAGATTCACCTGCAGCTCGTCGCTATAGAGCAATTACCAAATCAATTAATAAGAAACTTGGAGTTGATTTTGAGGAGCCAAGTAGTGGCGCAAGTGGCGTTTTGACTTATGATCGTAATACGAAAACGCTGCGTTAAGGATTGCCATGCCTATTGTCAATGTGCCGGGTGTTGGTCAGGTTAGATTTCCTGACGATATGTCCCAAGATGACATTGTTAATGCCATTGAAAACGACATTCTTAAGAAGATATCAAAAGAAATTGGTGTTAGCGACTACGTAAAAGACATACCAAAAGCGCTTGGCCGTGGCGCTGTGGGTTTGTTGGAAACTTCTGGCATTGGTGCCTCTGCTTTACTGCCAGAAGAGTATGAGAAAAAAGCTCGTGCTGGAATTAAACAGTTGGCAAATCCTGCTAAAGAGTACCTAGCTCCGGCTACTCCCGAATTGGGAGAAAGCGTTTCAAGCAAGCTAACGTCCGGTCTTGGATCTACTCTGCCTTTCTTTTTGGCTGGCCCCATGGGCATTGCTGGAAGAGTGGCTACTACTGCGCTTGGTGTGTCTGCTGGTGCTGGCGAGGCTCGGCAAAATGCTGAGCAAGCTGGTGTTACTGGATCAGACAGAGGTTTGGCTACGCTTTTGGGCGCACCAGTTGGCTTGCTTGATAAAATTGCCCCGCAGATTGGCCCGCTAAAGTCTTTGTTTAGCACTGCACTTGCTCGTGGCGGCGTAGAAGGTTTAACCGAAGCGGCGCAAAAGGTTGCACAGAACTATATTGCCAAGGGTATCTACAACCCCAACCAAGATGTGCTTGAAGGGTCTGGCGAAGAAGGCGCTTATGGTGCGGGTGTGGGTGCGCTTGCGAGCTTGTTGGTTGATCTTACTCTTGGTCGCAAGGCTAGAGGCAAGAATATTCCACCTCCATCGCAAAAAGAAATAGGCGGTGAAGATAAGGGTTTACCCACCCCAATGGAAACTTTACCATTGCCTAATATTTCAGCACCTCCGCAAGGGATGGATGCTAATCGTGCTTTGGCGATGAGAAAAGAGGCGATTCAAGCTGATCAGCAAAGGCGCTTAGCGCAGCAAGAAGCAGAAGAGCAACGCATGGCCTCTGCTCAGGAGCGTGCCCGTTCTATGCAAGGCTTTGCTACGCCTGCTGGTGGTAACTTGCAGATGATGGGTCAGGTTCGTGCTGATCAGCAAGCCGCAGTTAAACAGCAACAGCGTGAACAGGTTGCGGCTGAGAAAGCTCGCCAGAAGCAGATCCAAGATCAGATCAATGAGATCAATAATACTACTTACAGTACCGATCCTGTTGCCAATCAGATTACTAAGCAGCGTTTGCTAGAGCAGTTTGCACAGCAGCAACCACAACCGCAAGTCATTGAGGAAGCACCGCCCGAGGTCACGCCTGTTAAACCTACTGCCATGAGTCAGATGGCTGGCTTTGCAAGTCCTGCAACAACCAATCAGGAAATGCTTGGTGCTACTCGTAAGCGTCAGGCTGATGAGATTAAGGCGGCAGAGACGGCTAAGAAGAAGCGCATCAAAGAGATTCAGAACACTGTCTATAGTCCTGACCCCTTGGCCAATGAGCTTGCCAAGCGCAAGATTCTTGAGCAAGAGGGGCTGGTTGAGCCCGCCAAGAAAGAAGCTAAGCCTGCGGAAGTTCTTGTCGATGAGAATCTGGAGCCACCATTGGGCCCGGTGGCTTATGAGAATATTCCTGGTCAGAAGGCTAAAGCTCCAATAGATCAAGAGACTAAAGAAGAAGACCGCTTAAATATCAAAGCTCTTAAAGAACAAGAGAAAGAGATCCGCAGTCAGATCTTTCAAGCTAAGCGTAGCGGTACCAACTTGCGCAGGATCTTGGCTGGTCGTCTTGATCAGTCTGAGATATCTGAGTTTGGTGATAAGAACAGTGATGCAGACAAAAAGCTGATCAGTAATACTGGTGGTGCCAGTCTAGATGATATTGTTTCCGATGGCTTGCTCAATGAGTTCTTGCCAATTGAGTTACATCGCGGTACAGATGTTGAGGCCAATGAAGTGGCGGAAGAGTCTGCGGATAAATCGTTCCGTGCTACTGAGTACATCCGTAATTTATTGCAAACGAACCAGAACATGCCGTTTCA
>Ga0181338_1000322_pt1 | contig 9731 bp, 19 predicted proteins | sample Sp13VDMM110SD_FD_122168 | JGI IMG/M metagenome (GOLD analysis project Ga0181338, IMG submission 122168) | Freshwater viral communities from Lake Michigan, USA - Sp13.VD.MM110.S.D | ecosystem: Environmental > Aquatic > Freshwater > Lake | place: USA: Michigan | collected 2013-04-23
AACCTATTGACGGGTGTATACGCCGGTGTATACAGTACCGGCATGGCAAGCGAAAAGACCCGGTCAGTGACGGTACGCATCCCGAACGACGTTCTCGATTTCCTGGACGCCGAGGCAGAGGGGCGGGGAGAATCCCGGTCCAAGGTATTCTCGGACCGCCTGAGGGTGAGCATTTCGCGCGCCGCCGATCGCAGTAAATCTGCGGAAAAGCGCAGTCAAACTGCGTCGAACGACACAGACCTAGGAGACGTATTCGAATGACTACCCGCACCGCCCCGCAGCAGAAGCTGTCCAAAGAGCAAGGACTCGAACGGCTGGGGGAATGTCGCGAAGACCTCGCGATGATTCTCGCCAACACCTTCGCCACCCAGCAGCAGTGCCACCGTCTGCTCGGCATCACCGGCGACCTCTACCGCGCCATCGGTGGCGAAGAGGCTCCCGAGATCGAAGTAACGCCGATTATCCGGCGCATCCGGGAGCGTGCAGCGTGACCGCCGATTCGCAGAGCGACGTGGAGACGGCGCGGCAGTTCGCCATCGAGTGCCTGACGACGCAGCCCTACCACAAGATCGGCATCCAGTTCTGGGACGGGCGCGGCGAGGTCTACCGGACCGGCTGGCGCGCGCTCAACAGCCCGCAGGTCATCCTCGCGACCGGGCCGGGGTTCACCGCGCCGAAAGGGTACACCTCGTGACCCCCAGCTACGGCAACGTCGACATCAAGGAAGCTCTGCGGCGGTCCACCGAGGCGAGCGGGGTGCCCTACCACCTGGAGGACCCGGTCGCGCTGGCCGCGGTCGTCTCCATGTTCGCCGGGGCGTTCAAGCGCCAGACGACGAAGAGGCCCGCTGCGCAAACAACGGGCCTCAACACATCCACGAAGGGACAAACCGAATGACTGTCCAGATGATACACGCATTTGCCGGCGCGGGGGAAACCCCGGGCGCTCGCGCTTCCTTTCAAGCGCCGGCCTGCCAGCTCCCGGAGGTCGATGGGAACCGGCCTGCCGGGAGCACTCCAACCTTCGCCACATCGACCGGCTCGTTCGAGGCCCGCCCCTACCGCCCCTCGTGCGCGGTCAAGGGCTGCCCCGAAATCGGCGGCTGGATCGTCGGCTTGCGTGGCTTTCGCAAACTCGATGACGAACGGAGCATCGGTCTCTTCTGCGCCGAGCACATGACCGAGCGCATCGCAGCCCTCGACCCGATGCGGCATGGCGGTGCGGCGTGAGCTACCTTCCGCCTTGCTGCAACACCGCCAACGATGGCTGCCACGAAAGCCTCGACCCGGAGGCCCGATGTTCCCACTGTTGCCCGTGTGATGAGTGCGGGCTTATCCGCTGGGAAGAGGAACAGGAAATGTCAGCCTCCGTGGAGGCCACGTCATGACCGCCACCCTCCCCGAGCACTCCGTGACCATGCTGGGCTGCATCAAGGACTTCGTGGCCGCCCGGTACACCTTCGAGATGCAGTGCTGGTGCGCGCAGTTCCAACAGACGCACGGGTACGGGAAGAAATGCCCGGTCTGCTGCACTCGCAACGCCATCACCATCATCGCCGAGTACGACCCCGAGGGGCTGCCTGACGACGTCGTGCTCTGCGCCGACTGCCGCAAGCCGGTGTTCATCGACGACGGCGGGCTGCGGTTCGGCGAGGACGGCGGAATGGAGATGGTGTGCGCGTCCTGCCAGGCCATCGCCGCGGCCCTCCGCGTGCTCGACGGGGTGCGACCGTCGTGAGCGCGAACGACGAAGTTTACATGCGAGAGGGCCCGTGGCTCGACGACGAGGGGCGACCATGTCTCGGCGTCTGGTGCGATGAGGGGGACTACATCCTTGTCATTCGCCGCGAGGTGAACGGCGGGATGTCCTTCCATATCTGTGCGGGCGCAGGTCCGGGCCGCCAGACAGCCGCGACGTTGTCCACCTTTCGTCTTGAGCGAATCGCCAAGTTTCTGATGCAGGACCGCGCGAGCCAGGCGGCCACCTCGTGAACCCCGCGACGCTCGCGCTCCTGCTGGCAACGCTCGCCTGCGCATGGGCATCCCTGCCCGGTATCTGGAGGGGACGCTAATGACCATCCCGGATTCGTGGGGCTACGCGAAGCTCCAGGAGGAACTCGATCTTGCCGTGCGGTCGGTGCGGCTGCTGGAGGCGCAGGCCGGGCAACCGGAGCGAACCAACGGCACGAACATCAAGCCGCGCGCCTTCCGGCTCGCCGAGTGGAGGGCGTACGAGACCTCGCTGCGCGACCGAATGACCGTCGTCGGCATCACCGCTGAACTCGACGCGATGGGGGCGAAGTAAATGGAAGAGACGAAGTGCGCGCATCACTGGATTCTCGACACGCCCTCAGGGAAGCCGTTCTGCTCGGGCTACTGCCGAAAGTGCGGCGCCACGAGCGACAGGCACCGCACCAGCCTCGACGACGCGGGCGTGTTCAGCGTCTCCGAGAAGTACGGGGCCTCGCCATTCTATGGCGGGTTCTCGCGCGAGCAGGCCCAGGCGGCCGCGGCGAAGAGCCACGCGCCGGGTAGCCGGAGGGCATCATGACGCACACTCCCGGGCCTTGGGTCGTGTCCGATACCAACGACGAAGGGGACGTTTACGTCTCTCAGACAGCGAAGGCTGGGCTGTACGTCGCGATCGCCCTCGACCCGCTCTACTCCTCTGAGCCGACCACCGAAGCGAATGCTAACGCCAACCTCATCGCCGCCGCGCCGGACCTTTTGGAGGCCTGCGAGCGAATCGCAGAACTCGACTGCACCGATGGATACACCTTAGCCGATAGTGAATACCCAGCCCTCTGGGATGCACTGCACGTGGCCCGCGCCGCCATCGCAAAAGCCCGAGGCGAATCATGAGCAGCACGCCGGGACCGTGGGACAACATCCCGCAACTGAACCACGAAGACAAGACGTGGACGTACGTCATCATCGCCGGTGACGACGACACGGAGGTCGCGGAGGTCGCGCTCCCGGACGATTCCAACCTCATCGCCGCCGCGCCTGACCTGCTGGCGGCCTGCGAGAAACTCCGCGAAACATGGGACCTCACCCATGTCAGAGCGGACTTCGTTGACCAAATGGTCATCGGTGAACGCTTCGCAGCGATTGATGCCGCCATCGCGAAAGCCCGAGGCGAATCATGAGCAGCACGCCCGGGCGAGTCACGAAGGCGCCGGCCAAGCGCCGGGAGTGTGGGAACTGCGCGCACAACTGGATGCGCCACCCGAAGGACGAGGCGCGCTACCCGCTGAGCCCCTGCAACGTCACCGCCTGCATCTGCACCCAGTACCGCGAGGTATGGGTCGTGCGGGCCAGGCGGAGGGCGGCATGAGCGAGCCGATGACGTACATCGACCACGCCATCTGTCTTTCGTGTGGCGCAGTTCGGGACGATGCCATCGACGTCGTTCTCGATAACCACGGAATGACGGCTGGTACCTATCCATACCCTGTCTTGGTCCCGGTTCGATACGCGCGCGCAATCACACAAGCGGCGCGATGCAGTGCCTGCAATGAGGTATCGCAGTTCCTTCTCGCCCTCCGCCCAATGGAGGCCCGCTCATGAGCGTCTTTCTGGGCCCGTCCGTCCGGATCTCGTTCGCGCATGACGACTGTTACGTCATCGAGGTCGAGCACGTCGGGAAGCTGATCCTGCGATGGCGCAACCCGGACGCGCGCGCTTACAACCAGCAGCAGCTCAACGACGTCCTCGACGGGCTCCGGCGCATCGCCACGTCCGCCGGGCTCGATTGGGCGGTGGCGAAGTGACCCGGCAACAACACCAAATGACGTTCGAGCAAGCGCTCGCGAATCGAAACCTCGCACTCGATCACGTGGAGGAGGGGGCCGAGGACGAGTGGCGAACACTGGCGCTTGCGGCGGTTCGGCGGACGTGCGAGGAACGCGACGAATTCATCAGCGATGACATATGGGCGGTTAGCGGGCTCGCCGCGCCTCGCGAATCACGCGCACTCGGGCCGGTCATGCTGCATGCCGCCCGTATGGGGTGGTGCGTCAAAACGGATCGCGTCCGCCCCTCGGTTCGCTCTCACCTTTCGGGCAAGCCCGTATGGCGGTCGCGTCTCGGGGGGAACGAATGAGTACGAATGTCGCCGTCCCCGTCGTCCTGCACCCGACCGAATCCCGCGACCTGTGGGAGGCGGAATCGCGGTCTGAGCCCGGAGTGCGATACCTCATCGACCGTCCGTTCAGGGGCGACGGCTGGCGATGCGACTGCCCTGCACGCAAACGCTGCGCGCACATCGACGCCCTCATCGACCGGCTCGCGGCGGACAACCCGGCCCCGAGCACTACCGACTTCGACGAGTCCGACTGGATTGACCCCAGCGCATCGTGGGCCGCGCCGGCCCTCCCTGAGTACCGAACAACATCACAAGCCGAAAAGAAGGAATCCGAAACTATGTCTACCGCATCCGCCTGGAGCAATCCGAACTTCGCCAAAGAAGCCGAACGCGGCACCGGCTACGAGCCGCCCGAGCTAGATGACGACATCTACTTCGCCACCATCGGTGAAGTCGGTGAGCCGTTCGACCAGCCGAAGTTCGATGACCCCAACACCATCCAGACGAAGTTCTACGTCCAATGGGACATCGAGGGCGACGACGTCCCGGAAGGCGCAACGTTGCGCCAGTACATGACGCTCCCCGAGGCCTATCTCAACAGCGGCTTCCTGAGCGACAAGTCGAACGTCTACATCCTCATGTCCAACCTCGGCTACGACATGACCGGCCGCTTCCGCGTGAACCCGCCCGAGTGGGTGGGCAAGCGTGCGCGCCTCGTGGTGAAGAACAAGCCGGGCAAGGAGGGCGACCTCCGCCCGCGCATCGAGTCGGTGATGCCGCTCAAGAAGGCGTCCGCGGCGCCGAAAGCGTCCGCTCGCCGCACTGCCGACATCGAAGACGCCGACCTCGACTAACCCAAGGAGACCAAACGGTGGCACGACCGCGAGTAGCGCCTGAACAACGATTCTGGAACCGAGTTGATAAGTCCGGGGATTGTTGGCTATGGACTGGCAGCCTAAGAGGTGGCGGCTATGGTTCGTTTTCCCCTGGAGGGAAAGCGAACGGAGTTGCTCACCGTTGGTCGTATGAGCACGCGAACGGGCCTATCCCCGCCGGGCTCTTCGTTCTTCACTCTTGCGATACCCCTGCGTGCGTGCGCCCCGATCATCTTCGGGTTGGCACAAACAGCGACAACATGCGCGACGCGGTGGAGCGGGGGCGTCATGTCCCCGGGCTTCACCTGCATCCCGACCGTGCCAGTTCCAAACTGACCGAGGCCCAGGCCCGAGCAATCAAGTTTGCGCCCGCGGGTGGAACAGGGCTGGCAAAGCAATTCGGCGTTAGCTACGACACCATCAAGGCTATTCGGGCGGGGCGGTCGTGGGCGTGGATCACGTGACCGTGCCGGAGCAAGAAGGGCTGTCAGAACGAGGCCTTGCCGCGCTGGAATACGCGCGGCAAGGATTTTGGGTTATGCCGTTGCACACCCCGCAACCCGGAGGAGGGTGCTCTTGTCGAAATCGAGAGTGCACCAATCCGGGGAAACATCCCCGAACGAAAAACGGACTTAGTGACGCGACGGTTGACCTAGACAGGATCGAACGGTGGTGGACCGTTTTCGCAGACGCCAACATCGGCATCTCCTGCGGGCCTTCGGGGCTCGTAGTGGTCGACGTCGACCCGCGGCATGGCGGCGACGAATCGTGGCGCGACCTGGCGCAGTCGCTCGGCAGCGACATCGAGGAGACCCGCATCGGCGCGACCGGCGGCGGTGGGGCGCACTACGTCTACCGCACGCCCATCAACGAACAGGTGTCCTCCTGGGCGTCCTCAGAACGCTACACCGGGCCGCTGGGCCCGGGCGTGGACCTTCGGGCGAGCGGTGGGTACATCGTGGCGCCGCCGAGCGTGCATGCGTCCGGCGCGCTCTACCAGTGGGAGGACGACCGCGAGCCGGCGGTGCTGCCGTACAAGCTGCTCGAGAAGATTCACGGGCCGCGCGGCAGCGGCTCACCTATCAAGCTCGACAACACGGCGGACATCCTCAACGGGGTGCCGCAGGGCGAGCGCGACTACACCCTGTTCCGGCTCGCCGCTCGCCTGCGCGCCGTGGACGTGCCGATCGATTGGGCCTACGAGCTCGTGGGTGCGGCGGCCGAGAAGTGCTCCCCGGCGTTCCCCGCGGCCGAGGCGCGCAAGAAGGTGGAGAGCGCCTATCGCCGGTACGAACCCGGCGTGGGCGGATTTGCTGAACCAACTACAGACCCCGACGCCGATGGCGAGGCCGGACCGCACGCTACTTCCCTTATAGACTGGGCGACCTTCTGGCAGCGCGATCACAACGCCGAGGACTGGATGTGCGACCCGGTCATCCCGCGTGGCCGTTCGGTCGCTATCTACGCGAAGGCGAAGCAGGGGAAGAGCCTGCTCATCCTGGACATCGCGGCCCGCCTCGCAACCGGGCGGCGAGTCCTCGACCGGCCCGAAGGTGAGCCGCTGAGCGTCGTCTACTTCGACCTCGAAATGACGCAGGACGACGTATACGACCGGCTCTCGGACATGGGCTATGGCCCGGACGTGGACCTTTCGAACCTGCACTACTACTCGCTCCCGACGCTCCCGCCGCTCGACACGGCGGCCGGCGGGGATGACGTGCTGCGCATCGTCCGCGCCCACAAGGCGGACATCGCAATCATCGACACGACTTCCCGCGTCATCGGGGGCGGGGAGAACGATGCCGACACGATGCGCGCCTTCTACATGCACACCGGCCAGCGGCTCAAGGCGGAAGGCGTCACCGTCGTTCGCCTCGATCACGCCGGCAAGGACGCCGAAAAGGGGCAGCGCGGGACATCGGCGAAGAACGACGACGTGGACCTCGTGTGGGAGCTCATCGCGCAGGAGGACGGCGGGGTGCGCCTCAAGGCAACGCACCGACGCCAGTCGTGGATACCGGAGATGGTCGAGCTTATGCGCCTGGACGACCCGTTCCGGCACGAGCGGGCGGCTATCACCTACTCCACGCGCGAAATGGAGATCGTCGCGCTGCTCGACCGGCTGGACATTCCGACCGAAATGGGGCGCGTGGCGGTCCTCAAAATCCTCAAGGAAGCCGGCGAAAAAGTGCAGACGGCAGCGCTCGGCAAGGCGATCAAATACCGCAAAAACGCCGCTAAAACCTGTTCCCAAACCGCGGGAACAGGTCAAAACGCGAAACAGGGAACAGGGGGCGGGAACATGCGGGAACACGAGATGGGAACAGGTATGGGAACAGGTGGGAACAGGGGGGGCCGGGTAAGTGGGAACAGTTCCCCCCCCCTAGGGGGGAACAGTTCACAACCCCAGCCCGATTCCGACCTTCGAGGCTATCGAACGCCGAAGCGAATATGCGTGGACTGTGGCGACCTGACGCCATCCGGCCATTCCCGATGTAGCAAATGCGCGGACGTTAAAGCCGCTGCACACATCCAGAAACTCAAGGACGAAGACAATGACTGATACAGCAACAGAGGCTCAAATTGAACAGCACCGGAAGGCGGCGGTTTCGTTCGCCAACACCTTCCGCGCCTACAACGAATCGAACGACGACTGGTCCTATGTCCCGCCGGCCTCGGACAACCCGGAGGACTGGAGCGGGGTCACAAAATGGTGCGCGCTGGAGGTGTCGTACACCTGGCACTGCGGGCGGGAGGCGGACCTGCGCCGCGGGCTCAAGCCGTCCTACTGCCCGCAGCACGAGACGCGCACCGAGGGGTTCCGCCCGGCGCCATGCTTCCGCTGCGCCTGGGACGCGGTGCTGTACGACGAGGCCATCGCCAACGCACGCAGGATGGGCCGCGACTGGACCGCGAACGTGCGAGCCGGCCGCGAGATGGCGAGGGCGTCGTGACGCGAGAGTTTACGCACTGGAATTACCGGGTCGTGCGGACCAAAGACGATGAAGGGATTGTCTTTGGGATTCATGAGGCCCACTACAACTCCGACGAGGAAGTCATCGCCGCCACAGAAGATCCGGTCGATGTCAGCAGCGACAGCCTCGAAGGCCTCCGGCACGTGATGCAGGTAATGGCGCTCGCTCTCGGAAAGCCCGTCCTCGAATTGGATGAGAAGAGTCGGAAGTTCCGCGAGGTGGCGTCGTGAGCGTCGAACCTCGTATCCCGGGAGTCACCTACACCGAGGGGCCGCGAGGGCACTGCTACATCTGTTCGTGCGGTTACAAGAGCCTCTGGTTTGAATCCGAAGTGGAGCGCGAGCGGAAGGCCATCCGCCACCTGAACGCCCACCGCCATGCGCGCGGGCTTGCGCCGATTGGAGACGTCGAATGAGCGACACCACAGACCGCGACGTTCGCGACGTGCTCATGTTCGAGGCGGGGATGCGCGCTGCCCGGGATGAGGAGCGGGCGCTGCTCCATCGCGCCCCACTGGACGAACCCGTCATCCCGATGGTCCACGCGTTCATCGACTCGAGGGACGCGGTTGGACAGGAGACGTACGGCAAGCCGCTCCGCACCTTCGACGGGCGGAACACCATCCGGGACGCCCAGGAGGAGGCGGGCGACATCCTCAACTACCTGACGAAGCTCCGGCGCGAGTGGGATGTGATCGCGGACCTGCTGGACCGGGCAAGTGCCTACGTCGCGATGGACTACCTTGACGACGACGCGGTCGAACTGTCCGACGAACTACTCGAGACCGCCGCCAAGATGCGGGGGGACATTGCCAGCGTGACGGCCACCAGCTTGGCCTACCAGCCCCCGGCCGACCGGCTCGCGGCGATGGATGGTGCGCGATGAAGCCTCGACTCCTCGACCTGTTTTGCGGCGCCGGCGGGGCAGCCATGGGCTACTCCCGCGCAGGCTTCGAAGTGGTCGGCGTGGATCTTCACCCGCAGCCCCGGTATCCGTTCGAATTCCACCAGGCGGACGCGATGACGTTTCCGCTGGATGGCTTCGACGCGATCCATGCGAGCCCTCCGTGTCAGGCGTTTTCGGTTGCGACGCTCTTTCATCGTGGGGCGCGGGACACCCACCCCAACCTCGTACCCGGCACGCGCGCTCGACTTCGGGCGGCAGGAGTCCCGTATGCAATCGAGAACGTGATGGGCGCGCCGCTGGAGAATGCCATCATGCTCTGCGGGACGATGTTCCCGATGGGGCTGAAGGTCTACCGGCACCGTCTCTTTGAGTGCAATCCTCCTGTGTACTTCCCGCCGACATCTCACAACCCGCACGTCTATCGGCCGACGCCAGTGGGCCGGGCCGTAGCCGACCACGGTTGGATGACTGTCGCGGGCCATTTCTCCGGCGCCGAAGCGGCGGGACGCGCGATGGGCATCGACTGGATGACCCGCGCGGAACTGGCACAGGCCATCCCTCCCGCCTACACATATTTCATAGGCAAGCACCTGATGGCGTCGCTGCCGGTCGCAGCGGGAGGTGGCTCCTGATGCCGCACCCGACCACCGAATACGTGCGCGCGATTGACCTGGCGCTGCGGCTCGGCGTCACGCCTGAATCGGTTCGCCGCTGGATCAAGCAGGGCCGCCTCCACGCCATCCAATCCGGCAAGCAGTACCGCATCCCAGTGCTCGATGCCGAACTCTTCGTCGTCGAATACGAACGCGAACTCGGCGAGCAACTCACCTGCGACATCCCGACGCGGCCGAAGTTCTACCGGGTGCGCACCCGGACCGATGTCGTGCCA
>Ga0181338_1000324_pt1 | contig 9717 bp, 15 predicted proteins | sample Sp13VDMM110SD_FD_122168 | JGI IMG/M metagenome (GOLD analysis project Ga0181338, IMG submission 122168) | Freshwater viral communities from Lake Michigan, USA - Sp13.VD.MM110.S.D | ecosystem: Environmental > Aquatic > Freshwater > Lake | place: USA: Michigan | collected 2013-04-23
CTGACGAAAGTCTCGTTGTTGCGCCTCCAGCAAAAGAATTGAAAGTAGATTCTGCTGAAGTGTCTTTCAGTCTGACTAAAGATGACTTCATGCAAATCATGAAGCTAGCTGGTGTGTTGAGTCTTCCAAACGTTGCTGTTCGTGGCAACAGAAAGAAGATTTCTATTGCAGCACTCGACGTTAAGAATCAAGACTCTGATGTTTTCTGGATCGACGTTGGCAACACAGAAGCTGAATTCCAAATGATCTTCTTGACTGAGAACTTCAAGATGATTTCTGGAAACTACGATGTTGCAATCTCATCCAAGGGTATCTCGCACTTCAAGAGTGCGACGACTCCTATTGAATACTGGATCGCAACTGAAGCGGGCTCAACTTACTCGGCATAATTGTTCATAATTGTTCATAATTGAAAGACACTACACTATGACGCAAACGACAAACATCATCGTTCCCTCCTCTCCAGAGGATCGCAAAGCCATCAAGAATGCTTTGCAAGAAATTTCAAGCTCATTCACTCGCATGGAAGCAGAGCGTGATCTTATCAAGGACATTCTCCAGACTGTTCAAGACAACCAGAACATTCCAAAGAAGTATGTCCGAAAGCTAGCTAAAATTTATCATAAGCAAAATTTCTCAGAGGTTCAACAGGAATTCGATGACGTTGAAACTCTATATGAGACTGTGACGATTTAACTGTGATCTTGCATTGTAACGCTATGTGTGTTACAATGCATCTTTATGTTATGATGAATGGAGTGAATTATGCTACAAGACTTCTTGTGGGTTGAAAAGTATCGTCCTAAGAAAGTCTCAGATACCATTCTGCCAGACGATCTGAAGAAGACTTTTCAACAATTTGTGGACAACAAAGAGATTCCAAATCTTATCTTGACTGGTGGTCCTGGCGTTGGTAAGACAACAATCGCACGTGCCATGTTGGAAGAAATCGGCTGCTCATACATCGTGATCAACGGTTCTATGAATGGCAACATCGATACACTTCGCAACGAAATTAAAAACTTTGCTTCAACAGTTTCCTTTACGGGTGGTAGAAAATATGTCATTCTTGACGAGGCTGATTACCTCAATCCGCAGTCTACACAGCCAGCTCTGCGCAATTTCATGGAAGAGTTTTCTGCTAATTGTGGCTTTATCCTTACTTGCAACTTTCTTAACCGTATCATCACGCCTCTACACAGTAGATGTTCAGTCGTACAGTTTAAAATAAACAAAGCGGATCGACCTAAACTCGCAACTCAGTTCTATAGCCGTGTGCAGAGCATTCTTAAGACAGAGAATGTGGAGTTTGATGCGAAGGTTCTTCCCGACTTGATCATGAAGTTCTTCCCTGATTGGCGCCGAGTTCTCAATGAACTTCAACGCTATTCAGCTACGGGAAAGATCGACGTTGGTATTCTTGCAAACTCGAAAGATGTTTCTTTCAAGAATCTCGCATCTTCATTGAAGCAAAAAGACTTTGCGACAATGCGCAAGTGGGTTGTTGAGAATCTCGATAACGATCCCGCTACGTTCTTTCGGAGTGTCTTCGACTCGATGAATGAATATGTGCAAGCGCAATCTGTACCTCAACTGGTACTTCTTCTCGGTGACTATCAGTACAAAGCTGCATTCGTAGCGGATCAAGAAATCAACATGGTTGCTTTTCTAACTGAAGTCATGGCTGCATGTGAATTTAAGTGAGGTATATGATGATCGATTCAAATCAAAAAAAGTATATGCTTGGTAGCTACGGTGAGCGACTTCTGTCTGAGATTCTTAGGCAAGATGGATACACTGTTGATCTATCGATGAATCCATTCGACAGCAAGAAGGACTTTACTGTGAATGGCGCAACTGTTGAAGTTAAGACTCAAGTTCCTTTCTACAGTGAACGCGCATTCTCTATTGGTGAAAGTCAGTACAGGAAGTGTACAACAGTTGACTACGTTGCATTCATTGCAGTTCCAGTGAAAAGCACTACGTTCACTTCTAAGTATGACGGCAACATCTACGTTGCAGAATCTAAGAACATTCGGTGGAAGCGTCGAAGCACCTATGACGGCAGAATGATGTATCTCGCAGACATCGATCAAGATGCAATGCGCCTGTGCCACACGATTAAAGATCCGGCGATTCTTAATAGTTTGACGAATTTGACGACGAGCAAAGCATGACTCCCTTCGACTATATCAAAGCAATTTCGGAGACAAAAGAAAATGTAATTACAGATGAACTAACAGAAAATGCATACGAGGCATTCATCGTCAATCGTGGACTATCCTTTTTCTCTGACACGATTCTGTATGCAAACGAGATGAACGTTCGCTCGACTTTAGATGGAAAGTCTCAATTCCTGTATTTGCTAAATACCATTCGACAACGCAAGCGTTACAGCAAGTGGTTGAAGAAAGATAAGAATGATGATATCAAACTGGTGTCTGAGTTCTTTGGTTATAGCTTGGCAAAGTCTAAAGACGCCTTGAAGCTCCTGAGTAAGGAGCAGATTTTGCTTATTCGTACAAAATTAGAAAAAGGTGGAGTGAACACCAAGGAGAAAAAGGATGCAAGTAAATGTTGATACCCTATTGGAGATTGTTCTAAAGAAAGAAGATGACTTTTTGAAAGTTCGTGAAACACTAACAAGAATCGGTGTTGCTTCACGGAAAGAAAAAAGACTGTTTCAATCTTGTCACATTCTACACAAACGCGGTAAGTATTATATTGTCCATTTCAAAGAGCTATTCGCACTCGATGGTAAACCAACTGATTTCGATGAGAGCGATCTAGGCAGACGAAACACCATTGCAAATCTTTTATCTGAATGGGGTCTTGTTGAGATCGTCTTCCCAGCTAAAACAATTGAACCTGTAGCGCCGCTGTCTCAGATTAAAATCATCTCTTACGTTGAACGTGATGATTGGGAACTAGTCGCAAAGTACAACATTGGAAACAAGAAAAAGAAAGTATAAATTATGGAAAAATTGATTGATGCACTAAAAGTTGGTTTGGCGACTTCATACGCATTCCAACTTAAGGCTCATAACTATCATTGGAATGTGATGGGTTCAGACTTCAAACAATACCACGATCTTTTCGGTGGAATTTACAATGAAGTTTCTGAAAGTATTGATCCATTCGCGGAACAGATTCGTGCGATGGGTGCGTACACACCAGGAAGTTTTTCGAGGTTTGCCGAACTGACTCTGATTCAAGACGAGACATCTTTTCCAGATGCAATGACTATGGTATCTAGACTCTTAGCCGACGCTAAGACGTTACATGAGAATCTAGTCGCATTGTTTTATACTTCTGAAGAGATGCGTCAGCCTGGACTCAGTGATTTCCTCGCTGGTCGAATTGACGCAATGACTAAGCATATCTGGATGTTATCGGCAACTCTGGGTATGCAGTCTTGACAATCCGCTATGGATATGTCATAATGTGAGGGTGATGTAGAAACATCATCGTAGTTTTGTAAACAACTGATTGAAAGGTAAATAATCATGGCATTCGTAAATTCTAGCAAGACTCAAAACGAGCAACTCATTTCCCATCTGCGTGGTACTAATCGATACTTGAGCGCACCTCAAGCAAGCGCATTGTTTGGCATCAAGAATCTTCGCGCACGTATCAGCGAACTTCGTCAAATGGGCTTTCGTGTTCGCACCGCAGCGAACAGTCAAGGTAAGACGACTTATGCAGTCGCCCGCCGTATGCAGTGGCAGACTGTCTAAGTTGTATAAATAAGTATTCTCAGGGATGGGAAGCGTCAAAGGTGGAGCCTGGTCCTACCGCGACGTACTACTCCAGGAATTAGCCCACCTTAGGGCCTGTTTGATGCTACGGTAAAAGGCGTTCGGACAATTGTACTGCACCTCGTTAGTGTGCGCTGGATTAAGTAACCAGCACCTTAAGCTACGCCTTCGGGGTAGTATTTTTATTTTCACTCGCTTAATAAAGGGGAACTATTATGACAAATCTCGCATTCGGACCTGGATTCAAGGACTTCGATAAGTATTTCGTAGGCTTTGAAGATCAATTCAATAAATTCTCTAAGATCCATGATGATCTGACGAAGAATATTCCTAACTATCCACCATACAACATCCGCAAGACTGGCGAAAACACTTACGCCATTGAACTTGCTGTTGCTGGCTTTGGTAAGCAGGACGTTGAAATTGAACTGGCTGACGGTAAGTTGATCGTAAAAGGAAACGCAGCAGATAATTCTGATGAGAATTTTATGTTCAAGGGTATCGCTAATCGCGCATTCACCCGCGCATTTGCACTAGATGATCAGATTGAAGTTCAGGACGCAGAAATGCTGAATGGTATGCTTCGTATCTTTCTAGAGCGTATTATTCCTGAACACAAAAAGCCAAAGAAGATTGAAGTTAAAGATAAGGCAGAGAAGTCTGTCAAGTCTAAATCTTTTCTAACAGAGTAAGTTGTGTTTAGAAAAATCAAAGTCTTCTTTTTATTGATGATCAAAGGCATGCAGAATGCAAGAGCGAATCAAGTTAAACGAAGACTAGGTAGATAAAAAAGGGGGGCGCAATGCCCCTCTTTCATTTGAAAGATTATTATGAATCCATTTAAAGATCAATCGATTTTCATGCTCGCATGTGACCAGACAGTTGGCACATACAATGAAGATCAATTCAAACTCTACACCAATCTCATGCTAGAAGAGTTTGAAGAACTAAATACATCCACCAATCCAGTTGAACAGTTAGACGCATTGATCGACATTCTTGTCGTCACGATTGGCGCTATGCATAGCTTTGGTGCAGATGCAGAGGGCGCATGGAAAGAAGTGATGAAAACGAACTTCGCGAAGATTGACTGGGAAACCAAGAAAGTTCTCAGACGAGCAGACGGCAAAGTTTTGAAGCCCGCAGATTGGAAGTCACCAGAACTAGAACAATTCTTGTATACGAGGTAAGGCTCGGGCATTGTTCTTCATGGAGAACAAATGCCAACCAAAGAAGAGTTAGAACGAGAAATAGTGCTGCTAGTCTCAGCGCACCGTATTTTTCTTGTACGTGATCGTAAGATTGCAAATACCATATCCGAACGTATTGATAACATTGAGAAAGAGCTAAAAAATGGGAACTATAAAGATCATGAGGACAGTCGCAGGTGAAGAGATCATCGGTGAAATCATTCTTGAGAATGAAGTCTTCCTAAAAGTTAAGAATCCATGTCAGATTGGTTTGATCATGAATGAGCGCGGTCAACCAAGCATCAACATGCAAAGACTCCTTGCATTCTCAGCAGACACTGAGGTTGATATCAGGCAGCAAAATCTACTGTATGTAACTACAGTTGACACGAAGATTGAAATGAAGTACAATGAAGTCTTTGGCAACATTATCGTTGCACAACCAAAGATCATTCTTGGATAATGAAATTCTACACACACTTTACTAGACTCGGCAGGTTCATTGTAGAGAGGGGTTACAATAACGGAAAGCGTTATGTGCGTAAGACGGAGTACAAACCCACTCTATATGTTCCATCTCCAAAACCCACAGAGTACACCACACTGAATGGCGCATACGTTGCGCCTATGAACTTTGATGGTATGCGTGAGGCGACGGACTTCACGAAAAATTATGAGAGTGTGGACAACTTTGAAATCTATGGATCGACAAACTTTCCATACACATACATCGATAGTCAATATCCAGACGGAGTTGACTACGATGTTTCTCTGCTTAAGATTTTAAATATCGACATCGAGGTTGGATCCGACAATGGATTTCCTGAGCCCTCTGTTGCGAGTGAACCTGTTACTGCAATCACGATTAAAACTGGCAATCACTACTACGTGTTTGGATGTGGTGAGTATGTCTCGGACAGAAAAGATGTCACGTACACTCAATGCAGCGACGAGAAGCATCTTCTTATGAAGTTTCTTGAGCAGTGGGAACTATTTGACGGCGACATCATCACTGGATGGAACGTTCAGTTCTTCGATATTCCTTACTTGCATAATCGAATTGTTAAGTTGCTTGGTGAGAACACCGTTCAGCGTATGTCTCCTCTACGGTCAATCAGTCAGAGAAATACGCGAGTCAACAACCAAGAGCAAGTGATCTATGATCTATGTGGAATAGTTGTTCTCGACTATCTGGAACTGTACAAGAAGTTCACCTACTCGCAGCAAGAATCATATCGACTCGATCATATCGCATTCGTCGAACTCGGTGAACGAAAGTTGGACTACTCTGAATACGAGAACTTGCATCAGCTATATCGATTGAATCACCAGAAGTTTATTGAGTATAACATCTTGGACGTTAATCTTGTTGACAGAATTGAAAACAAGATGAAGTTGATTGAGATGGTGCTTGCACTTGCATATGACGCTAAGGTTAACTTGAATGATGTGTTTACCCAAGTTCGCATGTGGGATACACTGACGCACAATCATCTGAGAAGCAAGAACATTGTTGTTCCTCAGAAGAAGCATTCATCTAAGGACGAACAGTATGAAGGTGCATATGTTAAAGATCCTATTCTTGGTCGACACGATTGGATCGCATCGTTCGACTTGAACAGTCTATATCCTCACTTGATCATGCAATACAATATCAGCCCAGAGACACTGATTGATGATATGCATACGAGAATCACGGTTGATGATTTACTGAACAGTAAATTTGAGACTAACTCTGAATATTGCATGGCAGCAAATGGACATCACTTTCGAAAAGATGTTCAAGGCTTTCTGCCCGCAATGATGCAGACAATGTATGATGATCGATCTAAGTACAAGAAGATGATGATCGAGTGGCAGAAGAAGAAAGAGACTGCCAAAAGTGACAATGATAAGTTTGAATGTGAGAACAAAATCTCAAAGTACAAGAATCTCCAGATGGCAAAGAAAGTTCAGTTGAACTCTGCCTACGGTGCCTTGGGTAATCAATACTTCCGCTTCTATGACATTCGGCAAGCGGAAGCGATCACTCTATCTGGTCAACTCGCTATTCGCTGGATTGAACAGAAGATGAACGCATATCTGAACAAGCTATTGAACACTGCCGATGTGGACTACATCATCGCATCAGACACAGATTCGATCTATGTGCATCTTGGTCCTCTTGTGAAAAAAGTCTGCAAGTCGGACATGACTAAAGAGAAGATCGTATCGTTCTTGGACAAGATTTGCGAAGAGAAGATTCAACCGTTCATTGATAAGTCATATCAGCAGTTGGCTGACTACATGAATGCGTATGATCAGAAGATGCAGATGAAGCGTGAATCGATTGCAGACACAGGCATCTGGACTGCAAAGAAGCGATACATTCTGAACGTGTGGGACAATGAAGGTGTTCGCTACAGTGAGCCAAAGCTGAAGATGATGGGCATCGAAGCTGTTAAGTCTTCAACGCCTATGGTGTGTCGCGACAAATTCGGTGAAGCATTCAAGTTGATCATGACAGGAACAGAAGAGCAGTTTCAAGAATTCAATGGTGCGTTTCGAGAGCAGTTCAAGAGTTTGCCGTTTGAGTCGGTTGCATTCCCCAGAGGCATATCCGATCTAACTAAATATAAGAACTCGTCTCAGTTGTATGCGAAGGGCACTCCTATTCACGTTCGTGGTGCCATTCTATTCAATCATCTATTGACAAAACACAAGCTGACTAAGAAGTACCAGCTCGTCAAAGATGGAGAGAAAGTCAAGTTCTGCTACATGAAGACTCCAAATCCATTGCAAGAGAATGTTCTTTCAATTCTCAATGTTCTTCCTAAAGAATTCGACATGGAAAAGTACATCGATTACGACACTCAGTTCGAGAAGTCTTATCTTGAGCCAATGCAAATCATTGTTGAGAAGTTCGGATGGTCAGCAGAGAAGAAAACAAGTTTACTAGGATTTTTTGAATAATGTCAATACCAACAGAGTATTTAACTATTCGTCAAGAAGAAGACTTTGGTTTCAGTGCAGTCGATGAGTCTGAGGTAAGACAAGTCATCGATGAAAACACACTAGAAACTAAAGTCATTCGTGAAACTGTATCAACTTCAGGCGAAGCTGTTACTAGACTTGAGCAGAAAGTTGATACGATTCTTCAATTGTATAATGATGGAAAACTCGGTCTAGAGAGTGAAAGAATTCAACTTCAAGAGCAAACGAAAGCAAAACTTTCAGAACTCGAAAAGATGATTGTTCCTCTTCTAGTCAATCTGATGAAGAATCCAGATAAAGAGTACATCTTCTGGCCTAATCGCAGAGAGAAGATTCAGGAGCAGATAGACAAAATCATTTCCATCACACGAGGATAAAATGCCATTCATTGTTCTAATGTTCTTCACCGCTTTCGCATTATCTGCGATTGCGGGGTTCTACTCTATCATCGGATTAATTGCTATCTTCGCAGCGTCACCGATTCCCATCGCAATCATGGGTGCTGCACTCGAGGTCACTAAGCTAGTGACAACTTCTTGGCTATACAAGAACTGGAAGACTTCTCCCAAAGCATTGAAATACTACTTCAGCGGTGCTGTCATTGTTTTGATGATGATCACTTCTCTAGGCATCTTCGGCTATCTGTCAAAAGCGCACAGTGAGCAGGGTGCAGTTACGGGTGACGTTGCCGCTAATCTTGTCATCATTGATGATAAGATTCGAGTTGAGAAAGACACAATCTTATCAGCAAGAAAGAACATTAAACAATTAGATGATGCAGTCGATCAGATCATGGGACGTTCGACAACAGAAGCTGGCGCAGACAAAGCAGTCCAGATTCGCAGAATGCAACAAAAAGATCGTAATAGACTGACACAAGAAATAGAACAAGCACAGAAGAAAATAGCTGCACTCAATGTAGAGAGAACTCCTCTTGCAAGTGAAGTTAGAAAGATAGAAGCTGAAGTTGGACCAATCAAATACATCGCATCATTCATTTACGGCGAGACTAGCACTGAGCTATTAGAGAAAGCAGTCATATGGGTTATCATCATCATCGTGTTGGTGTTTGATCCTATGGCAGTTCTTCTTCTGATAGCGGCGAACTACTCACTGAAAAAAATGAAAGATGATGTTCCATTAAGAGTTGATCTAACAACGATTGATCCAGTCGCACTAGATAAAGATGAAGTCATGAATGCAACAAAACTTTATCATAGGGATCAAGATTCCATGTAATTTATAGGACTATAATATGAAAATTGGATTTCAATGCTCTGCGTTTGATATGCTCCACGCAGGGCACATCACTATGTTGAAACAAGAAAAAGAACGATGTGACTATCTCAAAGTTGCATTACAGGTTGATCCAACAATCGATAGACCTGATGTAAAAAACAAACCAGTCCAAAGTGTATACGAACGCTATGTTCTTCTACAGTCAATTCGTTATGTTGATGAGATTCTTGTCTATGAGACGGAAGATGATCTATTGAATTTGATCAAAACACAGACAATGCATATCCGCTTCTTGAGTGAAGAATATCTTGGGAAAGACTTCACAGGCAAGCAATATTGTCTTGACAACGGGATCGAAATCAGTTATCATAAGAGACAGCACAAATACAGCTCCACTGAAATTCGGAATCGTATCTATGAATTGGAAACCATGAAGCGTCAAAATAATGATCGTGAAGTGTATGAATCATATAGCATATTGAAAGGTAGACAATGAGCAACTTTTTTTCTAGTATCGTAAGTCAATTGAAAGATGAGAACACTAAAATCTTAGCAGA